>JAABUX010004697.1_pt1 | contig 17180 bp, 17 predicted proteins | sample 5561851 | NCBI WGS metagenome assembly JAABUX01 (sample SAMN10711883, study PRJNA513361) | rock metagenome | isolation source: Antarctica rocks | place: Antarctica: Victoria Land, Richard Nunatak red sandstone | collected 2016-01-03 | reverse complement strand
ATCGCAAGGTGTGTAGAATTCTCTTAGGTAGCTTAGGCATCTCTCATTCTTTCTCCTCAGTTAGATGTGAGAGAAGCCTACTCTACCTATCTCGTTTTGTCTAGCCAATGGATAAAGCCTAGCTAAGCACTTCATCATCTGCACCTCGTGGCGGAATTGTGCAAGCCGCTCGCTTTTTGTAGGTAATGTGCCGCAAGCATCACTCTGAACATCAATAATCTTGATTGCGACAGTTGTATATGTGTATTCATCGTATGCCAGGTACACGCTCGACATGCCTCCCTGTTGCAAGTGACGACGAAGAAGATAATGGCCGATACGGAAGCCGCGCGTGAGAGTCGTTGGGGTTACCTGTTCAATTCTTGCATTCATAAAAATATCCTCCCCTACTGCTTACGTGAAATAAAAATATTAGCTGAGCTAGTTGACCTGTTAGACGTTATCCTCTCATACATGTCACACGTACATTATGAGTTAGTATCCAAAATGGGTATGAGCTTTCTCTCATCTCTCATGTGACTATTCTTTTTCAGCACCGTCAAAGAGGCTGTGATAGTACGTGGGTTAAAATTTATTTGAAGATTTTGTAGATGCGGTAAATTCAGTAGAAAATGCTCTACGTGTAATAATGATGCTAGACAAGGAATTCTAACGCTTGTATACTAGGCTTCAGTCTTGAAATAAGCGGAGAGTGAATCCATGTCTAGCGTCGCTATCCTAACCGACGAAGAGCTAGTTATGCGTTGTAAAGCAGAACTACCTCATAACACGCATAGCTACGAACAGCTAGTTCAACGCCATATGAATCGTGTGTACGCGATTGTATACAGGGTTGTTAATAACAAGGAAGAGGCAGAGGATATAACGCAGGAAGTGTTTGTGAAAGTGTTTAACGGCCTCAAGAAATTCGACCAGAAATCCTCTTTTTCGACATGGCTGTATCGTATCGCCACAAATAGTGCGCTTGATGCCTTTGATAAACTCAAAAAGCACAGAAAAGATACAGCACTTGTGAGCAGCCGTGTTGATGGAGAGGATGCGGTTGACGCACTGAACCTACAAGAGTCACCGGCACCGGGGCCGGAAGTGAGTGCCGTGCAAGCAGAACTGAGGGAATGTATTCAGCGTGTGTTGAAAACTCTTGATCTTGACCATCGGCGAGTGATTCTGTTGCGCGACTTTGAAGACTTGAGCTATGACGAAATGGCTGATGTGTTACAGGCGAAGCTGAGCGCGGTAAAGATGCGTATTCACCGTGCGCGATTAGCATTTCAAGAGATTTTCAATCAGTTTTGTGGCGCGTCTTATTTGCCAGTTTCAACCACAACAAATCAAAATACGTCCGCTAAAGGTCAGACGAGAAAGGACTAGTAATCATGATGAGCCAGGAAGAAGTAACACAACTGTTGTCCGATCTTGTTGATGGGACGCTGACCGAGGATGTGCGTGTGGAGGCGGAGACAGCGTTACAACAGTATCCAGAGCTACAGCGGGACCTTGAAATTGCACGTCAGGTGAGAACAGTCCTGGCAACGTTACAAGCGAATTATCCTGAGATGCGCGTACCCGCAGGCTTTGAGGCACGCCTGCTTGCACGCGTGCGTCAGCGTAGTGCTGGCCTTGATGTACTCGATCTCTCCTGCACAACGTTCACCGCATGGATCGTGGAGCTTATCAACCTTATTGGTGGTTTGCTTGTGCCTGTCGCGTCTCCTTCAAGATCAACGCGCCCTAGTGGTGCATAAATAGCTATTGTAAATTTTAGTGAGGTCGCGTATGTTTTTCCAACCTGTTATTAACGCTCTGACGAAGATACTCACCGACATCTTGGACTTTCTGCCATACTTCGTCAACGGTCTGCTAGTACTTATTGTAGGCTATCTTGTGAGTGCGCTTATTCGCTGGATTGTACGTGTCGTCTTACGGAGTATTCGTTTAGAGCAGCTTGCCCAGCGTGGCGGTATAACATCTGCTTTAGAGAGTTTGGGAGTACACGCTTCTATTGCTGAGATCATCGCGCAGATTGTATTTTTCTTCCTTATCTTGAGTTTCGCCACCTCTGCTATGCAATTGATGGGATTATCAACTGTTGCCATCTTGCTACAAAACGTCCTTGCCTTTGTGCCAAGAGCCATTAGCGGCGCACTTATCGTAATCTTCGGCTCCATGTTGGCACGTTTTTTGGGCGGTACTATCACCTCGGTTGCCGATAGTGTGAATATTACCTACGCAAATGCGCTTGGTAAGATCATCGAGTATGCTATCGTCGCCTTTGTCGTCGTGCTTGCCATCTCGACTTTAGGTGTAGATACGACCATTCTCACCACCAGTCTGACCATTATCATTTCCGCTGCTGGCCTTGCCCTCGCATTAACCTTTGCCTTTGGTGCGCGTGACTCTGCCCGCAATGTTATCGCGGGCTACTATGTACGGCAGGCATTTCAACCGGGCCAACGCCTGACCTATGGCGATTACACGGGTACAGTGCGTACCACCTTCGGCACCTACACTGTTCTCGACATCACAAACGAAACTGGCGAGCGTAGCACCGTCTCGCTCCCCAATACGCTCCTGCTGAGAAGTGCAGTTGTGAGTAGTGCGAATCCAGCACCACCACCTGCTACAGATGCCCAGCAACAGACAGGTAGTGTGTAGGGGCCTGATTTCATCACGCCCTGTGAGCAATGAACAACGGCGGCAAGGATTGAGGAATGTGTTCAATGGTTGGGGAAATGAGCGATAGGAACGAGGGTTTTCCTTCGGAGATACTTCCGATTTTTCTCTTTTCAAAGAGAATGAAAAGTGAGTGGGTATTCTTCTCACATAGGAAACTAAAGGAGTAGTTGTTCATGACAACCAATACGAATAATCCGGCAGGAAACTACGCTTCTGTCAACGGCATCAACCTGTACTATGAGGTTCATGGCACTGGCAAGCCTTTGATACTGTTGCACGGTGGCTTTGGAACCTTTGAGATGTTCACGGCTCTTTCTCCCACTCTCGCTGAAAATCATCAGATTATCGGCGTCGATCTGTATGGACATGGACGCACTGCTCTCACTGATCGCCCCATCCGTTTTGAGGACATGGCCGACGATATCGCCGCCCTCATCCAGCAGCTCGGACTCGAACAAGCCGACGTGCTTGGCTACTCGCTTGGTGGTGCCGTGGCTCTGCAGACTGCCATTCGCCATCCAGAACGTGTTAACAAACTCGTGCTGATCTCCACGCCCTTCAAACGGACTGGCTGGCATCCCGAAATGCAAACAGGCATGACATCCATCGCCCCTGAGTTCTTTATGAATACTCCCATCTATGAGGACTATCTGCGTGTTGCGCCAAAACCAGAAGATTTTCCGCGCTTTGTCGGCGCAATGAAGGAAGCCATGAGTCAGGGCTATGATTGGACCGAGCAAGTTTCCGTTTTGAAACCCCCCACCCTGATCATCGCTGGCGATTCTGATGGTCTTCCTCCATCGCATGCGGTAGAGTTTTTCACCCTCCTCGGTGGAGGCTTGAGAGATGCTGGCTGGAATGGTGAACACCTCATTCCATCACAACTCGCCGTCTTGCCCGGTGCCACCCACTACAACATTGTTTACCGAGCGGACCTCCTGCTCCCTGTTCTTGCTCCGTTCCTTGATGAGACAAGCACGCGATGAATCGCTACTACTATGTGTTGGGGATGGTATGGCGTTAAACGTTGGATAACTAATGCGTCTCTTATGGGCAATACTGTTTAAATAAGGAGAAAGTTGTCGGATTGGGGACCAACGGAAGCCCACAAGGGGCTTCCCTATTATACTCGTTTTGTGTAGTACGCATCTCGTGTATAGTAGGGAAGCCCCTTGTGGGCTTCCGTTAGGATTGTTTTCCCATTTCTCTTATTTTATTTAAAGATCGCCCGTCGTCCTAGAGCAAAAATTGAGCTTTTCCTGATGCTTCCTGAAGTGTGGACAGGTATGCTTCCTTTGTACGTACAAACGTGTACGAGTGTGTCGTTACACATGGATATGGAAAGGAACCTATGCCACAGATTCGCGGCTATCTTTTAGGGCGTCTCTTCGCGCACCTCGCCTCACAAGGGGTGTTGGAACAGCCGCCGGAACAGCTTTACCAGCAAGCGTCAACCGCTCCACCACAGGTGTTACCAAAAGCTCTTGCTACGCTGATTGCTGAAGGCAAAGAGGACACGATCTTCCCTCTCATGAAGCTCTTACCTCTTGACGCGTTCGACGGAGGACTCAATCGACGTGAACAGGGTGCGTTTGCGATTGGCTATGCTCACGAACGCTCCGGTTATGCCCTCACTGCAATGGACGAGGAGTATGACGACGAGGAGCAAGAGTTGATAGAACGCTACGAGTTTCGTATCGACCCCCAGCTTAAAGAGTGGATCAAAACGCGTGGTGGGGGGAGATTTGTGCGGAATCTTCTACGCACCGAGCGTGCAAAAAACTTGCCCTTGCACAATGCAACTATCGCGCCACTGCCAGAGGGAGACGAAAACGTATGAAACTCGCTCTATTGTCGTCGTTCCGGTTATCAAAAACATACTATGTCGAAAGGAAACACACGGATGAAACGCGTATCCTTCCGTCCTGTACAACTCTTTAGTGTTTTCATGGTCTGCTCTTTATCCACGATCATGTTAGCAGCATGTGGGGGAACATCTCCCACGCAAACGAGTAGCACTACAGGGATTCACAAGATACAGCATGTTGTCGTTATCATGCAAGAAAATCGCTCGTTCGATTCGTACTTTGGCACTTATCCAGGTGCCGACGGTATACCGATGCAAAATGGCGTGCCAGCGGTGTGCGTCAACGATCCCAAGACTGGTAAATGCATCCAGCCCTATCACGATCCCAACGATAAGAACGGCGGTGGACCACACGATGAAACCGCCGCCAGTAATGATATCAATGGTGGCAAGATGGACGGCTTTATTGCCGAAGCGGAAAAGGGTAAGAAAGGCTGTGTAGACCCGACCAACCCGAACTGCTCCAATGCTAAGCTGCCTGATGTAATGGGCTATCACGACGCACGCGAAATCCCTAACTATTGGTCGTATGCCAAAAACTTTGTTTTGCAGGACCACATGTTTGAGCCAAATGCCTCGTGGAGTCTACCTGCACACCTGTTTATGGTCTCGGCATGGTCCGCGAAATGTAGTAAGCAAGGTGATCCCAGCAGTTGTGTCAATGCATTGAATGGAGCTAGCGGATCAGGCAAAGCTGTGTTAAAAAACGATTACGCCTGGACGGACCTGACCTACCTGATGTACAAGAACAAGGTAAGCTGGGCATACTACCTCGATCAAGGCTCCGAGCCAGACTGCGAGGACGACCAGATGACGTGTACACAACATCCACAGAACATCAAGGTTCCCGGTATCTGGAATCCCTTGCCACAGTTTGATACTGTGAAAACAGATGGACAGGTTGGTAATATCCAGGATATCTCGAAGTTTGCGACTGCCGCGAAACAGGGTAAGCTTCCTGCAGTTTCGTGGGTTGTACCAAATAGTAAAGATAGCGAGCATCCACCTGCGCTTGTTAGCACTGGTCAGGCATATACGACTGCACTGATTAACTCGATTATGCAGGGGCCGGATTGGAATAGCACCGCCATTTTCCTCTCCTGGGACGACTGGGGTGGTTTCTACGATCACATCACGCCGCCACATGTAGACGAGAACGGCTATGGTTTACGTGTGCCAGGGTTGGTTATCAGCCCATACGCAAAACAGGGTTCAATCGACCATCAGACATTGAGCTTTGATGCCTACCTCAAGTTTATCGAGGATGATTTTCTTAACGGTTCGCGTCTCGACCCCAAAACCGATGGGCGACCAGATCCACGGCCCGATGTACGCGAGAATCAGCCAATTCTCGGCAATCTTGTCAATGATTTTGACTTTACCAAAGCGCCGCGTCAACCGATGATGCTGCCGCTCAATCCTTCGCCGGGTGTTGCTGCCACACCGTAGTAGATAGTAACGTGACGGAAACCTCTGCATCGAGTGTTGGTGCAGAGGTTCTTATGTTACAATGTTTTCATGAGGTCGTAGGGGCCATTATTCATAACGCCTCGACCCAAACATACATGTACGGCATCAGGGCGTAATAAATTATGGCCCCTATAGATGGTATTCATCTTTATTATAGACAGAAAGGGCAAGCCATGACTTCTCTAAGAACGGCGATTGTGCAGCTCAATTCACGCCAGCATGTTGCTGAAAATTTGTCTGCTGTGGAACAATCATTAGAACGTGCGGCGGCACTTGGCGCGGAGTTCGTGACGTTGCCCGAATTCTGGACCTACCTTGGTCCTTATGCAGGTTTTGAGGCGGCCGCACAAACACTTTCTGGTACGGCGATTACTATGTTACGAGACAAGGCGCGTCAGCATAACATGATTGTGCATGGTGGGAGTATCGTCGAGCCACATCCTACGCTTGCGGGAAAATTTCACAATACCTCCGTCCTTATCAATCGGAATGGCGAGATTGTCGCGCAGTACCGCAAGATACACCTCTTCGATGTAGACCTGGCGAATGGTGAGAAGCATTATGAGTCAGAGCGCATCATCCCTGGCGACAGCATTGTCACCGCCGAAATTGATGGTATCACGTTTGGTCTATCTGTCTGCTATGACTTGCGCTTCCCAGAACTCTACCGTACACTTGCGCTACGCAATGCACAAATTTTACTGGTTCCAGCGGGTTTCACCTTGCATACAGGACGAGACCACTGGGAAGTGTTGCTACGCGCTCGTGCGATTGAAAACCTGTGTTACATCGTTGCAGCAGCGCAAATCGGAAGCTACCAGCCAGACAGAAATTGCTACGGTCGCTCGATGATTGTTGATCCGTGGGGTCTGGTACTGGCACAGGTGCAGGACGTGCCAACGGTTGTTGTCGCCGACATCGACCTGGCGCAGATAGAGCGCGTGCGTTCACAAATCCCGTCTTTGCAGCATCGTAGGCCAGAGGTGTATTTATCGTGACCGATTATACGCTTGAACTTCTTCATTTGGGAACGGGCGACCACAAGGGTCGCACCCTACTATACACGTTCTACAGCACATGACGATTGTGGTCTATAGTAGGGTGCGACCCTTGTGGTCGCCCGTTGAGCTTTTATTATGACTTCTCCTCGATCCAGCCGTGATCGCCATTGATCACGATGTCTTGCTCTGCCGCCTCACTCTCTGAAAGAAACGGTAGCAGGTGTCCTACAAGGGGTAGCTTCGCTTTATAGCGGCGCAGATTTTCCCACGCACAATTATGCATCATGCGGAGGGCAATCTTGTAGTCTCCAATCAAATCTTCCAGGCGTTGTAACACTTTTTGCGCTAGCTCTATTTCCGCCTGTGGTTGATACTGCTTGCCCAGGAAGCGCGAGAGCGCGAACAACTCCTGTGAACTGGCAAGGCCGAGGTGTTCTGCCTGTAGCATCAAGCGCAGGCCGTGTGCGAGTGTTGCGTCAAGTGTGGCGACATTCATTTCAGTATCGTCACGCATGCCACGATTGTTGAGGTTGCCAGAGCCGACCGTCGTCCACACGTCATCGACAATGGCGACTTTCGCGTGTACGTAGATGGGGCGATAATGTGTTGTGTCACTATCTTGCAGCGAGGTGGCTAAGCAGAAGGCTTCAAAGCGTCCCTCTTCGACGCCTTCGGGCGACTTGGTGCGTAACAAATCGACTCCTGCATCACTGAAAGCGCGTCCGACATTGGGGTGATCGGGCAAAATAATGGACACGCTCGCTCCTCGTTCTAATGCATTGCCAAGCTCGCGCAAATTTTGCTCCATTTCGGGGCTATCCTGCCCCAAAAGCGAAATGTTGATGCCGGTATAAGCACGTAACCACAGGTACTGATTTTCCAGGTACACAAATTGTTCGATGTTGCTGAAAGCATTAGCATAAAATTGAGCGATGCCTCGTACAATCAGCGGTTTGAACTTGTAGGTATGTTCTGGTATGGTACGTGCTATCTGCATCACCGTCTGCGTTTCTATCGGTGGTGGTACTGCATGCTCCTCTACTAAACGGCTCTTGTCCATATGATGATGATGAATAACGTCATTCCAACGCTCGCGGAAGTTCAACTCGACATCGGTGGCGGCTGGCCCCTCGATGAGGGCGTGTGCGTCATGCCACGGATGCGGTGTCGTACCGTTCGGGTTCAGGCGTTGTGGCGAGTTGAAATAGTGTGTTGGTGTGTCCCAACGATCAAAGTCTCCACTCGTTTCGATCAGCAGATCGACGCCGCCAACAAAAGCGTGCGTACCATCGACAATAGATATTTTCTGATGTAACGACTCGACGGGGTGGTGCAAAATGCCGAATGAGCTATCATCAAGGATGCAGTCAACATGCTCGGCGGTCAACTGCTCATAGGTTTCCTCGACGTTACAGGAAACTATGATTGGCGAACCTTTCCACACAAGAGCCTTCACCTCGACACCCTTGCTTACAGCATAGCCAAGCACGGAACGCACCGAGAGTTCGTGGGTACACCAGAAATCAATGTCGGCAGCCTGTAAACCCTCTGCTCGTAGCATGACAAGGAGTGCCTCTTGCTCTGGACTGCCATCCGGTCCGGCACGGTGATCGGTGCCACGCACAATATGCATGGATGAGGTGAGTCCCCAGTTCGCGAGATAAATGTATTTCTGCGCTTTGAGAAAATGGATGCACATCTCCAGCATTGCCGTTCGTCCGTCTACAAGGTAGGTGACACGCGAATCTGTATGTACTGGTGTATCTCCGGTCGCCCACCAGTTTTTTGCTTTTTGCTCATCCGAAACTTGACGTTCCACTATTTTTCGCTCCTGTCCTTTTATTCGGCCTCTCTGTTATAAAGAACGTTTTGTTGGGTTGATAGTAGCATTATGTGGAGTCCGTTGGCAAGCTATTACTGTGCTACCTTCAAAATACGGACGGGCGACCACAAGGGTCGCACCCTACCATATATACTAGGGCGTCGATGCGCTCGTCATATGGTAGGGTGCGACCCTTGTGGTCGCCCGTTGGCCTCGCCGTTTTTTTATTTCCTTATACCATTTGTGCTTTTTACTCGCTAGGGGCGGTTGTTGGAGCGTTCACGGTGGGACCAATCCACACGGTTTGAATATTCACGAACTCGCGAATACCGAATGAGGAGAGTTCACGGCCATAGCCACTGTGCTTGACGCCGCCAAAGGGTAGACGTGGATCAGAGGCGGTCATGCCATTGATAAAGACGCCACCAGACTCAAGGCGGCGTGCAAGCTGGCGGCCACGCTCGATATCGCGTGTCCACAGGTTGCCACCTAGCCCGAAGATGGAATCGTTCGCCAGTTCAACCGCGTGGTCGGTGTCGCGTGCGCGAATAACGGCGGCAACGGGACCGAAGGTCTCCTCACGGAAAAGCGACATCTCTGTCGTCACACCTGTCACAATGGTTGGCTCGAAGAAGTAGCCCTTGCCCTCGACACGTTTGCCGCCAAGTACAACCCTGGCACCCATCTTCACGGAAGCGGCAAGTTGTTGCTCTAGCGATTCGCGCAAGTCGCCGCGAGCAATCGGGCCGATCTGTGTTTCACGGTTGAGCGGATCGCCAAGCTTGAGCTTCGACGCCGCTTCGACGAACTTCTGTGTAAATGCGTCGGCGACGGACTCAACAACAATAAAGCGTTTCGCCGCGATACAGCTTTGTCCAGCATTCTGAAAACGTGCCTTCACCGCCATCTGTGCGGCAGCATCAAGGTCGGCATCCTCAAGCACGATGAATGCATCAGAGCCGCCAAGTTCGAGGACATTCTTTTTCAGTACATGACCACTTGCCGCGGCTACCGCAATACCGGCCTCTTCACTCCCTGTGAGCGTCACCGCCGCGATACGTTGGTCTTCGATCAGCGGTCGTGTTTCGGCTCCTGGTACGAGGACGGTTTTGAACGCACCCTGTGGCAGTCCGCATGCCTGAAAGATGTGTTCGATTTCCAATGCCACCCGCGAAACGTTCGAGGCGTGCTTGAGGACCGCCGTATTGCCGGCCATCAATGCAGGTGCGGCAAAGCGGAAGACTTGCCAGTAGGGGAAGTTCCACGGCATGAGTGCTAGCACGACGCCAAGTGGTCGGAAGGCAACATAGCTCTCGGTCGCGTTCGCCTTCACGGATTCGTCGGCGAGAAATTTTTCCGCATTCTCCGCGTAGAACTCGCAGGTGAAGGCGCATTTCTCAACCTCTGCCTCGGCCTCGACAATTGGTTTGCCCATCTCTAATGTCGCGATTTGTGCAAGCCGCGCCTTGTGTTCACGAAGGTACGCGGCTACACGCTTGAACAGGATGCTGCGTTGCTCGAATGAGGTGTCACGCCAGCTTAAAAAAGCGTGACGTGCCTCGTGCAGAGCCTCATGTACCTGTCTCTCGTTATATAGCTCGAACGTCTCGATAACTTCTTCGGTCGCTGGATTGATTGATTGAATGCTCATGTCCTGTCCTTCTTTGGAAATCGTCGCTGTAATGGTGTGTCGGCTGACAAGAGAATGTGGTCTCTTTGCTTTGTTTATTGATACTATATCACGCGAATCACGCGAAAGGTTCTTTGGTTGCATGTCGGAATGCATGAATCAAATAATGTATATGTGCTGTAGGGGCTATAATTTATTACGCCCTCGACCAAATTGTATACGGCATCAGGGCGTAATAAATTATGGCCCCTACATTTTCGTATTTGTTTCATTATTTGAGAATTTCCGTTACACGCTCTTCGGCGGCAGCTACAACCTGGTTTTGTTGCATCAGTGTGGTAAGCGTGGTGAGTGGCACGGAGGCAATGAGCAGGAGTAGGATAAACGCGGCGAGTTGTCCGTTTGTAATGGAGTGCGTCAGGAACAGGTAGCCACCTAAGCCGAAAAGAGCGATGCCGCCAATGCTTCGTATGACACTCAGCGTCAGACTAATGCTAGAACGCCCAAAGGCGTGTTGATAGGAGCTTTGGGCTGTCTCGTTTAGCGTGGTTTGTACAATGTGTTCCAAGAATGGCACGGGCGTTTTTGTTTGTGGTGTTGCCAATCCTTGCGAAAATACATCGCTCATACGACTATAACCCTCTAGCATCTGCCGACTCCCCTGTCGGTAACTATGTCCAAAAGCAGCACCTATGCCTACATATGATAGCGCAGCAAGTATGGTTGCTGCGGCAAGTCGCCAATCGACAAGAAAAAGTGTACCTACTTCGATAATCGTTATGATGCTGGCAACTGCAATACTACTACCCGTTTGTATGATCGCTTCCTGTGCTGTTGTAACTGCGTTCAAGCGACTCAATACTTGCTCTGTGCTATTCCTGGTTTGATGGAATGCATATGGCATACGCAGTATACGTTCATAGAGAGTAGTCAATCTATTATTTGCTTGAGAGCGTTGTAGCGAACTGGTAGCGGCACGGCTCATAAATTGGAAGACGACTTGCAGAAATAGCAGACCGAGGACAAGCGCGAATAACCAGAAGACCAGTGTACCATCCTTCACCACAAATGCTTGATCGAGCAAGATGTGCGCGATAAATGGCAAGGGGAGGACTGTCAGGCCGACACAAATTGCGAGAAAGATAGACAGACTGGGGTTATGTTTAGTGGGTTGTGTTGTCGGCTGACCGAATTGTTGTTGCGCTGGCGTATAGGTAGCCGTCGGTCTATCATTGGGCTGTGGCGCGACAAAGGCATTCAACTTAGCGGAATTTGAATAGATACGCGCATCATGTGCGAGGTCGCTTTGTGGGACAGGCGTTGTGGGTGGCGTAGGCCGTGGCGTCACAGCATGTTTCATGGTATTGAATGTGCTAATATCGCTTTTTGTTTGTACCGGCTGCGTTCTAGTATTCCAGTCCTCTGCGCCATTTCCCTGTACAGGCTGTTGTTGCGGAACACCCCCATTTTGCGGCGGCATTGGGAAGTGAGCGAAGGATACCTCTTCGCGTGGTGTCTCTGGTATTTGTGGAAACTGCTGCCGTGCAAGTTCGTTCGTTGTGAGATGGACGGGACGGAATGATTGGCCTTGCAGGTTGCCGGACGGGTTTTTCTGAGTCATACTTTTGCCTTACAAAGATATCGCCTGTACAATGATTAACGCCACGCATAGATATCTGTATTATACTCGCTATCATTCTATCGTAGTTGTATATCCGTACTATTTGGCTATGAATGGTACAGAATAATAGCAATGATTGAATAAATTCATATTTGTAGGGGCCATTATTTATAATGCCCTGTTCGCAATGCATCTTGTCAATAATAACAAGGGCGTTATAAATAATGGCCCCTACAACCGTTATTCGCTATACCAATGCTTTGATCACGGGCAAGGTTTGATGAATAAGGTCTGCGGCCAATTCCAGTGGGAAGAGGCTGGTGTTGATGAGCAGGTGATAGAGACCTGGTTGGTGTCCATCGGTACCGTAATAGCGACGCAGGTAGCTGTCATGCTCGTAGTCGCGCTGCTCGATGAACCGCTCGGCTGCTGTATGATTCAGGTGATATTGCTCCATTACGTTCTTGATGCGATGTGGTAGCGGCGCGAAGATGTAAGTATGGAGTGTGCGCGGCATATTACGCAAGAGAAACTGTGAGCCACGTCCGACAATCACGGCGTCACCCTCCGTTGCGAGTTCCAGGACAATACGCTGCGTCAGGTGTAAATAGGCTAGCTCTTTGGCCTGTGTCGGCACGGGGGATTGTGTAGAAAGAGTGCCATAATTGACAATAAATGGATTGCTTGCGCGTATCGCATCCAGGATGTGGCCCGCCATGCCCGCTGTCTGCTCGTCCTGGCGTGATGCATGTTGCACGTCTACGCCAAATCTACGAGCAACCTCCTCGATAATGCCATAATCTATATACTGCAGTTTACTTGTCTTAGCGACAAGGTGCCCAATCTCTGCCCCGCCGCTTCCAAATTGACGTGCGATGGTCACAACAATCTTGTCTTCCGGTGGCGTACCGGAGGGTAGCGGCTCATTGTTCCAGACTGTTTCAGGAAGGATTTGTGTCGTATTCTGTTGTGCCTTGACCTGTCCAGGCTCTTGAAAGAGATTTACCATGACTATTCCTTGTTCAACGGGCAATGATACATTTTTTCTCTATAAATTTTATAGTATAGCGGATGAGAGAAAAAATGCAAGCGCAACCGCAACCTAATTTGCTCCCTACAATAGTCCGTTACATGTTATAATTTACATAAATCATTTCGTTTTATTCCAGAGGCACACATGACACATGCACAACATTAACCTGCATCAGCTCGCCACCTTTCAAGTCGTCGCGAAACACTGTAGTTATGTCCGTGCGGCTGACGAGCTCCACTTCAGTCAACCCGCCGTTTCCGCGCAGATACACCAGCTTGAGGAGTCGCTTGGTGTCAAACTCTTCGATAAGATTGGACGTAAGACGCATTTGACGCAGGCAGGCGAGGAACTGTATCTCTATAGCCAGAAGATTTTTTCGCTGATCGACGAGACGCTAGAGACAATGAGTTCGCTGGCGAGTCCACACTCAGGCCGTCTCAGTGTTGGTGCCGACACGACGGTTGGCACGTATGTCATTCCCAACCTGCTCGGAAAGTTTCGTCACACCTATCCTAGGGTCGAGATTACGCTTGAGGTCGTTAATCCGACGCCCCTGCTCGAAGAACTCCGCAATAACCGTATCGACATGGCAATTATGAGCCGGATTCCAGACGATGCACCAGTCTTCGCGGCACCGTTCGCGCACAACGAACTTGTGTTGATTGCTCCGCCCACGCATCGGCTCGCAGGTTTCAAGGTGCCGTTCGAGGAGTTGGCACGCGAACACTTCTTGATGCGTGAAACGGGATCGGGTACGCGTTCGGCTCTGGAAGGTGCCTTTCGTGAGGCTGGCTTTCCATTGCTGGTCAGCATGCAGGTGGGTAACAATAGTGCCATCAAACAGAGCGTGGCGGCTGGTCTGGGCATTGCACTGATCTCACGTGTCGCTATCGACATGGAACTGGAAACGAACCGCCTTGTTGTCCTCGATGTCGAAGGCTTCCCACTTATGCGTAAATGGCTTCTCGTCCACCTGAAAGATAAAAACCTCTCAGCTACCGCCCGTGCCTTCAAATCGTTTATTCTGCAACATACTGAAATTCCTTCACGTAATGAACGTACACCACGTAAAAAAGACCAGGAAGTCGGTTCATTTTAGAGGTCTGTATACTAAAGGTGATGTTAGCGAACGAACTCTCATAGAGGCTTTGCTGGGAGGCACCAATGGTCAAAATAGTATCGTCACCACAGAAAGCGGTACAGGTAACTCAATCTTCTTCAGCGTCAACGAATAGCGCAACGATAGCATGTACAATCTGCTCGGCCCAATATGCCCCGTCGCAGGCTCATGCAGCACTGATACAGGCTCCGAAAATCGCTTTGGAGTCGGCATTTATGAGTATGTGCCATTTCTGTTTTCGCTGTCGTCGGCCTGCTTGCCCGTTGTGCTGGGACGATGTACATAGTATCTGCGGTACATGCGTAGAGGAGGTACACCTACCCTTTCGCCGCGAGGGGGAGCCGTTGCCTATGAATAGCTCTCTTTTGAAGACTATTCCTCAACGAAGCCCTGCGAAGGCGCAGAATTTTCCGCTCGTCTGCACCTCCCCCGGTCGTTTTCATGCTTTGCTACCCGCAGCAGAACGCGCCGTGATTACCGAGCCTGTGAACGCAGCCCCTGTAGAGCTGTCTGTTGTGCCTACCGTTCCTCCAACTCCACTGCCAAAAGAGGACCGCGAGATGCCCACGCAAGAAACCGATACGTGCCCTATTCCAGTAGCAAAGCAAGTGCGTAGAGGACATATATGGCAGCATATCGAGCGTATGGTGACGCTACTGCTGGGGATAATCGTGTTTCTTATCGCTGTTCTGATTCTTGTCGCCTCGCTCTCGCAACAGGCCAATACCTTCATTGCTCACGTCTTGCATGTTGACATTCGCATGGAGATAGAGTATCTTTTGCAACTAATACAGCAAAATCATTAAAGCTGATGCAAGCGAATGGGCAAGGGAAGAACGATGCGTAATGGCTGATATCCTGGTTGATGGCTATAACGTGATAAAAAATAACGCCATGTTTCAGGCAATGGAGATCAAGAATTTCTCATATGCTCGCACCTTACTCATTCGGCAGTTGCACAACAGATTTCGCTTCACCAGCCATCAGGTAATCGTTGTCTTCGATGGTGATGGCAACCATGAAGACGTAAGCCATCAGGACCATATCCGCATCATTTATTCACGCCATGATCAAATCGCCGACGACGTAATCAAGCGTCTGGCGGCAGAGGCCAAAATAGCAGGCCGCGCTGTACTGATGTATAGCGACGACATGGATGTGCGCGAAGGCGTCTCTCAGCAAGACGGCACCCCCCTCTCTACACAAGACCTCACGAAAAAATTGAACGAGGCTCCACGGGACGTTGCCATCCGTTCCGCTCACCGTCAACACGCTCGTCGCATCTACGGCATGGACCCCTCCAAAAAAGACGAAGGCCAATACGACCAACAATACAGGCATGCGAAGGACAAGAAAAAAAAGCGTGGTCGTTACAAGTAATTAGACAACAAGACAAAACGCACATTATATAGTATAGTTTGTTCATACATAGCGACGAACATACAACATTTACAAATAGCGATTGCATTGTTGTCGAAGAGCAGGAGGGAACCCTATCATGACGCGTCTATTCGTTCTACACGCCGACGCCGATGCCACATGCGCCGACCGTATTATGCTGGACCTTACAACAAGCGGCTACCATGTTGATAAAGACGTGCAGGCATTCGATGCCAACGGCGAATTGCAACCCTACACGCCAAAGCTAAACATTGTGGGTTGTGCCGCTGTAATCCTGCTATGGAGCGTTGATGCGCCACAGGCAGAAAAGGTACATAATGCCCTACTATTTGCACAGGGTATGCATAAAAATATTGTGGTTGTTACGCTCGACAACGTACCCCTTCCGGCAACGCTACAAACAAGCCAGACTATTACAAGTAGCAGGGCAGCATGTGATACTCTCGCCACGTCGCTTGCACCATACCTTCCGCCTACGCACAACACAGACCCGTTACTTATCATCTACGAGCAAGCGATAGATGCATCGGCTCCGGTACGCAAAGAGGCGATTGAACGCGCCGAAGAGATGCTTCAACAGGGCCAGCATCGCAAAGAGGTTAGAGCGTTGCTGGAAATTCTCGCCAGCGATGACACCATCACCAGCGTCAGCGATGCCGCCTACGATGCAAGCAGCCGTATGAAGAATACAGTACCGACACTACCTCCGCAAGCAAATACTGTTCAGCAACAATCACAAAACAGCTCTTTCTTTCCTGCAACATGTGGCAACGGGCATATAAACACCTTTGATAAGCACGATGTTTGCTCTCACACAGGAGATACCATATACCGCTTTACGGATGATGCAAATAATATCAGAGGAAATACGACTAGTAGCAGCATGCCATCAGGTCCACGCATGGAAGAGGTGTATCTGACATGTCCGACGTGTGGTCTTAACATCTACAAAAAGATAGATTGTGCAGGATATTGAGCCGATGAACAATCAACAACAGATGGGGCAACAGGTCCAGCAGCGCGATCCTGAACCGTCCGAGGAGAGCAAGAGCATCGTCGCCCTCTTCTCCGACATGCGAGGCAAGCAGCTAGACTTCCTGGACGCGACGGGCAAGAGCCTGATCGAGCGTATCGCCACCTTCCTCACCGTCCTGTTCGCGGTCACGGCGTTGAGCGGCACCTTCCCACCTGCGTACCTGAAAGGCAACACAACCGCGAAGGTATTCATTGTTCTCACGCTAATCTTATTCATGGCGTCGCTCTTCTCCGCCATCCGCGCCATTCGTCCCTTTCCCTACAACTACAACAGCCAGAACATTACCAGCATGCGTGAGGCTTTGCAGAAGATGATTCACCGTAAATCGAGCTGGCTAAACTGGGCCAGCTGGCTCTTCGTCGCAGGATCAATCACCCTCTCAGCTAGGCTTTATCCATTGGCTAGACAAAACGAGATAGGTAGAGTAGGCTTCTCTCACATCTAACTGAGGAGAAAGAATGAGAGATGCCTAAGCTACCTAAGAGAATTCTACACACCTTGCG
>JAABUX010004696.1_pt1 | contig 17181 bp, 14 predicted proteins | sample 5561851 | NCBI WGS metagenome assembly JAABUX01 (sample SAMN10711883, study PRJNA513361) | rock metagenome | isolation source: Antarctica rocks | place: Antarctica: Victoria Land, Richard Nunatak red sandstone | collected 2016-01-03 | reverse complement strand
CCAGCCCCACCTCTCCCGGAGGGGAGAGGGACAGGCCGAAGGCCAGGGAGAGGGAGGGGGCAACCAAAGCCGCGTGCTGATGAAAGGCTCAAGTCCAGTAAAGCACCCGCGCCTCCGGCAACATGCGAGCCAGCTCTCCCTCGAAGAACCCCCGCAGCTCCTTCATCACATCCTTCGAGTAAACATGCTTCACCCCGCCGAACTTGTTGCGCTTCTCCGTCCGCGCCGCCTCGTCCATCTCCAGATCGCTGCCGGGATACCACCTCTCCAGCACCGCCTTCGATCCCGGCGTGAAGCGGTGCGTGATCAACTCGATCGTAAGATCAAGCCCGTCCACGCCCCCCAGCGCAGCAGCCGCATCGGCGATCAGCTCGGCATACCCGCTGCGCCAATCGCCCGATGGCATGATCGGCGCGATCGTCAGCCCCACCGGATACCCCGCGCGCGCCATTCGCCCGAGTGCACCCAGCCGCGTCACCAACGCATGCGCGCCGCCCTCGAAGCGCATCAGCTGCGGCGCGTTGACCGAGACGCGCATCCGCGTACGCCCATGGTGCACCAAGCCGAGCAACGGCTCGACCGCGCTGAACTTGGTGGTGAAGCGCAGCTGCACGGGCGCGTCCCACGCGCCGAACCAGGCGATCGTCTGCGCGAGGCTGCCCGTCACATGCTCGATGCCGAGCGGATCGGTGTAGCAACTCGCCTCGAACGTCGTCCCCTCATGCGCGCGCGCAGCCGAGCGCGAGGTGATCGTCCCCTCGCCCAGCTTGGGCGGCGCCTCGGCGAGGATCTCGTCCAGATTGGCATAAGCACGCACGATCGGTGGCCCTTTGAGGCTCCCCGCGAGATAGCAGTAGGAACAATGCGCCGGACACCCCTCCGCCAGATCGATCCGCCAGTCCGCACTCGGCGCGATCGGCTGCAACTTCCGACGCGACGCCGACGCGACGACCACCGCCAGCGTCGCCTTGGCCTCGGCATAGGCACGGCGCGGGTCCTCGGAGAAGCTGAGCTGAAGCCGATCCGATGAAAGCTCGACGACCTCCGCCCCGAGCGCCGCCGCTCGCTCGACCATCGCCCGCCCGTGCGGCCACTGCAGGCCGGACTTGGTGGCGAGCACGCGGCGAGGCTTCCAGGCGCGGAGCGAGGGTGGGGCGGGGTCGGCGAGAGCGGTTTCCATTGCGCTTCAACGCCCAACTCGCCCGGCGGCTTCGCGAGCGACCTCGTGACACTCTGCGCAAACGGCCATCCGGGGGTGCTGCGAGCGAGCGAAGTTCACAAAGTCGACGGCGACTGGACGGTGGCGAAAATACTGGCTTCGGGCGGATCGGCGCGATGCGCGCGTGCGTCGGCGACGGCAAGGTAGACCATAACCGTTTGGTTATGCAGCTCGATCCTACAGATCAACCAGGCTGGATGAGCCGCGCAAACACCCCCGCATCGACATTCCCGCCCGACAGCGTGGCAACGACCACCCGCCCGCGCACGTCAACCGCTCCCGCCAGCAGCGCCGCCAATGCGATTGCTCCGCCGGGTTCGACCACCAGCTTCAGCTCGGCGAAGGCGAAGCGGACCGCTTGCGCGATCGCGGCTTCGCTCGCGGTGGTGCCGTGTGCGCCCACCGCGCGCAGGATGGCGAAGGTGAGCGGGGACGGCGCGACCGTTTGCAACGCGTCGGCGAGCGTCGGCGGGAAGGCGGCGTTGGCGCGGATCGCACCGTCGGCGAGGCTGCGCGCGACATCGTCATAGGCTTCGGGTTCGACCGTCACCACGGGCGCGCGCAGCCCGAGCGCGATGCCCGACGCGAGGCCCCCTCCCCCGCAGCACACCACCGCCAGATCGGCTGTAAAACCAATCGCGGCGAGTTGCTCGCGCGCCTCCAGCCCCGCCGTGCCTTGGCCTGCGATGATGTGGCGATCGTCGAACGGCGGCACGAGCACCGCGCCGCGCTCGGTCGACAGCGCCGCGCCGATCGCCGCGCGGTCCTGGGTGGCGCGGTCGTAGTGGATCACCTCGGCCCCGTACGCGCGCGTGCGCTCGATCTTGAGCGCGGGGGCGTCGGACGGCATCACGATCGTCGCGGGCAACCCGAGCAGCCGCGCCGCCAGCGCCACCCCCTGCGCATGATTGCCGCTCGAGTAGGCAACCACCGGCGTCCCCGCCGCCAGCTGCGCCAACCGATTGTACGCACCCCGGAACTTGAACGACCCCGTGCGCTGCAGACACTCGGCCTTGAGCCAAACCCGCCCGCCCGTCAGCGCATCCAGCGCGTCCGAGCGCAACAGCGGCGTCCGCACCGCATGACCCCGCAGCCGCTCCGCCGCCGTCTCGACATCCGCGATCGTTAACATGGTAACCGTTCCTCCCGACCCACGCGCAAAAAACGCTTGCCAAGGGAAACCCCCAATCACATATCCTGCGCTGCTGCCCCATGGGACTTCCACCGCAAGGCAGTTTGCTGAAACCACGTCCCGGAGGTCCCTTGAGTTGCACAAGCATCATAGCGCGCTGGGGCTAGCGAAAGCCCTGCGGCCGGCCGATCCGGTCACTTGCCTGCGCCCGCACGCCGCCGTCCGCGCGGCCCGGTACTTCGTCGAGAAGTTTCCGGGTACGTCGATGTATGCGGTGAAGGCGAACCCGTCGCCCGCGCTGGTCCGAGTCCTGTGGGATAGCGGTATCACGATGTTCGATGTCGCTTCGCTCGGCGAAGTGCGCCTTGTGCGTGGATTGCTCCCCAAGGCGACGCTGTGCTTCATGCACCCGGTCAAGTCGCCCGAGGCGATCGCCGAAGCTTATTTCCGGCACGGCGTGCGCGTGTTCAGCCTCGACTCGCATGACGAGCTGGCGAAGATCGTCGCGGCCACGCAAGGGGCGACCGATCTGACGCTGTGCGTGCGGCTGCGCGTATCTTCGGCGCACGCCAAATTGAGCTTGGCTGCGAAGTTCGGGGCGACGATGGAGGAGGCTCCCGGCCTGCTTCAGGCGGCGCGGCAAGCGGCGGACGCGCTCGGCGTGTGCTTTCATGTCGGCTCGCAGACGATGTCGCCGCAAGCCTATGCGGACGCGATGGGCCTCGTGCGCGCCGCGATCGTCGGCGCGGCGGTTACGGTGGATGTCATCGACGTCGGAGGGGGCTTCCCGTCCGTATACCCCGGCATGACACCGCCGCCGCTGGAGGCTTATTTCAGCGTGATCGGCCGCATGTTCGAGGCGCTGCCGATCAGCTACTCGGCGGAGTTGTGGTGCGAGCCGGGGCGCGCGCTGTCGGCCGAATATGCGTCGGTGGTGGCCCGGGTCGAGAAGCGGCGCGGGGACGTGCTGTATGTGAACGACGGCGCATACGGCTCGCTGTTCGATGCGGCGCATGTTGACTGGCGTTTTCCGGTGGCGTTGCTGCGCGACGCGCCCTCGCGTGCCAAGCCCATGGGCTTCAGCCTGTATGGTCCGACGTGCGACGACATCGACTTTATGAAGGGTCCATTCGATCTCCCCGCCGAAGTGGCGGCGGGCGATTACATCGAGTTCGGCATGTTGGGAGCTTACGGCGCCGCGATGCGGACGCAATTCAATGGGTTCGGCGTGGGAGAGACGGCTGAGCTTGAGGACGAACCGATGGCGACCTTGTATGGGGAGGTTGAGGCCGAGATCGAGTTAGCCACGAACGTAGTTGCTATCAGGAAATAGTAGTTCATTTTGAGCACAAACGTTTCGCATATCTCTGAGCTGGTGTGATGTTTAGAGTCAACGGGTCAACTAACCCGGAGATTTTCCATGCTTCTGCGCCTCGCCGGTCTGCTTACTTCGCTTTTGCTTCTGATCGGCCCAGCACCGGGACCGACTGATTTTGATCTAACCTTTCAACTACAAGGCCACATCACTGCAACCCGCTCGGCGCTGGATCAACCAGCCGCGGGCGGCGGCCTCAAGCCGCCGAGCCAGCCACCTCAGTGACTGGAGACATGCATGACCGACCTCGTCAAGGATACCCGCAAGGCCGAACTTCTCAGCCACGAGATCAAGCACATTGACATTAAGTCGTTCGATGCGCGTCCGATCGTCGATGCGATGAAGGACATGAGCTTCACCAGTCGCGACCTCGGCCGCGCCACCACCATCTACAACCAGATGCTCGCCGACCGCGACTGCACGATCTTCCTCGTCATAGCGGGCTCGACCAGCGCGGGCGGGTGCATGAACCTGTACGCCGACATGCTCGCCAACAACATGATCGACGGCATCGTCGCCACCGGCGCGTCGATCGTCGACATGGACTTTTTCGAGGCGCTCGGCCACAAACATTATCAGGCGCTCGAAAAGCCCGACGACGATACTTTGCGCTCGCTCTACATCGACCGCATCTACGACACGTATATCGACGAGATCGCGCTCCAGGAGACCGACCACACGATCCTCGAGATCGCCAATACGCTGTCGCCCAAGCCCTACAGTAGCCGCGCCTTCATCCGCGAGATGGGCAAGTGGCTGACCATCCACGGCAAGAAGGACAACAGCCTCGTCAAGCTCGCCTACGAGCATGACGTACCGATCTTCTGCCCGGCCTTCACTGACTCGTCCGCCGGCTTCGGGCTGGTCAAGCATCAGGTCGACGCGGCGAAAGCGGGACGGCCCTATCTGACGCTCGACAGCATCGCCGACTTCCGCGAGCTGACCGAGATCAAGATCGCCGCGGGCATCACCGGCCTCCTCATGATCGGCGGCGGCGTCCCCAAGAACTTTGTCCAGGACACCGTGGTCTGCGCCGAAATCCTCGGCCACGAGGATGTCGAGGTCCATAAGTACGCGGTCCAGATCACCGTCGCCGACGTGCGCGACGGGGCGTGCTCCTCCTCCACTCTGCAGGAGGCGGCGAGCTGGGGCAAGGTTTCGACCGCGCTCGAACAGATGGTTTTCGCCGAGGCGACGAGCGTGCTGCCGCTGCTGGCGAGCGACGCCTACCATCGCGGCGCGTGGCGCGAGCGGGCGGTTCGCCGATGGGGGAAGATGTTTGATTGAAATCCCGAGATTGCCGCAAGGCGCGGCGGAAACGTACAGGTAGTCGCCGGCACCACCCGGTCAGGGAGCATTCGTGGTCGATCTCGCTATCGTTTATGAGCATCCGGCTTGGTTTCGGCCGCTTTTCCAGGCGTTGGACGCGCGTGGGGTGGACTATCGGGCGATCCATCCCGACGGTCACTTCGATCCCGCCGACCCCACCCCTCCGGCGCGAGTGGTGTTTAACCGCGTCGCGATGTCGAGTTTCGTACGGTCGGCGGAGCATCCGATCTTTTACGCGACCGCGTTGTTCGATTACTGGCGACGGGGCGGCGCGCGGGTATTGAACGGGGCGGATGTGCTCGCGGTCGATGCGTCGAAGGCACGGCAGTTGTCGCTGATCGCTGGGCTGGGGTTGGCAGTGCCGCGTACGCGGGTGCTGCACCGGGCGGCGGACGTGGAGGCGGCGGCCGTGGCGATTGGGTTTCCGCTGGTAGTCAAGGCGAATATCGGCGGCTCGGGGGTGGGGATCGCGCGGTTCGACGGGATGGACGAACTTCGCGCGGCGGTGGCGGACGGCGCGCTGCCGACCAGCGTCGATGGGGTGCTGCTGGTGCAGGATTACGTGCCCGCTCGCGGCGGCATCGTCACGCGGATCGAGACGCTCGACCGGCGCTTTCTTTACGCAATCGACATCGAGGGCGGCGGCGCGTTCGATCTGTGTCCGGCGGACGCGTGCATGATCCCCGGTGCGCCAATCCCGATGGTCGAGGTGCGACCCGTCCCGGAGACGATCGACGCCGTCGAGCGAATCGCGCGCGAGGCCAATCTCGACATTGGCGGCGTCGAGGTGATGATCGACGACCGCGACGGCACGCCGCGCTTCTACGATATCAACGCGCTGTCGAACTTCGTCGCCAAGCCCATGGACGTGCTCGGCTGGGATCCGCACGAGCGGCTGGTGGACTATCTGGTGCATGTGATCGGGGAGGTGCGCTGATGCGCTATGGCTTCTGGATGCCGGTGTTCGGCGGCTGGCTGCGCAATGTCGCGGACGAGCGCATAGAAGCGACGTGGGACTATACCAAGCGCCTGACGCAGGCGGCCGAGCGCTGGGGCTATGACCTGACGCTGATCGCCGAGCTGAACCTGAACGACATCAAGGGGGTGGGCGAACCCGCGCTCGACGCGTGGTCTACCGCCGCCGCGCTCGCTGCCGTGACCGAGCGGCTGGAATTGATGGTCGCGGTGCGGCCGAACTTCCATCACCCCGCGCTGTTCGCCAAGGCGGCGGCGAACATCGACCGGATCGCGGGCGGGCGGTTGTCCTTGAACGTGGTCTCGTCGTGGTGGGCGGACGAGGCGCGGCAGTACGGCTTGCAGTTCGATGAGCACGACGATCGCTACGCGCGTACCAACGAGTGGCTGAGCGTGGTTGAGGGGCTGTGGACGCACGAGCGGTTCAGCTTCGAAGGGCATTTTTACCGCACCGAGGACGCGATCTGCGCGCCCAAGCCTGCGGTGAAGCCGATCGTCTACGCGGGCGGTGAGAGCGAGCGGGCGAAGGCGATGATCGCGGCGCGGTGCGATGCGTACGTGATGCACGGCGATCCGGTGGACGCGGTCGCGCCCAAGATCGCCGATATGGCGGCGCGGCGCGAGGCGGCGGGGGGCGAGCCGATGACGTATGGGATGGCGGCGTATGCGATCGTGCGCGACAGCGAGGCGGAGGCGCGGCGCGAACTCGAACGGATCACCAGCGTGACCGATCTGCCTGCGGGATGCGACAATTTCGATCAGTGGCTTTCGGGCACGCAGCTGGAACGCGAGCTCAAGGTGCAGGAATATTCGGTGTCGAACCGGGGCTTGCGGCCGGGGCTGGTGGGGACGCCCGAGCAGTTGCGGCAGCGGATCGCGGACTATGAGGGCGCGGGGCTGGACCTGCTGCTGCTCCAGATGAGTCCGCAGATGGAAGAGATGGAGCGGTTCGCGGCGCAGGTGATGGGGACCGCCTGACGAGGCTGCGCGCGCTGCGCCTTGCTCCGGTTGGGGGGGGCGGGTAAGCGGTTGGGCCTTGCTGCAGGTGCGAACGGTCCCGGATTTGGCGCTTTCCTTCCAGGCGATGATCTTGGCGCTCCAGCATTATTGGGGCGAGCGTGGGTGCGTGCTGTTGCAGCCTTACGATCTGGAGATGGGCGCGGGGACGTTTCATCCCGCGACCACCTTGCGTGCGCTGGGGCCGGAGCCTTGGGCGTGTGCGTATCCGCAGACTTGCAGGCGGCCGACCGATGGGCGGTATGGGGAGAACCCCAATCGGCTGGGACAGTATTATCAGTTCCAGGTGATGATCAAACCGTCTCCTGCTGATCTGATGGACCAGTATCTTGGGTCTTTGGAGGCGATCGGGATCGATTTGCGGGCGCATGATATTCGGTTTGTCGAGGATGATTGGGAGTCGCCGACGCTGGGAGCTTGGGGGCTGGGCTGGGAGGTCTGGTGCGATGGGATGGAGGTGACGCAGTTCACTTACTTCCAGCAAGTGGGTGGGATCGATTGCAAGCCGGTCTCGGGCGAGCTGACTTATGGGCTGGAGCGGTTGGCGATGTACGTCCAGGGAGTCGACGATGTTTACAAGTTGCGGTTCAATGACCGGGAGCCTTCGTTCAGTTACGGCGATGTGTTTCTGGCGAACGAGCAGCAGCAATCGAAGTATAACTTCGAGCTGGCGGATACCGATGCGCTGCTGCGCCAGTTTCGCGAAGCGGAAGCCGCGAGTGCGGCGCTGATCGCGGCGCGGCTGCCGCTGCCTGCGTACGAGCGGGCGATCCACGCTTCGCATTTGTTCAATATGCTCGGCGCGCGCGGGGTGATCTCGGTGGCGGAGCGTGCGGCGTATATCGGACGGGTGCGCGCGATGGCGGTGGGCGCGTGCGCGGCGCAGATGGAGGCGCACGGGTGGGCGTGAGCGGAGCCTCGCCGGGCGCGGGCGGAGCCGCGCGGGGTGTGTTGGCGCAGGGGGAAGTCCACAAAGTCTACGGCGCTATGGATGAGGGCGAAAACACCGGTTTCGGGCGGATTGGCGCGATGCGCGGGTGTGTTGGTAGGACGGCAACAAGTCATAGCCGATTTGGTTATCTAGCGCGATCCTATTGCGCAAGGCCGGGCGGGTGATGGCGGACTTCCTGCTCGAACTGCTGACCGAGGAGATCCCTGCGCGGATGCAGGCGCGCGCGGCGGAGGACCTTGCGCGGCTGTTCAGCGAAGCGATAGCGGCGCGCGGGCTGACGGCGAGCGCGCAGACCTATGCGACGCCGAGGCGGCTGGCGCTGATCGCTCACGGGCTGCCCGAGACCACCGACGCCACACGCGAAGAGCGGCGTGGGCCGCGCGCGGATGCGCCCGAGGCGGCGATCGCGGGCTTTCTGAAGAGCGCGGGCGTGGCGCGCGAGGCCTTGGTGGCGCGCGACGATGCCAAGGGGCGGTTCCTGTACGCCGTGATCGAGCGACCCGGGCGCGCGGTGGCTGACGTGCTGGGCGAGGCGGTGCCCGAGGCGGTGGCGCGGCTGGCGTGGCCCAAATCGATGCGCTGGGGGGCGGCTTCGGTGAGCATGGACTCGGCCCGTTGGGTGCGGCCGTTGGTGGGCGTGGTGGCGCTGCTGGGCGACGCGGTGGTGCCGATGACGATCCTTGGGGTGGAGGCGGGGAATACGACGCGCGGGCATCGGTTCATGAGCCACGAGCCGGTGTCGATCCATAGCGCGCACACCTATGCGGCGCAGTTGCGCGATATGCATGTGGTGCTCGACGCGGGCGAGCGCGGGCGGATGATCGCGGCGGGCGCGCGTGCGTGCGCTGCGGCGGCGGGGCTGGTGCTGATCGAGGATGCGGGGCTGGTGGCGGAGAATGCGGGGCTGACCGAGTGGCCCGTTGCGCTGTTGGGGCGCTTCGATCCGGCGTTCCTCGCGGTGCCGCGCGAGGCGATCCAGCTGACGATGCGGGTCAACCAGAAATATTTCGCTTGCGTGGATGCCGACGGGGCGTTGGCTCCGGCGTTCGTGTGCGTGGCGAACATCGCGGCGGCGGACGGCGGGGCGGGGATCGTCGAGGGCAACCGGCGCGTGTTGGCGGCTCGGTTGAGCGATGCGCGGTTTTTCTGGGAGCAGGACCTGGCGCGGCCTTTGGAGGCGTATCTGCCGGGGCTGGAACGGATCGTGTTCCACGAGAAACTGGGCACGATGCGCGACAAGGCCGAGCGCGTGGCAAGCTTAGCAAGGTGGTTGGTGGAGAGCGGGGCGGTCGCGCTCCCTCTCCCTGCGCCTTCGGCGCTGTCCCTCCCCCCTGTAGGGGGAGGGGGGGCCATGGGCAATCTTCCTCCCTCCCCCGATAGGGGGGAGGGAAAAGCGACCGAAGGGAGCGAGGGAGAGGGAACGCCCCTCGCCGATCTGGCCGAACGTGCCGGGCGGTTGGCGAAGGCCGATCTCGTGACCGCAATGGTGGGCGAGTTCCCCGAACTCCAGGGCACGATGGGCGGGCATTACGCGCTGGCGTCGGGTGAGGACCCGGCGGTCGCGGCGGCGGTGCGTGACCACTACAAGCCCGTGGGGCCGAGCGACGCGGTGCCGGTGGAGCCGGTCAGTGTGGCGGTGGCGCTGGCGGATAAGCTGGATACGCTAGTGGGGTTTTTCGGTGTCAATGAGACACCTACTGGCTCGCGTGATCCATTCGCGCTCAGACGTGCTTCGCTGGGTGTTACTCGGCTGATCGTGGGTTTCGGTGTCCGAACGTTTCTTGCTGACGTGGTAGCAAAGTCACGTGAGATCCATGCTTGCCAAGAACGCTTGCTGTTCCAGCATTTAGAGCCTGATCCGGATGCCAGTGGAAAAGCTGCGATGCGTGTGTACTACGACCGGGTAGTCGCAGCGCCCGTTACCGAGTTCATCATCGACCGCCTCAAAGTCCAGCAGCGGGAGGCGGGGGTTCGGCATGATCTGATCGATGCGGTGTTCGCGCTCGGGGGGGAGGACGATATCGTGCGGCTGCTCGCGCGGGTGCGGGCTTTGCAGGCGTTTGTCGGGACGGGGGACGGGGCGAATTTGCTTGGCGGGTATAAGCGGGCGGCGAATATTTTGGGGATCGAGGCGAAGCGCGATGGGGTGGAGCGGTTCGACACCCCCTCTCGCTTGCTCCCTGCGGTCGCATCTCCCTCCCCCCTTTCGGGGGAGGGTGGGGCTGCGGCGCGGTCCACCCTCCCCCGTCAGGGGGGAGGGACAGCGGCGCAGCCGCAGGGAGAGGGTTCGGGGACCGCAGAGCGAACGCTCGCCGCCGTGCTGTCCACGGTGACGGGGGAGGCCACCGCCGCGATCGCCGTCGAGGACTTCACCGCCGCGATGGGGGCGCTCGCTCGGCTGCGGGGGCCGATCGATGCGTTCTTCGCGGCGACGATGGTCAACGACGCCGATCCCGGCGTCCGTCTTGGCAACCTCGCGCTGCTGCAGCGTTTCGTCGACGCGGTGAACACGATCGCCGATTTCAGCCGCATAGAAGGATAGCCGATGCACTGGGTCCATACGTTCGGCGGCGGTACCGCGATGGGGGACTCGTCGCTGCGCGATCTGCTCGGCGGCAAGGGGGCGAACCTGGCCGAAATGGCGAAGATCGGCCTGCCGGTGCCGCCGGGGTTCACCATTCCAACGAGCGTGTGCACGCACTTCTACGCGCATGGGGAGACGTATCCCGCGAGCTTGGCGGACGAGGTGCGCGCCGGGATCGCGCATATCGAGGCGATCACGGGCAAGCGATTCGGCGATTTGGGCGATCCGTTGCTGCTGTCGATCCGCTCGGGGGCGCGGGTGTCGATGCCGGGCATGATGGATACGGTGCTCAATCTGGGGCTGAACGATCAGACGGTGCGTGGGCTGGCGGCGGCTAGCGGCGATGCGCGGTTCGCGTGGGACAGCTATCGGCGGTTCATCCAGATGTATGCGGACGTGGTGCTGGGGCTTGATCACTACGCGTTCGAGGAGGCGCTCGAACTGCTGAAGGAGGATCGGGGCGTGACGCTCGATACCGAGTTGTCGAGGAGGACCTGGAGGCGCTGGTCGGGCAGTATCAGGCGAAGGTGGAAGCCGGGATGGGTGCGTCGTTTCCGCAGGATGTGCACGCGCAGTTGTGGGGCGCGGTGGGGGCGGTGTTCGGATCGTGGCGCTCGGAGCGGGCGCGGGTGTATCGGCGGCTGAACGCGATTCCCGAGGAGTGGGGCACCGCGGTCACCTGCCAAGCGATGGTGTTCGGTAACATGGGGGACACGTCGGCGACCGGGGTGGCGTTCACGCGCGACCCGGCGACGGGCGAGCGCAGGATCTACGGCGAGTATCTGCTGAACGCGCAGGGCGAGGACGTGGTCGCGGGCATTCGCACGCCGCAGTATCTGACGCGCGCGGCGAGAGAGCGGGCGGGGGCGAAGGCGACGTCGCTCGAGGAGGCGCTGCCTTCGACTTTTGGCGAACTGGTCCATGTGTTCGACCTGCTCGAACGGCATTACCGGGACATGCAAGACATCGAGTTCACGGTGGAGCGCGGGCGGTTGTGGATGCTGCAGACGCGCAGCGGCAAGCGCACGGCGCGCGCGTCGATCCGGGTGGCGGTCGAGATGGCGCAGGAGGGGCTGATTAGCGAGGCGGAGGCGATCGGGCGTGTCGAACCCGGGGCGCTGGACCAGTTGCTGCATCCGACGCTCGATCCCAAAGCGCCGCGCGAGGTGCTGACGCGCGGGCTGCCCGCGTCGCCCGGCGCGGCTTCGGGGGCGATCGTACTCGATGCGGTGACGGCGGAGCGCCGCAAGGAGCAGGGGCAGGCGGTGATCCTGGTGCGCACCGAGACCTCGCCCGAGGACATCGCGGGGATGCACGCGGCGGTGGGTATCCTGACCGCGCGCGGCGGCATGACGAGCCATGCCGCCGTGGTGGCGCGCGGCATGGGGCGGCCGTGCGTGTCGGGCGCGGGGTCGATCAGCGTGGACATGGCGGCGCGCAGGGTCCGCATCGGGTCGCGCGCGCTGAGCGAGGGGGACACGATCACCATCGACGGCGCGTCGGGCGAGGTGATGGCGGGGCGCGTGCCCACCGTCGAACCCGAACTCGCGGGCGATTTCGCGACGCTCATGGAATGGGCGGACCGGCATCGGCGCATGAGGGTGCGCGCCAACGCCGAGACGCCCGAGGATTGCCGGGTGGCGCGCGGCTTCGGCGCGGAAGGTATCGGCCTGTGCCGGACCGAGCATATGTTCTTCGAGCCGGGTCGGATCACGGCGGTGCGCGAGATGATCCTGGCGGAGGACGCGGACGGGCGGCGCGCGGCGCTGGCGCGGCTGTTGCCCGAACAGCGCGCCGACTTCGAGGCGATCTTCCGCATCATGGACGGGCTGCCGGTGACGATCCGGCTGCTCGATCCGCCGCTGCACGAGTTCCTGCCGACGCGCGACGCCGAGTTCGACGAGGTGGCGGCGGCGTCGGGGGTGGACGTGGACACCCTGCGGCGGCGCGCGGCGGAGTTGCACGAGGCGAACCCGATGTTGGGCCATCGCGGCTGCAGGCTGGGGATCACCTTTCCCGAAATCTACGAGATGCAGGCGCGCGCGATCTTCGAGGCGGCGCACGCAGTGGGGGGCGGGGTGAAGCTCGAGATCATGGTGCCGCTGGTGGCGACGGGGCGCGAGCTGGAGATCATCGCCTTGCTTATCGCGCGTGTGGCGCACGCGGTGTCCGCCGAGACGGGCGCGCACGCCGAGCACATGGTCGGCACGATGATCGAACTGCCGCGCGCCGCGCTGATGGCGGGCGAGATCGCGCATACCGCCGCGTTCTTCAGCTTCGGCACCAACGATCTGACGCAGACCACGCTCGGCATCAGCCGCGACGACGCGGGGCGGTTCCTCGGCGCGTATGTGGATCAGGGCATCTACCCGGTCGACCCATTCGTCACCATCGACCGCGACGGAGTGGGCGCGCTGGTCAAAATTGCCAGCGAGCGTGGCCGCGCGGTCTCACCCCATATCAAGCTCGGCATTTGCGGCGAGCATGGTGGCGACCCCGCCTCGATCGCGTTTTGCGAGGAAATCGGCCTCGATTACGTCAGTTGCTCGCCGTTTCGCGTGCCGATTGCTCGGCTGGCGGCGGCGCAGGCGGCACTCGTTCGAAGCGCGTGACTCTCGACCCGAAATGGTTTACCTATTGCGGTGGGGCGACGCATTCACGCGTCGGGCGGACGTTCATGGGGCGGACTTCCGGCGTATCGTATGAGGTTGCCATGCTGCTGCCGCGTAATCGCTGGACCGATTCGAGCCCGATCAAGGGCGCGATCGCACGGATGTTGTACGATGCGACGCGCGTTCGCACGCGCTGGGCGCTGATCGGCACGCTTGGCGCGCTGATCGCGATGGCGGTCGCGGACGATGCGCTTGGAGATCGTTGGTCGCTCGGCCTGTTCTATTACCTGCCCGTCGCGTTCGCGGCGTGGCGGCTGGGTCGCCTGCCCGGCCTCGCGGCGAGCCTGATCGCCGCGCTTGCCTGGTCGGCCATCACCATCGGTCATCATGGCCCCGCGCAAGCGCCGCTCGCGCTCGCGTGGGGGTTCGCTTCGCGCGCGCTCTCGTTCGCTTTCGCCGCCGTGCTCGTGTCCGAGATGCGCGGGCTGTTCGAACGCGAGCGACTGCTGGGTCGGCATTGTCACCTGACCGGCGCGCTTTCGGGGCGCGCCTTTCGCGACGTGCTCGACGCGGCGGTGCGGCACCGGGGAGCGGCGCGCTCGATGGCGCTGGCGTACCTCGACCTCGACGATTTCAAGCTGATCAACGATTCGCACGGACATGCGGAGGGCGACGCGCGGCTGCGGGCGCTGGCGAAGGCGCTGAGCGATTCGCTCGGGCCGGGCGACCACCTGGCACGCACCGGTGGCGACGAATTCGTCGTCCTGCTGACGGGTTACGACGGCGTGGAACGCGAGGCGATCGCGCGCGCGCACGCGGCGGCGACTCGCGCGCTGAGCGAAGGTCCGGTACCGATCACTTGCTCGATGGGGGGTGTGATCGTGCCGCCCGGGATGCGGATCGACGCGGGCGATCTGGTGCGCCGCGCCGATGCGGCGATGTACGAGGGCAAGCGCGCGGGCAAGGGGCAGCTGCTTGTCTTCGAGCTGGGCGCGCCCGCGCGGGTGACGGTGGCGGCCTAGGGTGTGGTTCATTTTCAAGGAATTGTCATCCTGAACTTGTTTCAGGATCAATCTAACTCCGTTCTGCCCGGTCGAACCGAGAAGGTGGATCCTGAAACAAGTTCAGGATGACGGTGCTTCAAGGGGCTGGATCAAACTTTACAGCGTGCGCTCGATGCGGCCGTAGCGCGCCTCGAACTCGGTGACGCGGCCGTCGGCGATCAGGCGCGCCTGATCGATCAGCTGGTCGCGTGCGATGCGGCCCGACATCGCGCCGAGATCGCCGTCGATGCGCGCCGCGTCGGTGGGCGCGAGCGCCGCCATCTCGGCGGTGGTGCGGACACCGAGTTCGGCGAGGCGCGCGGCGAGCTTGTCGCCGACGCCCTTCAACAGGCGCAGGTCCATGAGATCGAGGCGCGCGCCCTCGGGTGCGACGACCGGGATGGGGCGGTCATGGCCCTCGGGTGAGGCGGTGATGACGGTCGGGCGAGCAGTCAGGCGCGCGTTGTCGCGGCGCAGGCGATCGACCTCGTCCGCGAGCGGCTTGATCTGGTCGCGCGAGGCGGCGAGATCGCGTTCGAGACGCAAGCGGTTGGACTGCGCGTCCCGAACGCCCGCGTGCTCGCTCGCCAATTCGGCGGCGAGCCGGTTGGCGCGGCCGACCGCGCCGCCCCAGATCAGGCGACCGATCAGTAGGCCGAGGAAGAATGCTGCGGCGGCGAGGGCGTAGGCGGCGGGCGGGATATTGATCATCGGCGGAACCTTGGCTGGCGGGTACGCGCGCACAGCGGCTAGGGCGGAGCGCGGGTTCCAAGAGGCGCGATCATGGCGGCTGTCGAGAGCGAGGTGCTGCGGCGCAGCCTGCCGCCGGGCGGTACGACCGGGTATTGGCTCGCCGATGACGGCTGGCGCCTGCGGGTGGGAGTTTGGCCGGACGGCGCGCGGGGCACGCTGCTGCTGCTCAACGGGCGGGCGGACTTTTTTGAGAAATATTGCGAGGCGATCTGGCACTGGCGCGCGCGCGGCTGGGCGGTGGTCGCGCCCGACTGGCGCGGGCAGGGCGGATCGGGGCGGATCGTCTGCGATGGGCGCGGCGACGGCTTCGCGCGGCTGGCGGCCGATCTGCGCGGGGTGGTCGCGCGCGCGGCGGCGCTGGGCGGCCCGCTCGTCGCGGTCGGGCATTCGATGGGCGGGCATCTGCTGCTGCGCGCCATCGTCGAAGGGGAGGACCGCGTCGCGCGCGCGGTGCTGATCGCGCCGATGCTGGGGCTGCTTGGTGGAGAGGCGACGAGCGCGGTCGCGTGGGGTGCGGTGCGGCTCGGGCTGGGCGCGCGCATGGTCGCGCCGCGGGCCGCGCGCTCGCCCGAGGAGGATGCGAGGCGCGCCGCCCGGCTGACGTCCGATTCCGCCCGGCAAACCGACGAGGCGTGGTGGCTGGCGCGGCATCCCGAGCTGGCGGGCGACGGGGTGAGCTGGGGCTGGCTCGCGGTGGCGTGCGGGTCGATCGCGCGGCTGGGGGCGGGCGGGCGGATCGCGCGACCCGAACGTGTGCGCGCGGTGCTGGCGGGGGCGGACCGGGTAGTCGATAGAGGCGCGGCGCGGCGACTGATCGCGCGGCGGATCGGGGCGGAGGGCATGCTCGACGATGTGCCGGGGGCGGAGCATGAATTGCTGCGCGAAACCGACGCGGTGCGCGCGCGGGTGTTCGCATGTATGGACACCTATCTGGAGCAGGCATGAGCGAAGTGTTCGACGTTGCGATCGTGGGCGCGGGGATGGCGGGGGCGAGCCTCGCCTATTTCCTCGCGCCGGGCACGCGCGTGCTGCTGCTGGAAGCCGAGAGCGCGCCGGGCTATCATACGACCGGGCGATCGGCGGCGTTCTACTCGGAGACTTACGGCGGTCCGGCGGTCCAGCCGTTATCGAGCGCGTCGCGCGCCTTCTTCGATAAGCCACCGCCGGGCTTCACCGAGTTGCCGCTGCTTGCGCCGCGCGGGTGCCTGCATGTGGCGCGCGCCGGGTGCGAGGACGCGCTGGATGCGATTCAAGAGGCGTTCGCGGGGAGTGGAGTCGCGATCGAGCGCACCATGGCGGCGGCGCACGATCGCGGCGTGCTCGTGCCTCAATGGCGCGGCGCGGCGCTGTGGGAACCCGGGTGCAGCGACATGGACGTGGGCGAAATCCACCGCGGCTTCCTGGGCGGCGCGCGGCAGCACGGCGCGCGGCTGGTGACCGACGCGCGGCTCGATGGCCTGGAGCGGGGCGGATCGGGCTGGCGGTTGCGAACGAGCGCGGGCGTGTTCGAGGCGGGGAACGTGGTCAACGCGGCAGGCGCGTGGGCGGACGTGGTGGCGGCGATGGCGGGGGCGGCCCCGCTCGGCATCGCGCCGTTGCGGCGGACGGTGGCGCAGGTCGAGGTGAGCCCCCCTCCCCCGCGCGATCTGCCGCTGGTGATGGACGCAGCTGGCGAGTTCTACTTCCGTCCCGAGGGGGAGCGGCTGTGGGTCAGCCCGCATGACGAGGTACCCGACGTGGCGGGCGACAGTCAGCCCGATGAGCTCGACGTGGCGACCACGATTGACCGGCTCGAAAGCGCGAGCCTGATGCGCGTTCGGCGGGTCGAGCGCGCGTGGGCGGGGCTGCGCTGCTTCGCGCCCGACCGCGCGCCTGTTTATGGGTGGGACCTGCGGGTGCCCGGATTCTTCTGGTGCGCGGGCCAAGGGGGCTTCGGCATCCAGACCGCGCCCGCCGCCGGGATGCTCGCCGCCGCGTTGCTGGAGGGACGGGCGTTGCCCGAGTCGCTCGGCGCGTTCGGGGTGGATAGCGCGCGCTACGCTCCCGGGCGGTTCAACCCGAGTGCGACCGAAACGCGGGCGGTGCGTTAAAGCGCGGTTCTGATTTTACGATGGAGATTATGATGGACAGCACCAGCAACCGCTTCGAGGGTACCGCGACCAACCTTGGCGGCAAGATCGAGAAGGGCTT
>JAABUX010004695.1_pt1 | contig 17185 bp, 15 predicted proteins | sample 5561851 | NCBI WGS metagenome assembly JAABUX01 (sample SAMN10711883, study PRJNA513361) | rock metagenome | isolation source: Antarctica rocks | place: Antarctica: Victoria Land, Richard Nunatak red sandstone | collected 2016-01-03 | reverse complement strand
TGGGCGGCCGCATGGTGGTGCAGGCCCCCGCCGCGATGGGCGACGCCGAACTGCACGCAGCCATCGCCAAACTACAGCAGCGCATCGAGAAGCGCCAGGCCAGGCGCGCGCTGGACGACGGCGAACTGCAGCGCCGCGCCGACGAGTTGAACCGCCAGTACTTCGACGGCAAACTCTCCTGGACGAGTATCGTCTGGACCACCGGCCAGGAGAAGAGTCGGTGGGGTAGCTGCACCCCGGCGCTGGGGACGATCCGTCTCTCCTCGCGCCTGGCCGAGACGCCGACCTGGGTGCGCGACTACGTGCTGATGCACGAGCTGGCGCACCTGGTCGAGGGCAATCACGGTCCCCGCTTCTGGAGACTGGTCAACCGCTACCCCAGGACGGAGCGCGCTCGCGGCTATCTGCTGGCGCTGGCCGGAGAAGGCGAAGAAAATGACATGTAAGATGGATCGAGGGCCAGGGGCCCGATGAACGGCTCTAACCACGGACTCGACGGACTCGAAGAGCTGGCGCGCGTCTACTTCGCGGCCAAGCACGAGGCGCGCGAACGCTCGCTGGCCCACGTACGGCTGCTGGTCCGCCACGCGGGCAACGCCATCCGCGCGGTGCATCGGCAGGAGTGGGACGCCGCGCGGTCGCTGCTGGACGGGGCACGGGACGAGATTGCCGCCATCCGCGACGCCCTCGCCGAGCAGCCCGAGCTGTACTATCACAACGCCGTCGGCGATGCGCTGAAGGAGTTTGCCGAGGCCCAACTGACGTTCGCGCTGGTCCGCGACGAGGCCTTGCCGCGGCCCGACGACCTCGGCCTCGGCTACGTGCCCTACTACAACGGTCTGGCCGAGGCGGTCGGCGAACTGCGCCGCTTCACCCTCGACGCGCTGCGCCGCGATGATATCGCGACAGGCGAGCGTTTGCTGGCCGCGATGGACGCCATCTATGAGCTGCTCGTCACCATCGACTACCCCGATGCCGTGACCGGCTCGCTGCGCCGCGCCACTGACGGTGTGCGTGGCATCCTGGAGCGGACGCGCGGCGACCTCACAACCTCCGCCGGCCAGCAGCGCCTCGCGCGTGCCCCCGCGGAGGCGCGAGGACAGGCACAGGCCTCTGTACTCAACACGCCCATCGATCCGTCGTCGCCGTGAGTGATGAACGACGGCAACCCTCACCCCCTGCCCATGCGGATTGGTCTCTCGGCTCTGCGGAGCCGACAGCCCAACCGGCTCTCCCGACCACGGGAGAGGGGAGAAACGACGAGCCCTTGCCTCGGCCTGGCCCATCAGGAGAGGGACGCGACGTGAGGGGCATGACAGACAAGAACCATCCTATCCCGCTGCCGCGCGCGTTCTACGCGGCTCCCACGCTGGAGGTGGCGCGCGAGTTAATCGGCGCGATGCTGGTCCATGAGACACCGCGCGGGCTGCTCAGCGGGACGATCGTGGAGACGGAGGCCTACGTCGCGCCGGGAGACGAGGCCTGCCACGCCTATCGCGGGGTGACGCCGCGCAACAGGGTCATGTTCGGCCCGCCGGGGCACGCCTACGTCTACCGCTCGTACGGGATGCACGATATGCTCAACGTGGTCACAGAGGCGGAAGGCATCGCCGCGGCCGTCTTAATCCGCGCCGTCGAGCCGCGCGAGGGCGTCGCTCTGATGGCTGAGAACCGCAGGCTCGACCCGGAGCAGGTCGCTCCCGCCCTGCTGGCCAAGGGTCCGGGGCGGCTTTGCCGCGCCATGGCCATTGGCCGCGACCTCAACGGCGTCGACGTGACCGTGAGGACGGGAGCAGGGGCGGGGACGGACACTCTCCTCTATATCCTGCCCCGCGTGGGAGAACGTCCGCCGCTGGTCCAGACCACGCGCATCGGCATCACGCGCAGCGTGGAGCTGCCCTGGCGCTACTATGTGCGCGGCAACCGCGCCGTCTCCGTCCGCAACCGGGCTGCGGAATAGGGAGCGCATAGAGAGGCAAGAGAGGGAAGCATAGCCATGGTTTACGCCAGGCGCACCACCTGGACAGCGGCCGATCTCGCTGCTTTGCCACGGGACGAGTACGACTATGAGCTGGTGCAAGGGCGGCTGATCCAGATAGCCCCTCCGGCCGTTGGCCACGATGAGACAGGTAGGAGCCTGCACCTGGCGCTGCAGGTCTATGCCGATGCCCACGGCGGACAGGCGTACGGCGCCGGCAGTGGCTTTAACCTGACGCTGGCCGACGAGGCGGAGGAAACGGTGCTCCGTCCCGCCGCGGCCTACATGCGCGACGAAACCCCGGCTGCGGACGGTCACGGCTATGTCCGCCGCGCGCCCGACCTGGCCGTCGAGGTCGTCTCGCTCAGCCAGTTCCGTCCCGCCATGATGCGGGAGAAAGCGCGCCTGTGGCTGTCGCGCGGCTGCCGCCTCGTCTGGATCGTCTGGCCGGACAGGAAGAGGATCGAGGTCTGGCGCGACGGCGACGCACGGTCCGCCCACATAGTGCGCGCGGGCGACGATCTCGACGGCATGGATATACTGCCGGATTTCGGCTACGCCGTCGCCGACGCCTTCGAGGGTACGTGAGAGTCGTGACGGTGTGCATGCGCAAACCGCGAGTCTGATCGATGTAGGGGCGTATGCAATACGCCCCTACCCATCTCGTCGTCGACAATAAACGACCCTGGCGTCTGGTCCGTCTCCTGGTTCTTCAGGCCACGCTTCTCTCTACTCCGTGAAGCGGTAGCCCACGCCCCAGACCGTGGCGATGTTCTCGCCGAGTGGACCAAGCTTCTTGCGCAGGCGCTGGATATGCGTGTCCACGGTGCGGTCGAAGCCGTCGTAGTCGTACCCCCACAGCTGCTCTAGCAGGAACTCGCGGCTAAAGGCCCGCCCCGGGTGCGCCACCAGCAGCGCCAGCAGGTCGAACTCTTTGGGCGTCAGGTCGAGCGTCGCGCCGCTCAAGGTGGCGACGCGGTTGTCCGGGCTGACGCGCAGCGGACCACGCGTCACCACCGCCGCCACGGCCGGCGTCGTTGTCGTCGTTCCTGGCGCGGCGACAGGGGACATGACTCCGCTACCGGAGAGCGCCTGGCTATCCATATCCACGCGCCGCAACATCGCCCGCACCCGCGCCAGGACCTCGCGCACGCTGAAGGGCTTGACGATATAGTCGTCGGCCCCCACCTCCAACCCCAGCACGCGGTCGATCTCCTCGGACCGCGCCGTCAGCATGATGATCGGCATCAGGTGTCGTTGCCGGACCTGACGGCAGACCGCCAGCCCGTCCATGCCCGGCAGCATCCAGTCCAGCACGATCAACTGGGGCACGTGCGCCTCGACCGCCGCCAGCCCACTCGGGCCATCGAAGGCCTGATGGACGCGGTGCCCGTCGGCTTCCAGATGGCTCCGCATCAGGTTGTTCAGGTCGACCTCATCCTCGACGACCAGGATCGTCGCCATCCGCCCACCTCATATTTCACTGCTTGTGAATCACTGCCTGCGCTCCCCTCTCCCGCGCGCGGGAGAGGGGTTGGGGGTGAGGGCTCCGCGGAGCCGAGAGACCAATCCGCATGGGATGAGGGTGAGGGTTGCCCTTCTACGCGTCGCCGACTATCGGTAACAATAACCGGAAGAGGCTGCCCTTATCCACCGCACTCTCGACGTTGATAGAGCCGCCCATGGCAACGATCAGGTCGCGCACGATGGTCAGCCCCAGCCCGAATCCGCCCGAGGCGCGCGCCCGCGACTCGTCGGTGCGGTAGAACCGCTCGAAGATGCGCTCCAGATCCTCGGGCGCGATGCCGATCCCCGTATCGGCCACCGTCAGCGCCAGGCAAGCCCCATCCACGGGATGCAGCCCGATAGAGACGATCCCGTCGGCGGGCGTGTAAGTGAAGGCATTGCGCACCAAATTCAACACGACCTGAGCCAGCCGCGCGCGGTCGGCCAGCACCGGCGGCAGTCCGGGCGCCACGTCGCACACGACCGTGACCTGACGCTCGCGCCGGGCCAGCGGGGCCATGCTCCGATAAACTTCCTCGATCACCTCGCCCGCCGCGACGGGAGCCAGCTCGAGGCGCAGCTCACCAGCGTCGACGCGGGCCAGCGACAGAAGGTCGTCGACGAGCGCGCTGAGCCGTTCCGTCTCCCGATAGACGATGCCCAGGTAGGCGTGCTGCTCGCTCTCGGCCGGACCGCCCTCGCTTTGCGTGTCGTCCAGGGCCATCAACAAGGACTCCACGTGGCCGCGTATGCTGGCGATGGGCGTGCGCAACTCGTGCGAGACGTTGACGATCAGTTCACGGCGGCTCTAGTCAGCCCGCGCGGCCCTGGCCTGCTCGCGCGCGGCAACGTCCTGCGCGGCGGCGAGCCGCAGCGCCAGAGGGTTTACGCCGAGCATCAAGCGCGCAAAGCGTCCCCAGGCGAAGGCTAACAGGTTCAGTAGGTGCAGCGCGACGACGAGCAGGGCCGAGCCGGCCACCGCCAGGATCAGGAGTTCGGCCAGCGCGACGACTGACAATCGGCCATCGACAACCACGTTCGCAACCCGGAGATGGACATCGGGCACGGCCCGATACAGCAGCGTATCGATCAGATAGCTAACCGGCAGCAGGATAAGTCCTAGCGGCAGCGTGATGAGGGTCACGGTCACCGTGAAAGCGGCAATGCCGAACGGCAGCTTGAGCAGCAGGTAGCCGATGATTTTCCAGGTAACGGGGCTGAACACGCGCGCCAGCGGGAACAGACGCGCCAGCGGGCGGGTCCACGACACGTGCGGCCGCTCAGGCGGCACGATCTCGACGCCGAGCCAGCGCGTCGCCATCCGCCGCTCAAAGGCCGCCGCGCGCCACCAGACAGCGCTCAGCAGCAGAAAGAGCGGGACGCCGACCAGCATAGCCGTGCCCACGCAGACCATCAGGCCGGGCACGACCAGGATGATGTAGACGACGCCCAGCGGGAGCGATGACAACAGATACAGCACGTTGCGGTAGGTTCGTCGCCGCGCGATCACAGCGTAAAAGGCGGTGGGCCATTGCCGGCCCGTGTCTCCAATAACGTTATTCATCCGATACCTGTTGCCGTCTCGAAGGGGTTGGTGTCCAACATTGGGGCCCGGCCTGCAACTGCGGTCGCGTGGCAAACCACACCGACTGCGGTCGGTTGGGGAACGTGGCAGATCACACATTGCCATCCGATCCCGCACCATTGCTGACTCGAAGGGAGGAGCATGTCTCCATCACCAACGTAGTGTAGCGCGCGGATGTGTCCAATGTATGGCCACCGGGCGACACACGTTGGACACACTTTTGCCGCAAGAGCGCCATCGTTCGCCCATACGCCGGACACATCCCTCCTCTATGATCGTAAGCGTGCCGCCTGGAGCAACGTCACATTGCGGACGTGAGCGGTGCTCCTGCTACAGGGCTATGAGTATGAGAGCGATACACGATTCGAATAGGGAGGACGCGCGAATGACCATGACACGGGATCTGATCATCGAGGCAACGGGGCTGCGTAAAATCTATACGACCGGGGCGCAAAAGGTCGAGGCGCTGCGCGGGGTGGACTTTGCCGTGGCGCGCGGCGAGATGGTGGCCATCATGGGACCTTCCGGTTGCGGCAAGACCACGATGCTCAATTGCCTCTCCGGCCTGGACGACGTCGACGGCGGCGAGGTGCGCATCGCCGGCGCCTCCCTGCGCGATATGTCCGACAACCAGAAGACCGCCTACCGCGCCAGGCACATGGGCTTCGTCTTCCAGGTCTACAATCTGCTGCCCGTGCTGAGCGCCGTGGAGAACGTCGAACTGCCCCTGCTGGTCGGCGGCGTGCGCTCCGGCGAGGCGCGCAAGCGCGCGCTGGCCGCGCTAGACAGGGTCAACCTGAGCGCGTGGGCCAAACACCGGCCGGGCGAGTTGTCGGGCGGCCAGCGCCAGCGCGTGACCATCGCCCGCGCGCTGGTAGCCACGCCGGCTATCGTCTGGGCCGATGAACCCACGGGCGCGCTGGACTCGGAGTCGGCACAGGACATCCTCGACCTGCTGTGCCAGCTGAACCGCGAGCAGGGGCAAACCCTGGTCATGGTCACCCACGCCCTCGACGTCGGCCGGCAGGCCAACCGTATCGTGCGCATGCGCGACGGCCGCATCGACGACGCCGGGCTTGGCCTGGGCGCCCGCGGCATGACCGAACTGCTCACCGCCACGCGCTGATCGGCGGAGACAATATAACTGGGAGCGCGGGCAGCTTGCCCGCCTCGCGCCTGTTACTGGGAGCGCGGACATCCTGCCCGCCTGGCGCCTGCTACTGGGAGCGCGGGCAGCTTGCCCGTCCCTGGTTCAACGCGGGGACGGGCAGGATGCCCGCGCTCCCAGTGACGCATCTCCCATCGCCGTAGCGGCGGCTTTTCACAGACCAGACCGCTGCCCAACCGATACGGGCTAGCGAACGACGTAGTAGCGAACCGAAGCGGGCAAGCTGTCCGCGCTCCCAGTCGAGCGGCGGCGAACCGAAGCGGGCAAGCTGCCCGCGCTCCCAGTCAACCACCCAGCCCAACGTAGCGAACCACCACTAACCACTCGTCACTAACCACTAACCACTCGTCACGGAGGCCCTATGAACACCCTATTCGGCATCTCGATGGACACGATCATGGCCGTGACGCTGGCCCTGTTCGGCGGCGTCACCCTCGTCGTGGTCCTGCTGGCCCTGCGCAATCCCCTGTTGCTTAAGCTGGGGCTGCGCAACATTCCGCGCAGGCGCGCCCAGACCGTGCTGATCGTGGTCGGGCTGATGCTCAGCACTGCGATCGTCACCAGCGCCTTTGGCACTGGCGACACCATGCGCTATAGCATCCGTGACACCGCTGTAACCAGCCTGGGGCGCGTCGACGAGGTCGTGGTCGCCAACGCGACCGCGGCGGGACCCGCCGCCGCCACCTTCCCCGCCGCGGTCGCCGACCGCATCGGGGCCACCCTCGCCCCAAGCCACGACGCCGACGGCGTGACCGGGGTCCTGGTGGAGTCCGTGGCCTTGCAGGATCTCACCACGCGCCAGACGGGGGCCAGCGTCGAGCTGCTCGGCGTCCCGGCCGCCTACCCCGCCGCGTTCGGCGCGCTGACCACGGCGAGCGGCGCGACCGCCCAACTGTCCTCGCTGGGCGCCGACGAGCTGTACCTCAACGGGGGGGCCCGGCAGGCCCTCAACGCCCACGCCGGCGACCGCATCCATCTCTTCATCGCCGGACGGCCCATGTCGTTCGTGGTGCGCGATGTGCTGCAATCACAGAACCTGGCCGGGGGCGGGCTGATCTTCAACGTCAACAACGGCAACCCTGCCGTCATCCTGCCGCTCGACCGCGTCCAGGCGGCCACCAACCAGCCGGGCCGCATCAACGCCGTCCTGATCGCCAACCACGGCGACGCCCTGAGCGGCGCAAGCCTCACCGACCGCGTGACGACCGTCCTGCGGGTCTCCCTCGCCAATCCGACCCAGGTGCGCGCCGCCCAAAGCCTGCTGACCGCGCCCGCGGGCCTCGCCGCGCTGCACGCGCTCGAGAACGACGGGGCGACGGCCCCGAAGACGCGGACATCGTTGCGCGAACTGGAGACGCAGCTGCGCCGGCCGGGCCAGGGCGACCGGCTCAAGAGCCTGCTGAGCGATCCGGCCGTCATCGCCGCCCTGCAGACGATCAAGGACCCGACGGTGGGCGCGCCTCTGAACAACGCGCTGGCCGGCCTCGCCGCCTACACCGTGCAGACGCCCAAGCAGGACGGGTTGACCTTCGCCGACGCGGCGGGGACCGAGTTCTCGTCGGTCTTCATCGTGTTCGGGCTCTTCTCCATCGCCGCGGGCATCATGCTGATCTTCCTGATCTTCGTGATGCTGGCCGCCGAGCGCCGCGCGGAGATGGGCATGGCGCGGGCCATCGGGACCAAGCGCCGCCACCTGATCCAGCAATTCCTCTTCGAGGGCTACGCCTACGACCTCGGCGCGGCGCTGGTCGGCATCGCGGTCGGCGTCGGCGTGGGGCTGGGCATGGTCTCGGTCATCGCCGCGCTGGTGGGCAACTTCGGGTTCGCCCTGCAGCCCCAGGTCGCGCCGCGCAGCGTGGTGGTGGCGTTCTGCCTCGGCGCGCTGGTCACCTTCCTGACCGTGGCCTTCTCCTCCTGGCGGGTCAGCCGCCTCACCATCGTCGCCGCCATTCGCGACCTGCCAGAGGATCTGCAGGTCGACGGCAGCATCGTCGCCGCCTTCCGGCGGCCGCTGCTCGACCTGCGCACGGCCTGGAGACGCCTGCGGCGCGGGCACGTCCTCGGCTCGCTCGCGGCAACCATCGCCGCCCCCTGGCATTTTGTGACCGCGTTCCGCGTCTTCATTGGCCGCGGCCCGCTGCTGCTGCTGGGCGGCTACCTGTTGGTGACGTGGGGGCTATCCGGCAAGCAGCTCTTCCCCTTCAACCTGGGCATCTCGCTGCTGCTGATCGGCGCGGCCATGCTGGTGCGCTGGGCGCTGGCCGTGGCGCGCGTCCCCGAGCGCCTGCGCAACCGCATCGGCTTCTCGCTGGCTGGCCTGGTGCTGGTCGCCTTCTGGCTGCTGCCCTTCGACGCCATCCGCTCGGACCTGCAGTGGGACATCGAGATGTTCTTCCTGGCCGGGCTGATGCTGGTCCTCGGCGGCGTGTGGACCGTGATGTACAACAGCGACCTGCTGCTCGGCGCGCTGCTGTTCCTCTTCGGGCGCGTGGGCTCGCTGGCCCCCGCCCTCAAGATGGCGGTCACCTACCCGCTGCAGAACCGCGTGCGCACCGGGCTCACGCTCTCCATGTTCAGCCTGGTCATCTTCACCCTGATGGTCATGTCGGTCCTGACCACCAGCTTCGGCAGCGTCGGCCTGAATCTCAATCGCGACATCGGCGGCTACGGGATCTACGGCAGCGCCAGCGCGCTCAACCCCATCCGCGACATCGCGGCCGCCGTCCGGGCCGACCCCACCCTGCGCGGGCACATCGCCTCGGCGGGCGGTATCGCCCAGATCGAGACCGGCCTGCGCCAGCCCGGCCAGCGCGACCAATCCTGGCAGCCCTTCGGCCTCGACGTGGCGGACGACGCCTATCTGGCCGGCACGCGCTACACCCTGCACACGCGGGCCAACGGCTACGGTAGCGACGCGCAGGTCTGGCAGGCGCTGCGCACGCATCCCGGCTATGCCGTGGTGATGGGCGATCTGGTGCACCACCGCACTGGAAATGGCAACGGCCGCTTCCAGATTCAGGGCTTCTCCTACGAGGACCACAGCTTCGCGCCGGCGCGCGTCAGCATGCGCGACATGCGCACCGGCGCGGTCATCCCGCTGACGGTCATCGGCGTGCTGGACGGGCAGGCGAACTTCGCCGACGCCATCTATACCGGGCAATCAACCCTGGCGGCCGCGCACGATGCGCCGGCCACGCCCACCGCCTACTATTTTCGCGTCGCCCCGGAACAGGATGTGCACCGGACGGCGCTGGCGCTGGGCTCGGCCTTCCTGCCCAACGGCCTCTCGGTGACCGAGACGCAGGTGCAGTACGACCAGCAACAGGCCACCGGCGTTGGGCTCAACACGCTGCTGGAAGGGTTCATGGCCCTGGGTCTGGTGGTGGGCATCGCCGCGCTGGGCGTGGTGGCCACGCGCTCCGTGGTGGAGCGGCGGCAGCAGATCGGCATGCTGCGCGCCATCGGCTTCAAGCGGCGCATGGTGCAGGCCAGCTTCCTGCTGGAGTCCAGCCTGATCACGCTGATCGGGACGGCCTTGGGCGTCGCGCTGGGGCTGCCGCTGGCGGCGCAGCTCATCGCGCATTTTGCCAAGACGAGTCCCGGCCTGGAGGTCGTGATCCCCTGGCTGCAAATCGGGGGCATCGTGGCGCTAGCCTACCTGGCCTCGCTGCTGACGACCTACCTGCCGGCCTGGCAAGCGTCGCGCATCTACCCCGCCGAGGCCCTACGCTACGAGTGAGACCCACGCCTCCCCGTCGGACTCGCGGCTTCCGCCGCACCGCGGCCCGGCCCTCGCCCACCATCCGCGACATGGTCGAGCGAGGGCTGGGTTGGCATGTACCATGGCAGACCAGGGTTGGCTAGTTTAGCGTGCATCGCCTCCGAGCGGGTAGCAGGCTATAGTAACCTGCCACCCACGAGGCCAGGAGCTACCCTCCGCTGTCGTACGACGTTACCTACCTTACCTACCCACCATCACGTCGGTCGCCTTTATGACGGCGATGACGGAATCGCCGACGCGTAGCTGCAGGCGTTTGACCGAGGCGATCGTGATGACCGCGCTCACTTCCTGTTCGCCGACATTGATGACGATGTCGGCCATCACATCGCCGGTCGCGATGCTCTTAATGGTTCCCTTGAGTTGGTTACGTGCGCTGAGTTCCAACATCTCTGCTTCTCCTTACGACTGGGTTGTCCTCGGTTCGTGTGCAGGTCGCGGCTCTCCGACCACAACTACGTCGCCGCCGCAGAAGCGGACGATGCGGCTGCAGGCGGCCTCCATCACATCCCGCACGATTTCCTTTTCTATGGTTGTCGGGCTCTCGATGACCAGCAGGACGTTTCGAGTGTCGCGCTGAATCTTCGCCCCGTCGCAATCCTGGGCCGCGAGCCTGGCCAGCACGTTGCCGTGGCCGTCGTGGTAGAGGAAGTCGCCTTTCTTGACAGCGCGTGGCTTCGTGCGGCCGAGGGGCATGAACCTCTCGGCGCCTGTAGCCCTAGCGAAGAGGACGGGCGATTGGATGAGATCGGCGTCGTGGGCGCCGATGCCCACCAGCGCCGGCGACATCGCGACGATCGTGTTGTACGCGTCGACAGCGGTGTTGATGCGCGGGAAGCGACCGCGTTTCTGGAGCAACTCGATGAAGCTTTGCGCCGCCGGGGTGATGGCCCCGTCGTCGTAGCCCAAATCGCGATAAATTTGCTCGAGGCTCTGAATGCTGGGGTGAGTTCTGATCGCCTCAGCCGTCCAGCGGTTGGCCACCACGAACGCTTCCTCCGTCAGATCGTCCAAGCTTGCGGGGCTCGCTTCCGGTATGCGCATGCCTTGAACGAGCGCGTACCGGACCGACAAAGGCAGCTGTCGGTAGGCCGACGTGCTGAATACGTCGAGCATAGGTCCATGTCCTTTCACTACTAACGACTCTCGACGGCTCTCTCTCATCTCAAGCCGATGGCCCCGCCGGTTGGCCCGACGAGGCCATCGGCTAGCTCTAACGCCCGCGATGGACGAATGGACACTTAGGCGCCGGCCCGTTGGCATCGTCCGGCGCGTACTGCGCCGACTCGAGAGCATGGCCGTATGTCCCGAGATGGGGGCTGGCCGCGATGTCATCGTACGCATTGATGCGAGCGCGGATGGCCTGGCGCAGGCGCCGCCCGCGGGAAGTGTCGCCGGCGATGTGATCGAACGCGTCGCGCGGCTGGACGACCAGCACCAGCCCGTCGCCGAGATTCCTGCTGTGCCGGCGTCGGTACGCCGGCGTGTTAACGTTGACGAACAGCGGCGTCCCATAGAGGCAGAAGGTCCACGTCGGGGCGGCAGGATCGGTCGGGACATCCGCTGGCCACGGCACGGGGTCGTGCAGATGCAGCCATTGCAGGAGCGCCCACGCCTCGCGGCGATAGGCGTCGAGCGGCAGCTTGCGTTCCTGGGGACGGAAGATCGCGACGAGCACGGCCATTAACGCCGCGGTATCGGTCAACGAGGACAGCTCGATCAGGTACTCTCGGCACGCAACGAGCAGGTGCGCACGCCCCGCGGGCGTGCTCGCTGAGTCGCAGAACGCATAGTACAGCGAGTCTTGCGCTTGTGCCTGCCTCGCGAAGGGGCAGGGGAAGTCGAGATCGCGAACCGTCGCGACGAACTGTTCAAGCGAGCGGGGGCTCCACGGCGGCAGTCCTTGCACGCCGTTCTCAATATCGTGCTTGGTGAACACGAGTCGGCCGGGGAAATGCCCCGGACGCTTGCCATCAGGGCCTACAGCCACTAACATAGGTACGGACCTCCTGTAATGGGGTTTACCGGACGGGGCGCCCGTGCTTGCCGGCCATGGCGCCCCGCCGTCTACTTCGCGGGCGGGTCTATCTGCTCACGCTACAACTCCTCCTCGACATCTACCCTCCTCGTTATGCTCCTCTCCACGACCCGCTCGCTTGGTTCTCTTATACTCCTTCGCGACGAGGATGTCAAATCGACAATTGTAGACGAAAACTGTTTGCCGTCTTTAGGTTGGGTCCGTCCCCAATAGGGCAGCAATCGCGATAAGAGTATCCTTCTCGGAATAGCAGCCGTATATTTTACTATAACATCATTTCATTGCCTATTGTCACGATCAGACGCTCTATTTTGGCAATTTTTTAACTTGTCTACTTACTTATGCAGATCGGAGCGACCGAGATCTATTTGTCCGCAAAGGTGGTAATTGCGTTGAGAACAAGCCTGATTCGACAACAATTTCCAATGACGCGTCGCCATCTCATACAATTGCTAAAGCAGAGTAGATACAGTCGCTTATCTTTGTAGACAATTGTGCGGGCGAGTGATACATTACAGGCAATGAGATGGGCTTGCAGGAGGGGACGCGATGGACGGACGGGAGCGGGATCTGCGCGGGGCGATCTACCAATATCTGCTGGACGTGGGGATGCTGCACGTCGACGATGCGCCTTCCATGAGCTTGGCGGACTTTAAGGATCGCTACGCAGAGTTCGTGGTAGCGCATCCTGAGCTAGGCGAGCAGGGCATCGAGATGTTAGGGGACCGCTCGCTGTATGCCTGGATTGCCAACAGGCATACGCCCAGTAAGGCTAGGATAGAGCAATTCGCTGAGATGCTGGGCCGCGCCGGCGCGGCCCAGCATCTGGACTCGGCCGAGATTAAGGCCGACCTCTTGCAGCTCAGGCAGCTCGCCATGTCCGCGACGTCGGTCGGCCACGTAAGACAGACGGGTGGTGGTCCTGCGGCCGATTGGTATGAGATGGATCGGGGGCGGGTCATCGTGTTCAAGCGGCAGCGCGACGCCTACGTTTACCTCACCAACCGAATCCGTGAGGAGCACGCCATCGAAGGGGATCGCGTTGTCTCCGCCACCTTGATCCAATATAGCTGTACGAATGGGTTTGAGGCCCTGACAGCGATCCTGAGCTGTCTCGCCCCCGTCGAGTCGGGCGCGAAGACATCGACGGCCGTGACCGTTTTCGTCCAGCATCCCGACCTGGCCCAGGCGCTCGGGACGCAGCGTCAGGTGGGATTGATTCGTAATTTTGTGGAGATTCGCAGCCACGATGACCTGCCTCCGGCCACGCGAGCCCGGTTGTCAATCCGGGCCTACCCGACGCCGTCGACGCAAGAAGCGATCCAGGTCAGCTTCGAGCACAGCCCCGATATCCTCGTCCTCGGACCCGTCACCGCTGGGCGCGCCCACGGGCGTCGCGGGAACAACGGCCAGCACCCACCGGAATTCCCTGAGGACTATCTGCGCATCTCCGCGCGAGATCGGTACGCCATCCTCGTGCAACAGGGCCACCCAGCATATCCGTTGTTCAAGCATACTTTCGATGAGGTCCTGCAGGACCTGCTCGACGCATCCCTCCCGGCGACGTCAACCTGGCCGCGCGCCGCCATGCCGCCCGCCGTCGTCGGTTGGCTACGCGAGAGGTATTTATCCCCACAAGCCAACCGATCGGGCCCTGATACGACAATCCTCGGGCTATGGCCGGAGCGCGACTACAAGCGATTGGAGGTGATAGTCCGGGCGCTACACGACCATTACTACAACGCGGAACTGAAGCGTTACGACAACCCGGTCGAGGGTGCGCGACTGGGCTTGTTGCTGGCGTGGATTGAGCGGGAGCGGGCAGTCTGGGAAGGTTCTCGCATGTCCCCCGCAGAGTTCGAGAAGGCGCTCGATGAGTCCGTGCAATGGTTTGACCAGGCTCATGGTGTATTCGGGACACTACAGGACGACTTAGGTATGATCCTATGCCAAGATCGTGCGGGGACATGCGCCCATCTCAAGCACCACTGGGCCGAGGCTGAAAGGCGCTACAAGGATGCGCAAACCCTGGCGGATGAGTGCGCCGACAGCGCCGGGGCATTGCTCATGGGGCACATCAAGCATAACCAAGGATGCCTGTTCCTCGACCGCGACGACGACAGGAACCTGGGTAAGGCGCGCACCTACCTGATAGACGCTCTTCGGGCCTTCGATACGCGCGAGGATCTGAGCAGCACGTGGCACGCGGTGGCCGCCTTCGCCCGTCTGGCCAGGCGGGAAGGCAGGCCTACGGCCGCGCTGCGCCTGGCCGGGGCGCTGGAACGCGCGGGCGAGGGAGTGTTCACGCCTCCGCTCGGGGGAGTGCTCATGCCCACATATGGAGTGCCGCTGCGCGAAGCGATCGCCCACGTGTCCCGTGATCTCGACGATGAGAAAGGCAAGCGGGAGGTCGACGAAGGTAGGAAATGGACACTGCAGGAGGCAGTCGCCTTTATCGAGGCTACCTGGGCGAGCGCCGTCCACCCCGCTCAAAGCCCCGGAATTGTTCGCCCCGTCCCCCTTGGCGCACGGTTACGCGCGGGGCGAGACGTCATCGCCGTGGCCGCCCTAGACCAGCATCATTCACCTTTCTGGCGGGAGATGGCGCAAGCGCTCGACGTGTTGGCCGTCGACAACGGCCTCAAAGTAGCCGAGTATTTCCGCCGTGACGCAGATATCCCGGCGCTGCTGGACCAACTGCGCCACCTCGAGAAACGCGACGACCTCGCAGCATTGGTCCTGACGCCTTCTCCCATCCCTTTCCCCGTCGGCTCCGTACACAACCACAACGACCGCAAGCGCGCGGAGGAGATGGCGCAACTGCTCGAGGCTCTCAAGCAGAAGAAGGTCGGCATCGTGGCGGTGGACCGCGTGCTGCGCGGGCCGATGGAGGGCATCGCCGCTTCGATCCTGCCCGACTTCGCGGCATCCGCGCGGGCTGCCACACAAGCCCTGGTCGCTCAAGGGCATGACCAGGTAGCGTGCCTCGCCGACATAGAGGGGATCGACCCGCAAGATGAGCGCGTGGAAGGCTACCGCGCCGCGATACGGGATGTCACGGCAAAGAGACCCGGGTCGCAACTCGAGGAGATCGTGGCTTGGGGGAGGATGAATACGCTGCGGGACGAGCGTGATGCCCACGACTTCCACCAACTTAGAAGGGAGGCGCGTCGCCTGCTTGATAGGGGCGTGCGCGCGTTCTACACCACCACTGGGTACGCCGCGACGCATCTCCTCGACGCGGTTAGGGAGTTCGACGCAACAGCGCGCCGGGATGCCGCTGGTGTGCGGCCAGCCCTTAGCATAGCCGTTGTCGCGGGCGACGACACGATGGACATGGAGCGTGCTGATGTTGCCACAGTCCCGTATAGCGGCCCCCTACTGGCGCAGGAAGCGATGGAGTACTTGCTTGGCCGCCGAGAAGATCCCGATCCTGAAACAAATCCGCTGTTGCGCCTGGACCTGCGTCTCGGGGATATCAAGCGCGGCAAGTCGCTCGTTCACCCGAGCGCTAGTCGGGGTCGAGAGTGACGAAATTCTAGTCGGTAGCCAGGCATGTCCCCCACGCTTCACGCCGCATAGCCGGAGCCATGCTTGTCACGACCAACACAACCGACGTGGTCACGACCATGCTCGGGTGCCTGATCGCCCTCCTGCCCCTCGCCGTGCCCCTTCCCCTCCGCGCACCCGAGCATGGTACTGGGGTTGCCGCTGGCGGCGCAACTCATCGCCCACTTCGCCAAGACGAGTCCCGGCCTGGAGATCGTGATCCCCTGGCTGCAAATCGGGGGCATCGTGGCGCTGGCCTACCTGGCCTCGCTGCTGACGACCTACCTGCCGGCCTGGCAAGCGTCGCGCATCTACCCCGCCGAGGCCCTGCGCTACGAGTAGCCCCGCGGCTCCCCGTCGGACTCGCGGCTTCCGCCGCACCGCGACCTGGCCCTCGCCCACCATCCGAGACCAAGGAGGTGGTGGCGCGGCGGCGTCAGCATGCGCGAGGCGGCCCCGGCCATCGCCGTCGAGCGTGTCGCCCCCGCCCATCGCGTCCGCAGCCTATACCCGTCATACGTTCGCCAAAGCATCAGGGCGAACGACTGGAGCTGGGACGCAGGAATGTTGTGACGCCCGCGATAATCGCGGCGACGCGCACCTGAGATAATGTTCCGATAAAGGCGTCATCGGCCAGGCCGCTCTTGTTGATGGTGACGACCTGAGAAACGTTGACGACGCTGCGCTGCTGCAGGTTGGCCTCATCCTCGTCGAGGAGGACGTTGCCCGGCGCGCGGGCAAGCCGCACATTTGTCGTCACGGCGCATATTATCGTCGTCTTGATGGCGCTACGGTTGGCAATGTCGTTCTGGATGACTACGGCAGGACGCCGATAGCCCGGCTCGGACTCACGTGGGACGCCGAAATCGTACCAGAAGACATCCCCTTGGCGGATCATCGCTCGGGCTCTAAGACGCGCCGGAACGCAACGCGCATCCCTTCGACCAAGCCATCATCCGTGTCGGCCCCCTCGCCATACGCGTCATCAAGGCCGGCAAGGAAGGCGGCGTCGACGGTGCCCGGCTCTGGCGGCGGGGGCGCGGTGCGCTCGCTGGGGAGCTCGCCCCGCGTCGAATGCACGGACGCGCGCGCGGTAGCCACGCTATCCGCCTCGTCGGCCTTGTCATCGTCGCGCGGCCTCACCTCGACGTGCTGGCCCTCGACGAGGTGCGCGCCACCGTTGATCTCGACCCGGTTGTTGCGTACGACCCCATGATAGATTGCCATGCTATCCTATCTCCTCAAGCAAATCTCTACCCGTACAGGCCTCTCTTGTTCTCATGCTACCACGCCCCGTCGCCCTATGCGGCATGGGAACCAGGCGCCGCACCGCACCGCACCGCACCGCACCGCGCAGGGATTGTGACCCTGTTATGTGGGTCTTGCGTGTGGTCAAACGCGGCGCGACGCCCTATACGACAATCAATCTCGGGCGTGCCCCGCCCCCGGACATAAGTCGCGCCGGAGCGGGGGACCATGGTGCGGCGGCGCCCGTCGCCATCGAACAGCTTCCGGTCCGCGGTGAGCCGCGCCGGCCACACCGTGTCCCCTCTTTTGTTGGCGACAGTGGCGCCAACGGGATG
>JAABUX010004694.1_pt1 | contig 17185 bp, 13 predicted proteins | sample 5561851 | NCBI WGS metagenome assembly JAABUX01 (sample SAMN10711883, study PRJNA513361) | rock metagenome | isolation source: Antarctica rocks | place: Antarctica: Victoria Land, Richard Nunatak red sandstone | collected 2016-01-03 | reverse complement strand
CTTGGTCGTCCTGGCCGGGGCGGAAATCTCGGCCCTGGAGGGGCACTTCTTGGTCTACGGCCTGCCCAACCTCGACGCGGTCCCTCCCGGCGTGGCGTTGGCCGACCTGATCGCCGAGGTCCGCAAGCACAACGCCGCGATCGTCGCCGCCCACCCGTTCCGCTGGGAGCAAGACTTCCCCGCCCTGGTCGCCCAGCACGGCCCGGTGTTCGACGGCATCGAGCTTGTCAGCAACAACGTCACCCCCGAAACCCGCGCCTTGGCCGAAAAGATGCTCCGCGCGACCCCTATGCCCGCGACCGGCTCCAGCGACGGCCACGTCCCCGAAGCTGTCGGCTGCTACTTCACCGAGGTCCCCGGCCTGATCCGAACCATCAACGACTTCGTCACCGCCCTCCACCGAGGCGAAAGCCGCCCCCGCCACCGCGCCGGGGCCTGGCAAGCTTGCGGACCGGTCGGTTGAGGTCGAAACCTCGATCTTAACCCGCGACTCGCTCCCGCCGGTCCCGGCGGTGGCTGCCGAGCGTCACGACGAACCCGACGGCCAGGTTGATTCCTCCGAGGACGAAAGCGACCCAGTACCAGTCGAGCGGCGTGGCGGTCGAAGGTTCCCCGACGACCTTCCGGACGACCTCGCCCGGCCCGAGGCTGGCCAGGAACGGTTCGAGGGCGAACTCGGCCTCGGGGATCGGCCCGAATCGGCACTCCTCGACATCCACGCGGAAGGTCCGGGTCTGGTTCTTCGCTTTAAGCGGGGTCGTCATGACGAGGGAACGCAGGACGGGACGGCCGTCGGGATGGTCGTACCGGCACTCGGTGTCGGTCGCCTGGTTCGGGAATTCGTAATGCATCGAGCGGGCCACATACGAGTCATCGACCGCGAAGACGAACGTATGCGACTGGCGGTCCTTCCCTTGGGCCAGCGGCGACGACCGCAACCCGAGCGTCACCACGGGGTGCCCATCAACGGTCGAGGATTCCAACCGGGCCACTTCGAAGTCGGGGGAAATGCCCTCATCCTTGAAGATTTGGGGGTATTCGAGCAGGGCGGCCCCGCCATGAAGTGCGAGAAACCCGCGGAAATTCGCCGACGAGTCAATCCGGCTGAGCGCCAAGCGGTAGGATTGCTCGCGGGTAGCCCGGGGTTCATCCGGGGACGTCCAGGCTCCGACGGTGGGTTTCAAATCGCGGCCGACCCGGATCGAGTGGTCGGGGCGCGCGAGCCTGGCGGTCTCGCGATCGCGATTCCGCACGCGGAGCCAGGCAAACGGCCCCGAGCGGAGCAAGGTCTGCCGCTCTTCGTCGAACCAGGGTTGGGCGCGTTCTGCCTCGGTGCCGATCCGGAACGTGGTCGTCAAGCGGACGTGGTTATAAGGGGCAACCATTCGCTCGGCGGCGGCGAAGTAGGCGGCCAGGAAGGCATCCCAGGCGGCGGGGTCGATGCTCGGGTCGAGCTTCAAGCCCTTGAGCCAGCGTCGGGTGGGCGGGCCAGTGCGGGTGACGATCTCCTCGATGTCGGCCCAGTAGGCGGCGTCCAACTCGTCGATCCCGACGCCCAGCGTTTGTCGGAGGTCGGCCTCAAACGTCGCTTGCTGGCAGGTCACATAGAGCTTGAGGAATCGCTCGGGGCCGTAGACCCGGAGGAGGTAGTTGACCAGCGGGGCACCCTGATTGTAGGTCGCCGGGCCGGAGTACCAGTACCAGTCCGGGGCGACCAGTTGCCGGAGGGTCAAGCTCAGCCCGCTCTTGTGGTCGTCCCAGGCGGCCTGGGCCACTTCTTCGGGCGGCATCCCCTCGTTGGCCTGCGCCCACCCTTCCATCAGGACCCTCGGCGGGTCGCTCCGGGCGGTGTAGTTCCGGGTGATGACGCAGTGGGCGACCTCGTGGCGGTCCATGTTCGTCAAGCCGTCGGCTCCAGGCGGGAACCGGCCGACCTCGGACCCCAGCGCCATGTCGTAGATGGCGCACACCTTCAGGCCAAGGAGCGCCCCCCGATACCAGACGATCGGCCAGGTCGCGGGTTGGCCGAGCCGGGCCAGCAAAGCGTCGACGTGCCGGTCCATCGCTGACACCTGGGGGCGGGCGTCCTTGGTCCTCGCCCCGACCATCGTCACCCACTTCCCCGGCGTCCGCTCCGGGTAGAACCAGCGAGCTTCCAGGTCCGCGAGGGGCCGGGCCAGCGGAAACAGAATCTTGGATGGCCAACCGGGGGGCACATGGCGGTCGAAAGCCGGCCGCATCGCCATCAGGACGTGCCCGACGCAGAACCAGAGCGGCGCCGTCCCCACGAGCAAGCTCGCCAGCGCCCGGCCGCGCCGGGGGCCTCGGACGAGGCGGACTCCCGTCCCGACCACCAGGCCAACCCCCGCCCCCAGCATCGCGACCAGCAACCCGACCGGGAGGAGCGGATTCGGATTCCAAACCTGCCCGAGCGTCAGGGCGGACGATAATCCCAGGAGGCCGAGCCAAGCGAGCCAGACGGTGATTGCCCATCGTGAGAGCATCGGCGAATGGTCCTCCGTCGGGATCGGTCGCAAAATGCTTCGCCTCTTCGGCCCAACATCCGAAGCCATCTCTCATCGCATCGACTGGGCCTGGCGGCCAAGCTCGACGAGGCGGGTTTGAGCCTGGTCTCGGTCGAGCAGGATTGCTTTTGTGGCCGAGCGCCAAGCGACGACGAAGCGGTAAACCTGGCGGAAGGTAGGCGTCTGGTCGAGGGCCTCGCGACCGAGGCTCTGAACTTCGAGCAAGTCTTCGGCGACGGCGGACCCCCATCGGGTCGTCGGTTGGTCTTTCATCGAGGCGAGGGCAGCTTTCAGGTCGTCGCCGGTTCGAACTCGCCACTGGTCGGGGGTCGAGGGGGTCGGGGTGCTGGGAAGCGGGGCCGTGGCGGTCTGCTTGAGCAGCGCGTCGAGGGCGATCAGGTCGAGTCCTTGCCCGGGGTCGCGCTCGTCGACGCGGAGGCTGAGGTTTCGGGCGTAGAGGATCGAGATCCGTTCGAGGTCGCCGAAGGTCTCGAAGGCGGACTGATACCGTTTCGAGACCTGCGTGAAGTCGGCCCGGAAGCCCGACTCGGAGCGGTCGTCGCGGGCGGCGGCGGCGACGCAACCAAGTATCACCGCCGCGACTCCCGCCCAGCAGGCGACCCGGAAGGCTCGGCTCCGCTCGCCGATCTTGAGCAGGGGGCGGTGGACGAAGCCGAACGCGGCGCCGACGATCGCCCCTCCCGCGTGGCCGTAGTTGTCGATCAGGTTGAACAGGACCAGGCCCAGGAGCGCGGTGAACCCGAGGATCGCGACCATCTGATCGCGGAGGAATGAGCCGATCCGGGTGCCCGACCGCCAGCCGACCACCGCGCCCAGGCCGAGCAGCCCGAGGAGGATCGTCGAACCCCCTCCGCTCGGGGTGCCGAATGCCGCCTCGATCCCGTCAAGTCCGCCGGTGTCGAACCAACTCGGCCAGGCTTGCGCCAGGCGGCCACCCGCCATCCAGGTTTTTCCGGAGGCGATCAACTGCCGAATCAACCCGCCCACCAGGTTCCCCAGGCCGCCGATCGCCAGGCAGACCGCGAAGAACGGACCCGAGCCGTACCAGGGTTCGACCAACTGGCCGAGCTTGATCAGGCCGAAGACGTTCATCCCGATGTGGAGCAGGCTGAAGTGGATGAACGTCGCCGTGACCAGCCTCCAGAACTCGCCGCGACGGACCTCGGCCCAGGTCATGTCGCCGAACCGATGCCCGGTGATCGACGAGATCGGCAGGGGGTTGGCGAACCCGCCCGGGGGCGAGGGGATCTCGGCGGACCACTGGACCAGTTGCATCAAGCCGAAGACGACCACCCACGACGCGGCGAGGGTCCAGGTTGCCGGGCACTCTCGGGCGTCATCGACAAGCACGGCGATATTCCCTTCGAGGAATCATGCATGACAAATCGCAGATTGCAGATCGCAAATAGGGATCAAATCGGGAGAATCCTTTGCGATTTGCGATCCTGCGATTTGCAATGCAGGGGAATCCAGAGATGGGGAGGTGGCGGCTCAAGCGGGACCGCCTTCGCCCAAAGCCCGGCGCATCTCCGACAATCTCCGGGCCGATTCGGCGTCGTCTGTCACGGCCCTGACCCCTTCGGTGCCGATCGACGGGTCGAGCGGGACCCAGGTCTTGCAACCCAACTGCTCGGGCGTGACGCGAATCGGCCAAGGCTCAACCCGTCGGTAAACCCGGACGACCAAGGCCCAGAGGCCCGGCCTCCGGTAGTCGAACCGGCCTCGGATCGTCGCCTCGGTCCAGTCGTGGAAGTCGGCCAGGGCATCCAACTGGTCCAGCCGGTCGACCCGAGCGGTCCACTCGACCACCGCCAAGCCCTCGATCGGGACGACTTGGGGGTCGAACGGGGGAAGGTTGCTCGGGGTCCGAAGCCCTTGGTCGGCCTGGTGGACGACCGTGGGGTAGAGCCAGAACGCCGGGTGGTCGGGGCGGAACTCGCCGCCCGACTCGGCCACGCCCCCCTTCCGCAAGATCAACGATTGCCGACCGGCGATCAAGGCGTCGCAGACCCCGGCCCATTCCTTGAACGCCACGGCGCAGGAGGCGGGCAAGGGTCCGATGCTGGCCTCTTTGATGTCCGTCGGGTCGGGCGTCACGGTTGCCACTCGTCTTTGGGGGATCGGTCCATCAGGTCGATCACGGCTTGCCTCGGCGGTTTCCCTTCGAACAAGATCCGGTAAACCTCGTCGGCGATCGGCATCGCGACCCTCCGCTCCGAGGCCCACTGGTGCAGGCTCCGGGTGGTGGGAACCCCTTCGGCGACGTTGGGGGTCCGGGCTAGGGTCTCCTCAAGACTCAAGCCTCGTCCTAAACTCTCACCGACCGACCGATTCCGGCCAAATGGGCTGTAGCAGGTGGTCAACACGTCGCCGACCCCCGCCAAACCATAGAACGTGGATGGCAAACCGCCCTGGTCGACGGCGAACCGGGCCATCTCGACCAATCCGCGAGTCACCAGCGCCGCCTTGGCATTATCGCCGAAGCCGAGGCCGTCGCAAATCCCGGCGGCGATCCCCAGGACGTTTTTCAAGGCCCCCGCCAACTCGACGCCAACCGCGTCGGGGTTGGTGTAGACCCGAAACGTCCCGGTGTTGAGGGCGTCGCGGACCCGGGCGTTGAGCAATTCGTCCTCGCCCGCGACCACCACCGACGCGGGCAAACCCGAGGCGATCTCCTCGGCGTGGCTCGGCCCGCTCAGGATCGCCACCGGCCTCGGACCCAACGCCTCGACGATGATCCGGCTCGGCCTGGCCAGCGTCCCGACCTCGATCCCCTTGATGACGCTCAACGTGGGAACCTTGGGCGGGACTCGCTCGATCAGGGGAGCCAAGGTCGACCGGAGGTAGGCCGAGGGGATCGCCGCGACGAGGAGGTCGGCGGCCTCGGTGGCGTCGCAGGCGTTCGAGGTGATCGCGATCGTCCGGGGGACCTCGACGCCGGGTAGGTGCCGGGCGTTGACGCGGGTCCGGGCCATCTCGGACGCCCGGTCGGCGTCCCGCGTCCAGAGTCGGACGATCGCCCCTTGCCGCTCGAAGAGGAGAGCCAAGGCCGTGCCCATCCCGCCGGCGCCCAAGATCGCAACCCGTTTCATCAACCAAGCCCTCGAATCCACCCGGAGTCGAAGGGGTTTATTCTAATGTCCGGGCCGATCCTCCGCGAGGGAGCCTGCGATTTTCGAGACCTAGCGGACCTCGACCGCCCCGTTGCGGCCTCGGCCTCGCGCGACCGGGAGCCAGCGGCCATCGTCGTCGATCCGGGAAGCCTGGGGGCCGGGGTCGAACGTTTCCGAGGCGGGGCTGATCCCGCCGGGTCCGGGGTCGGTCGGCGGCTCGATCCGGGGGATCTGCGCCGCCGGGGGCTTCCGACCCCCTCGGGAACGTCGGATCGGCGACTTGGCGGGAGGGGGGATCTCGTCGTCGTTCGACGCGGTGCTGGTGCTGGCCCTCGACGCCCCGCCCGAGGGACGACCGAGGGCGGTCACGTCCCCACCTTGCCGGCGAATCACGTCCTTGGCGTCGTCGAGCCGGGCGGAAAGCTCGCCGTTGACGATCCCTTCGCGGTCGAGCTCATTTCCGATCCGGGTCGACTCGGACTTGAGGTCGGCGACCTGCTTGCGGAGGTTCCCATTGTCGTATTCGAGCTGGCTGACGCTGGCCTTGAGCGAGCCGACGGTGTTCCGGTGTGTGGCGATCGGGCCGGACTGGGCGCAGCCCGAAGGGGCGACGATCGAGGCGGTCGCGAGCGTCGAGGCAACGAAAAATTGAAACCGACCGATGAGCATGACGATTCCCCTTTCTCGACGTCGCCTCGGCTTGTGGCCAGGTGGTTGGATCAGGCTCAAGACCAAGGTTCACCTCGGTCCCGGTTCAACCCTTCCCCCGTCTTCGCCGCATAGTTGGGGGGAGGGAGGTCGTCCAACAGATCCGACCGCGGTTTGGAGGCGCCGGGGAGGCCGCCCGGATCATCGGAGGAGCCAAGCCGCCCTCGGGTCCGGATCGCCCAGTAGATGGTCAAGCCCAAGCCGGAGGCCAGGGCGCCAACCAAGGCACTCAGGAGGATGACCAGGCCCGTGGTGCTCTGGAAGTTGCCCAGGCCGAACGGGAAGGCGATGCTCACCCGCTCGTTGTTGGTCAGGACGAACCAGAGCATCAGGCCGAGGACGACCGCGAGCGCGACCAGGCGGCGGTAGACCCAGAGGTTGCGGACCAGTGAGTGTCGGCGTCGTTTGTAGTAAGGCGACCCGGCCATCCGTTGCCTCGCTTTCACGCCGAAGCTCGCACCGATCCGTCGACCGATCCCGGCGGACCTGTCAACGTTCCAGTCCCACCGAGAACTAGAATAGCATGGAAATCGTTTCGAAGTACGATTTGAAATACCGATCCCAGGTCCAAGGCCAACTAAACATCAAAATCAGCGCGGCCACGCTCAGGTACGGCCCGAACGGGAGTTCTCGGTCAGAATCGACGACCTTTTGCCGACTCATCCGCTTGAACAGATAAAGCGTCAACTTGTAAAGCGCCGGGACCAGTCCGACGAACGCCGCCAGGGGGATGGTGAGGACCGCGGCCTGCCAGCCGAGGAAGGCGCCGATCATCCCGAGGATGTGGATGTCGCCGCTGCCCATCGCCTCGCGGCGGAAGACGAAGCCGCCGACCACCCGAATGAACCAGATCATCCCGCCGCCGACGAACAACCCTTTCAACCCCTCCACCAGCCCAAGCCAGGCGGTGGGGGCGTCGTTGGGGATCGGTCGGACGTGGGGGAACGCCATCCCCAGGGCCAGGCCGAGCAAGATCCCCAGGTTCGTCACCGACGCCGGGACGATCGTCAGGTCGGCGTCGATGAAGGTGATCACCACCAGGAGCGAGATCAAGAGGATGTGGAACAGGACTTCGGCCAGGAGGGTGACGTCATCCCGGACGTATTGGGTCGGCAGGACGGCGTCGACGAGGTAGGCCAATAGGAACAGCATCCCGACCAGGAACTCGATGGCGGGGTACCGGATCGAGATCGGCGAATGACAACGTCGGCAAGCTCCCCCGAGCCGCAGCCAGCCGACGATCGGGACGTTGTCGCGCGACTCGATCGCCCCCCAGCATTTCGGGCAGTGCGAGCCCGGCCAGATCACGCTCTTTTCCCAGGGGATTCGGTAGATGCAGACGTTCAGGAAGCTGCCCACGACCGTGCCGATCGTGAACAGGCCGATGCCGTAGATCAGGTGGATCGGCCAATAGTAATTCATCGAGCCCCCTGTTCGGACAAACGAGCCGCCGAGGCTCGCCAGGCTTCGGCCACCGAGTCGGCCACCTCGAACACCGACCGACCGCCCGAAACCACCTCGACGTCGGCGGCCTCTCGGTAGATCGGGGTCCGAGCCGCCAGGACGGCGGCCACTTCCTCAAGTGTCCCGGCGGCGGTCAAAGCGGGGCGGTCGGCCAGGGGGCTCCTCGACCCCGACAACCGCCGGGCCAAAGTCTCGGAGTCGGCCGTCAACCAGACGACCAGGCCGAACCGGCGGAGTGCCCGGCGGTTGGCTTCGAGCAAAACCGCGCCGCCGCCCGTCGCCAGGACCCCGACCGCCAACCTCGGGGATTCCGTCAGGTCGAGCAGGACCTCGGCTTCCAAGGCTCGAAACGCCGGTTCGCCGTCGAGTTCGAAGATCGACCGGATCGACCGACCGACGGCCCGTTCCAGCTCGATGTCGGCGTCCGCGAAGGCGCATCTCATCCGCTCGGCGACGATCCGACCGACCGTCGACTTGCCGGTCCCCCGATATCCCACCAGCGCCAGGCCCGACCCGGCGGCTTGTCCCGAATCTTCGGCGGTCATTGGCGGATCGGCCCGAGCTTGCGGCGGACCACGTCGCGCATCACCTCGGTCGGGGCGTCCTGGCCGGTGTAGAGGTGCGACTGGATCGCCGCCTGGCGGATGAACATGTCGACGCCGCTGATCGTCTTGCATTCGCGCTCGCGGGCGAGCTTCAGGAACATGGTGTTTTCGGGGTGATAGACCGTGTCCATCGCGATCGTCCCGGCGCGGAACCCGGCGGGGGGCATCGGCGAGTCGTCGACGTTGGGGTGCATCCCGACCGGGGTGCAGTTGATGATCACGTCGGCGAGGATCGACGCCCGGGTTCCCCAATTCGCGGTCCGGCAGCCGAGCTGCACCGCGAGGTCGTTGGCGTTTTCCTCGGTCCGGTTGCAGATCGTCACCCCCGCGCCTCGCCTGAGCAGGCCGAAGGCGATCGGCCGGGCGACCCCCCCCGCCCCGAGGATCACCACCTGCTTCCGGTCGAGCGGGCCGGGTCCGCCGTCGGCGGGCGGCCCTCCCATCGCGGCCTCGATCGAGTCCATCGCCGCGCGGTAGTCGGTGTTGAAGCCGACCCGGGTCCCGTCGTCCTTCATGAGCATCGTGTTGCAGGCGCCGGTGCGCTCGACCCCGCCGTCGGCGGCGCTCAGGATGGGCAGCACCGCCTGCTTGTGCGGGATGGTGATGCTGTACCCCCGGACCTTGAGCCATTCCAGCTGCTCGATCGTCTCCTTGAGCCGGTCGGCGGGGATCAGGATCGGGACCATGACCTTGTTGAGCCCGAGTTCTCGGAACGCGGCGTTGTGGATCGCCGGGCTGAGGCTGTGGCCGATCGGGTCGCCGATCACCGCGTAGACCTCGGTCATCTCGTTGATCTGGTCGTAGGCATAGTCGCGCTTGAGGACGTGGTAGCCGAACATCCCGGGGGCGAAGTTGCGGTCGACGTTGAAGTTCGCGTAAGTATAAGGAGCGCCATACTTGGCCCCGAGGACCCGGGTGAACGACCCCGCCTCGCCCATTGCGATGGCGATCGTGGGGGTTTCCATCTTCGAGGCGACCTGGAGGACGCGCAAGGCTTCCTTGACCGAATGCGCCCGGGTGGCGATCTTGACGACGTCGGCGTCCATCTCCTCGCACTGCTGGGCGATCTCCAGGAGGTCGCTCGGGGTGTGCTTGAGGTTGTGGTAGCTGATGACTCGTTTAGTCTTGCCGAACCGCCGGATCTCGCGGGCGACGTCCATCTCGATGTCGACGTAATCGACCCCGGCGACGATCGCCTCGCGGATCAACCGCTGCCGCTTCTCCTCGGGGGCGCGCCAGAGGCCACCGTCGGACCCCCTCCGGACGGTGAACACGCACCGGGTCGGCTTCTCGGCGAGCATCCGCTTGACGTCGGGCTCGCGGCGCAGGCAATCGGCCCGGAGTTCGACGAGTTCGACCCCCGCATCGCTCGCCTCTTTCCATTCCTCGGCCAAGGCCGCATGCCGCCCCCGCCCCAGGATCGCACAGATCATCGGACCACCCCACTCAGCGTCAACGACAAGTTGCCTAGCTTAGTTGGAACTCTAACATTCGAGTTTTCAGATTGGGCGAATCAAGTGCTTTCGAGGATAACCCAATTTGGCTTGGAGGTTGCTCCTTTTCTCCCGAAATTGGCGGATGATGACGATTCAAAAGGACGAGTCTTGCGTTAACAGGGAAATGGTGTACAAAAGCACCATAAGACTCGATGTGATCTTTTTGGATGGAGATGGTCGAATGGAACTCGTCGCTTGCGAGATTTCTCCAGGATTGCGTGCTTCGGAAGCAACGGTAGCCGTGCGGAGTTTCGACGGAGACCAACAATTTTTGCGACTTGAACGCGATTTCCTCAACTTTCGAATCGGATTCGGGTCGATACTACCTTACCGTCGGTTTGATCCAGAAAGATCCGTCTGGGAAATTTGCTTTGATTGAGCTTCCTCAGGAAGCGGATTCGGGAACTTCGAGGCTTTGGGTCTTCGTCCACGATTTAAAATCGTCAATGCACCAGGAGTCTCTTGCGTGATCCTGTCCGACCGAGAAATTCGAGCTGCGATCGAACGAGATGCCGTTCGAATTACACCCCGTCCGGCGTCAAACTCTCCACATTGGTCTTCTACAGCCATTGACCTGACGTTGGATGGTGAAGTTTCTCGGTAGATTCCTCCCTCGGACGAAGGTTTCGAGGGAGCGTTCAATCCCGCTAATCATAAGTTCAATTTCACAAATATTGCCGCAAAGCATTGTGAAACAATCCTTTTCCATGACACAAAAGGATTTGTGCTTGAACCTTCAAAAATGGTCCGGGACGGTCAAGAAGGTTTTCGTATCGAGCCTCCGCCTTTCGTCCTGGGCTGGACTCTTGAAAAACTCAAACTTCCTTTTAGATCACGTCTCGCTGCTCGGGTTGAGGGGAAAAGTAGTCTTGCCCGATTAGGAATTGGTGTCCATGTAACCGCTCCAACGATCCATGCTGGGTTTGGTGACAAGTCGGGAGACCCAGACTATCCGGGTACACCGATCCAACTTGAAATTTGGAACGTCGGCCCGTTGCCTATTCTTCTCACTAAAGGAATGCGGATCTGCCAATTGATTTTTGAGGAAGTTCACGGAACCCCGGATAAGGGTTATTCAGGAATCTTTGCGGAGCAGGGGCCACGGCCAGCGTAACGGTCTCGTTTTTAAGCATTAATTTTTCGTTAGATCCGCCCGAACTGCCGCTCCAACTCCGACTTGGTGAACACCAAGGCCGTGGGCCGACCGTGGGGGCAGTGGTGGGCGTCGGACACGAGGTGGCGGCGTTCGAGTAGGGCGGTGACCTCCTCGGGGGCGAGCTTCTGGCCGGCCTTGACGGCGGCCTTGCAGGCGATCATGGCGAGGACGTCTTCGAGGACGGCGTCGCGCGAGGGCGGCAGAGGCTGCGAGCCGAAGTGGTCGGCCAGGTCGCGAATCAGGCGCTCGGGGGGGATGCCGGGGAGCATCGCCGGGACGCTCGAGACGAGGACCGAATCCCCTTCGCCCGGCTCGATCAGCATCCCCAGGCTGGCCAGGGCCTCGCGGCGTTCGAGGACGGCGGCGGCCTCGGCGGGGCCAAGCTCGACCGGCTCGGCGACGAGGAGGCGCTGGGACTCGACCCCGCCTCGGTCGATCCGCAACCTCAACTCCTCATACAAGATCCGCTCGTGGAGCGCGTGCTGGTCGATCACCACCATCCCGTCGCTGGTTTCGGCGACGAGGTAGCTGTCGTGGACCTGGAGCGCCTTGAGCGGCAAGTCGCGGACGTCGAACGGCCGAGGCCCCGGCTCGGTCTCGGCGATTGGCTCATAATTTACCGACGATGACTGATCTAGAGTCGGGTTTGTGGCCGACCCGGCGGCCACCGGCGCGGCGAACTCGTCGAAGTTGGGGTCCGTCGTCAGCGACCGATCAAACCCGTTCGACGCGGGCGATCCCGCCCCGTTCCCGAACGAACCCAAGCCGCTCCGAGCATAGTCGCGGTCGACCGGCCCGCCGGCATATCCCGGCTGGGGGAACGACTGGAACGCCGACGAGCCGTTGCTCGAAGGCGGAAACCAGTTCGCCACCGATTGTCGCTCATTCGGTCGAGCTTCGATGGCGAACGGGGGCGAGTCGGCGGTTGGACTCTCGAACGCGGGTTCGGCCTCGCGGGGGACCTGGAGCTTCGAGTGGAGGTCGCTGGCCAGGAAGGTTTGCCGCAAGGTCGCTAGTAGTTGAGAATAGATCCGCTGCCCGTCGCGGAATCGGACCTCGACCTTGGTCGGGTGGACGTTGACGTCGACCTCCTCGGGCGGGACGTCGAGGTGCAGGAACGCCACCGGCGACCGGCCGACCATCAGCAGCCCTCGGAACCCTTCGGAAAGCGCGTGGCCGAGCGATCGGTCGCGGACGAACCGGCCCGAAAGGAAGAGGAATTGCCCCTTGGTCGACGACCGGCTCTGCGACGGGTGGCCGACGTAGCCCCAAAGGTGGGTCCGGTCGAACCGGCTTTCGACCCAGAGGAGCGAGTCGGCCAACTCCCGGCCGAAAAAGACGCCGATCCGGTCCTTGATCCCGGTGACGGCGGGCAGGTCGTGGAGGACCTTGCCGCCCGATCGGTAGGTGAGGTGGACCGTCGGGTGCGCCAGGGCGATCCGGGTGAACATCTCGATGACGTGCCCGGCCTCGGTCGAATCCGACTTCAAATACGTCCGACGGACCGGGGTATTGTGGAACAGGTGGCGGACCTCGACCACCGTGCCGACCGGGCAGCCGCACGCCCGGATCGGGGCCGCGACCCCGGCGTCGACCTGCATCTCCGAACCCGCCTCGGAGTCCTCCTGCCGGGTCTGGCAGCGGACCTTCGACACCTCGGCGATCGCCGCCAGGGCCTCGCCCCGGAACCCCAGAGTCCTGATCCGGAACAGGTCCTCGGCATTCCGCAACTTGCTCGTCGCGTGCGGGGTGAAGGCCAAAGGGAGGTCGTCGGGAGTCATCCCCTTGCCGTTGTCGGCCACCCGGATCAGGTCCTTCCCCCCCCGCTCGACCGTGACGTCGACCCGAGTCGCCCCGGCGTCGACCGCGTTCTCGAGCAACTCCTTGAGCACGCTCGAAGGCCGCTCGACCACCTCGCCCGCCGCGATCTGGTTGATGACCGACGCCGGGAGTTGGTGGATGATCCCCATCGCTCGCCTCTGCTGTCGTTGACGCAAATCGTTAACGGAAATATAGACCGGTCGGAGCCAAGCCGTTCAAGACCGCTGATCCCGAACGAACCCAATCCGGTTTGAGCATCAGGGACCGTTGATCCCAAACGAACCCAAAGGCCCCGGGTTTGGATTCGCGGCCTCTGATCCCAAACGAACCCAACCTCGCTGGCGACCCGTTTTCCCAAACGAACCCAATTTCGTTTTGGATCAGGGACATCCGATCCCAAACGAACCCAATGACGAGGGTCGTTCGCCCAAGAAGTCCCACCCCTATATCATCGCAAATTCGCCGAGGCGCAAACCAGACGATTTCCAAAAGGCTGGATTCGAGCCGGTCCACTTTGCGATGATAACCCCGGTCGTCCGGGGAAGCATGATCCAGAAGGGCGCGGGGGCGAGCGGGGGATGGCGCGATTCGTCGAAGTGTGCGGGGTCGACGAAGTCCCCCCCGACCGAGGCAAAGGGGTGAGCGTCGACGGCCTGCCGATCGCCCTGTTCCGCGACCCGGACGACCCCACCCTAATCCACGCCCTCCTCGGCCGATGCCCCCACGCCAACGGCCCGATGGGCCGGGCCTGGGTCGTCGACGGCGAGGCGGTCTGCCCCCTCCACCGCTGGAGGTTCAACCTCCGGACCGGCCAATGCGCCACCGCCCCCGACCGCTCGCTCCACAAGTTCCGCTGCGAGGTCCGCGAGGGGCGGGTCTGGGTGGAAGGATGAAACCGCCCGACCCGAGAGGTCGACCGCCAACCAAATCGTCGGCGGTCGACAGGAGACTTGACCGGCGACCTGGGCGGGGGTTCACCGTCGCCGGTGCCGATTCAATTCCCGAGTGATCGGGTGATCTTCTCGTTAGCCTGGCGGACCCGGGCTTCATCGAGCTTGATCACCTTGCGATCATAGGTCATCAAGCCGTTGACCTCGACCTCGACGTCGGTGGTCCGCGTGTAAACGGCGCCCGCCAATCCCTTGGGGATCAACTTGCCGAGCTTGTCGAGATATTTGACGTAAGTCCGGGTGGCGTCTTCCTTGGTCTTGATCTTGCGATTGTCCCAATAGTGTTTGGGGTCCGCCTTCCAGAGGTGGTCTTCGAGGGTGAGCAAGATCCCGCCGAACTCGCCGAGGACGTTGGCCCGTTCGGGGTCGTTGAGGGGCATCTCGGGATCGGGGTAATGGTGGATGTCGAGGATGTCGCCGCAAGGGCGGTGGTTGCCTCCGCTGGCGGGGTTGACCAGGCGGGTCGGGTCGTATCGCTTCATCCATTCGGCGATCCCGATCGTGTCGAACTGCCCCCACGACTCGTTGAAAGGGACCCAGACAGAGATGCAAGGATAGGGCATCAAGTGGTCCATGATCTCGCGCCACTCTTTGCGGTAGTTGGCGGCCGACTCTGGGGTGCGCCTGACCTCCTCGCCCCCGTTATATTTGAAGGCCTCCCACTTGGGGTATCCGTCGCCGCTCGGCATGTCTTGCCAGACGAGCATCCCCATCCGGTCGCACTCGGTGTACCATCGGGCCGGTTCCACCTTGATATGCTTGCGGATCATGTTGTACCCCCACTCCTTGGTTTTGACGATGTCATAGCGCATCGCCTCGTCGGAGGGGGGAGTGTAGAGGCCGTCGGGCCACCAGCCTTGGTCGAGCGGACCCAGGGGGAAGATATCGCGGTTATTCAACTGGATTCGGACGAAACCGTCCTTGTCTTCGCGCGTCGAGATCTTCCTCATCGCGGCATACGACTTCACTTCGTCCACTTTCCCCTCTGGACCATAGCCTCGCAAGGTCACGACCAGATCGTATAGGAACGGCGTTTTCGGGTCCCATAACTTCGGAGATAAGACCAGCAGGGTGATGTCGTTGCCCGCCGCTCCTCTCATTCGGGAGACCACCTCGTCGCCATCCTTGAGGGTCGCTTCGACCCAACCCTCGGGCGCGTCGGCCACCTTGGTCTTGACGGTCAAGGTCCCTCGATCGATATCGGCGGTGGTGGTCACCGACTCGATGTGACGCTCGGCCACCGGTTCGAGCCAGACGGTTTGCCAGATCCCGCTGACCGGCGTGTACCAGATCAGGGTCGGGTCATGCCTCTGCTTCCCGATCGGCTGGAAGGAACCGTTGGTCGGGTCCCAGACCTTGACCACCAGCTTTTGTTCGCCCTTCCCCTGGAGATGAGGCGTGATGTCGAAGGAGAACGGGGTATAACCCCCGGTGTGCGACCCCACGAGCGACCCGTTGAGGTAGACGTCCGCCTTCCAGTCGACGGCTTCGAAGTTGAGCTGGACCTTCCGCCCCGACCAAGCCTCCGGCACGGTGAAGGTGCGTCGATACCAGAGTTCCTGGTTTTCCCGAAGGCTTTTCTGGACCCCCGAAAGGCTCGACTCCACGCAAAAGGGGACGAGGATCTTGCCATCGAAGGATTCGGGCGCGGCCTCGCCTTTGGGACGGATGGCATAGTCCCAGAATCCATTGAGGTTCGACCATTCGGGTCGTTCCATGTTCGGGCGAGGATATTCCCGCCAGACGGCGCCCGAGTCGAGTTTTTCGCCCCAAGGCGTCTTGAGGTTGTCGCCCGACGGCTTCCATTGGCCAAACGAAGTCGCGCACAGGGGGAACATCAGCGCCAAAGCCAGCGACCCGACTCTCATCATCTTCGCGAGCCTTTCCAGTTGTGTCGGCGAGGCCAGGTCGATCAGGCCCTCGGCCGGGCGCCCGCCCGACCGCCCTTGGACTTGGCCTTGAGTTGCTCGATCTGGTCTTTTTTCCGGTTCAAGACGTCCGCATCCGCCGCCGAACCGGCGCCCCCGGTCGACGATCCGCAGCCGGTGATGGCGAGGAGGAAGCCGATCGTCCAAGCCCATCTCGGGATTCGCATGGATCGAGAGACCTCCAGGTTGATCGGGTCGGACACTCCGGGAGGATCGGTTGGTCGGCCAGGCCCGAGCCGTCCTCGACCTTCGAGGGCCGAGGACGGCGGTGCCGGATCGTTCAATAGGCGTCGGCCGAGACGACCTCGCCGCCCGCCCTGGTGCCCAGCGCCCACCAGGTCTGTTGGTTGACGGAATCCTTGATGAATCGCACGCTGCCGTCGGCCATCAGGGTATTGACCCCGCCGGGGTGGTTGCTCGAGGCGTTGGCGAAGGTCGCCTCGTCGGGCCAGCCGCCGCCTTGGTCGCGGCAGTTGCTCCACTGGTAGTTCTTCGAGTTCGGCGGCACGATGGTGTTGAACCACGTCATCCCGTTGGCGCCGATCTCCCAGTAGAGGCCCCGCCACTGGTTCAGGTTGTTCCCCGTCTGGAATGCGGTGTTGCAGTCGGTCAGGGCCTGCTGGATCGCGGCCGGGTTCGAGTTGGCGTCGAGCAGGTTGGCCGCCAGGATCGAGGAGACTCCCATGACGGCGGTACCCCGATACCCCTTGGTCGCTTGGCTCGGGTTGCCCACCAGCCCTTCGGAGAAGGCGATCGTGTTCGTCGTGCCGTCGGTGACGTGCTGGATGCCGTAGACGACGTAGTAGAAGAACAGGCCGGTGCTTCCCGTCGCCGAGTTCTGCTGCGGGGTCATCGTCGTGGTCCCCTGGCTGCCAAGGTAGCTGCAATCGTTGCTGGCCAGTTGGGGCTGGAAGGTGGTGATCGTCGCCGAACTGCCCCCGGCGTAAGGATCGGAGGGGCAGACGAACCCCTTGATCGTGGTTTTGGTCACCGTGCTGTTGATGAAATAATTGGACCCCTCGTTGTTCCCGACCGAGAAGTTGGCCGCGTTGTAGAGCGAGGTCTGCTCCAAGTAGCCGAGCATCATCGCGTGGCAACTCCAGTTGTCCCACTGGAAATTGTTCTTCCTCTTGGCATCGGTGGAGATGATGTACTCCGAGCAGCCGAGCGGGAAGCTGTTGTTCGTCGAGTGGTAGTTGTGCAATGCGATGCCGATCTGCTTCAGGTTGTTGACGCATTGCGCGCGTCGGGCGGCCTCTCGGGCGGCTTGGACGGCGGGCAGGAGCAGGGCGATCAAGACGGCGATGATGGCGATCACCACCAGCAGCTCGATCAGGGTGAAACCGCGACGACCTCGGATCGCTTTCATGGGACGACTCCCGGGAGAAGGGTGGAGAC
>JAABUX010004693.1_pt1 | contig 17185 bp, 13 predicted proteins | sample 5561851 | NCBI WGS metagenome assembly JAABUX01 (sample SAMN10711883, study PRJNA513361) | rock metagenome | isolation source: Antarctica rocks | place: Antarctica: Victoria Land, Richard Nunatak red sandstone | collected 2016-01-03 | reverse complement strand
GTGGCAAACGCTCGGCGAGAAGCTGGCCGATCCCATGCCCGTTGACCTCGCAGCCTGAGCCGGGCAACCATCATCACGCCGGAGACAAGCCAGTCAGGCCATTTCCACCACATTCGCGACGCCACCGTGGGCCGGGCCGTCATCAGAGACACCTTTGTTGTCAGTCAACGGGGCAGGGCACTGACGTTCATGATGCCATTCGAGGGCGTCGCGCCGTGGAACGGCGCTGTGGACACCAGCCAAGGCATGATGCCCTATCGCGGGCCGGAGTCGGTGCTCCTCGCCGACCGCAAGCCCTGCCTTGCCGTCCTCGTGCCTGATACTGCGGAGGCCAGACGCTTGCAGCCCGGCGACGCGCTGGCGTTCCATGAGCCGCCCACCTCGGCTGGCGTTGCCGGACTCCCCGAAATGTGACAAGCCTTGCGGCATGGACCAGGGCCGAGCAGCCATCCTTCAGGACGCATCAGCCGTCCCGCCTGGGATGCGTGTCGGCGTGGACGGCTTCAACCTGGCGATGCCGCGCGGCACCGGAGTCGCCACTTATGGCCGGGTGCTGACCCAGGCGCTGACCGGCATGGGCCACCCAGTTGACATGCTGTACGGCCTCAACATCGGCCCCCGCACGCCCAGCCTGATGCGCGAGGTCATCTTCTTCGACAGCCTCGACCAGGAGAACAGGCGCCCGCGCCCCGCCATCCTGTCCGCCCGCTGGCTGCGGGAGGCGGTAGGCGACCTGCGCCCCAGCACGGCGATCACGGTCCCCTTCACCGGCCGCGTGCTGTCCCGGCCGTTCGACGCGCGAATGCCGGAGCACGACCGCATCATGAACGTGTGGGATCTCTGGGGCCGGGCGGAGCGGCACTTCGAGCGGTGGGGCCGGTTCATGACCGTCCGCATCCCCGATCCGCCGGCGGTGATGCACTGGACCTACCCGTTGCCGATCCGGCTGGAGGGAGCGCGCAACGTCTATACCCTGCACGACATGGTGCCGCTGCGGATGCCATACACAACGCTGGACAACAAGCGCGCCTACCTGCGGCTGATCCGCGGCTGCCTGCGCTGGGGCGATCATGTCTGCACCGTGTCGGAGGCGTCGCGGCGGGACATCATCGACCTGTTCGCGGTGCCGCCGGGGCGGGTGACCAACACCTACCAGTCCGCCGTGCCCGCCACGCCGCCCGCCACGCCCGACGAACTGGGAGCTTGGCTGCATGGGCTGTTCGGGCTGCAGCGGGATGGTTACTTCCTGTTCTTCGGCGCGCTGGAGCCGAAGAAGAACGTCGGCCGCCTGCTGGAGGCTTACCTGGCGTCCGGCGTGCAGACCCCGCTGGTGGTGGTGGGCGGACGCGCCTGGAAGTCGGAGACCGAGCTACGCCTGCTGAAGGCGGACCCCGGCGGCAAGGGCGTCGCGTCGGTCCAGCAGGTGCGGCAGTTCGAGTACATGCCGCGCGATTGGCTGACCGGGCTGATCCAGGGCGCCCGCGCGGTGGTGTTCCCGTCGCTCTATGAGGGTTTCGGCCTGCCTGTGCTGGAGGCGATGCAGCTTGGCGCCCCGGTGCTGACAAGCACGGAAAGCAGCCTGCCCGAGGTCGCCGGCGGCGCCGCGCTCCTGGTCGATCCCTATGACACCGCCGCCATCGCCGACGCGCTGCGACGGCTGGACGCCGATTCGGCATTGCGCGCCCGGCTTTCGGCGGCAGGCCGGGTGCAGGCCGGGCGCTTCTCGATCCCCGAATACCAAGCCCGGCTGCGGACGCTGTATGCGGCGGTGTTGGCCGGGCCGGCAGGGGTGCCGATCGTGGCGCCGGAGCGGCACGGCCAGGAGCCAGCACGGACCGGCCATCGCCGCTCATCCGGCGGCATTGTGGAGGTCCGATCCGCCCTCGGAAACCTGCTTCGGCCCGGCGCCGAATGACAACGGCGCATCCGCCGGCCGCACCTGCTCAAACACGTCGTCCAGTGCCGCCGTGCTGACCGGATCGGCCCGGCGCCCAAGCATCGTACCGACGCGGGAGCTTTAAGTAGCGGCCTATGCTGTTGCACCGCTGCCTGCTCCCTCGGGAGCGAGCCATTCGGGTCGTTTCACGGATTGTAGATGCCCGCCTGAACAGGCGGCGGCCCGCGGCCTTGAGCCGTCGGCGGTTGCTCGGGGGAGCGGCTACAGGCTGTTGTAAACCTCAACCGCCTCATCGACGCTGTCGCACAATTCCAACTGGCTGTTGTGAATGACGGCAGCGGTGTCGCAGACGTCGCGGATGAAGCTCATGTCGTGCGAGACGATCACTAGCGCCCGGTCCGCCCGCTTCTCGAACAGCTCCTCCTGGCAGCGGCGGAAGAAGCGCTGGTCGCCTACCATGATCACCTCGTCGATCAGGTAGCAGTCGAACTCGATGGCGATGGTCAGCGCAAACGCCAGCCGCGCCCGCATCCCGGACGAGTAGGTCTTCACCGGCTCCGAAAGCTGCCGCCCCAGCTCGGCGAAGTCGTCCACGAACTCGCGCGTCGTGTGGTAGTCCAGGCCATAGATGCGGGCGACGAACTTCAGGTTGTCCAGCCCGGTCAGGCTGCCCTGGAACGCGCCGCCGAATGCCAGCGGCCAGGACACCGACATCGTCCGCTCGACCTTGCCCGAGGTCGCCAGCTCCACCCCGCCGATGATCTTGATCAGCGTTGACTTACCGGCGCCGTTGCGGCCCAGCACCGCCATCTTTTGGCCTGGCGCCACGTCCAGACACACGCCATCCAGCACGCGGCGAGTGCCGCGGCCGGCGACGTGATACTCCTTCACGACATCGATGCAGTGGATCATGGCTGATGAATCATGGTTGGTGGCCCGGAGCCGCAGCCGCCGGTTACTGGACCTGGATGTTTTTGCGCGACCGCAGCGTCAGCGACAGGCCGATCAGGATCATCACGGCGCAGGATGATGTCAGGTAAACCAAGTCGTAAACCGCATGTACGCTGCTGCCGAACTGCCCCTTGCGGATGATCTCCAGCGAATGAACGCTGGGCGACCACAGCAGCACCGTCTGGATCGCCTTGGGCATCCAGTCCACCATCGTGAAGGCGCCGGAGAACGGCAGCGAAAGATACATCACCGCGCCAACGAACTTGTCCAGTACGTCGCCCATCTCGCTCAATGGCGCCAGGATGAGGGCGCACGCCAAGCAGAACAGCGCCTGGTAGAACAGGCCGAGATAGATCAGCCCGATGCTGTCCGGCGGGTTCATGTAGCCGAGCAGCATGGCCCCGGTGCTGACCACGATGCCGGCAATCAACGCGCCGATGATCTCCAGCAGGCAGCGCGACAAGATGATGTCCAGCGGCGTGACCTGCCGATGGAACAGCAGGCTGCCATTGGCCTCGAACGCCTTGACGCTGCGGCCGACGCAGTGCCGCCACATGGTCAGCGGCACATATCCGGTGATGACGAACGCCGTGACGGGTACGCCGTGCTCATGCGCCGGGCGGATCGCCGTCCACATGATGGCGACGCCGACGCAGAACAGCATGGGTTCGCCGACCACCCACAAGTGGCCGATGTTTTCCCGGCCGTAGCGGGTATGGATCTCGCGCATCAGCAGGGCGCCGATGACGGTGAACTGCAGGCGGAACAAGCGGAGCAGACCCATGGCGTAGTCCTAGGCGGTCCGGTGCTCGCGCGCCCCAGCCACCAGCAGCTTGCCGATGGTGAACAGGCCGAAGCAGGTGGCGAAGACGATGGCCACGTCGGCGAAACGCTTCGGGTAGGCGGCCCAATCGGCCTCGTTCGGCTGGACGATCTGGTCGAGGTAGAGTTGCTGCCGCTCCGCGTTCAGCCGGGCCGTGTCCAGGAAGCTGACCGCCGACGACAGCTCGCGGTCGGCGAACTCGCGCTGCAGCGTCAGCGAGTCGAACTCGGTGATCTGCGGCACCATCGACTGGTCGGACCCGGTGATGCGCGACCGCGCCTCGTCGATTTGCCCCTGCATGACGGTGATCCGCCGCTGAATCGGCTGGATCAACGGGCTCTGCGGCGATGAGCGCGACAGCTCGCCCAACTGCGTCTTGGCGGCCGTCACACGGTTGGTCATGTCGGTGATGGCCTGCAGCAGCGATACCGACTGCTTGTTGGGGTCCAGCAGCGATTCGCGGTTGCGGAAGTTGGCAAGGTCGGCGGCGACCTTTTGCATCCGCGCCTCGGCCAGGGTCACCTCACGCCGGGCATCCAGCATGGTGTTGTCGCGCTGACGGTCGTTCATGCGGTTGACTAGGTGCTCGCCGCCCTGCAGCAGGCCGCGGGCGATGGTGGCGGCGTCCTCTGGCCGGAAGCCCTTGACCGTCAGCCCCGTGACCCCGGTGGTGCTGTCATAGTTGACCTCGACCTTGGTCAGGTAGTGCTTATACAGGTGCTCGAACGTGTCGCCCATGTAGGGCAATGGGAAGGTGGACAGCAGGTCGGCCTCGGGCCGGGCGAACAGCTCGCGAAGGTTGACCTTAGCGTTCAGCTCACGCATGGCGTCGCGGGACAGGATGTAGTCCTGCACGGCAAAGGTGTCGTCCTGCGCCCGGCTCATGCCAACGCCCTGCAGCAGGCTGCTCAGCACCCCCGGCGAGGGACCGGCAGCGCCGCGGACGACGAACTTCGCCTCCGACACGTACTGATGGGCGGCGAAGCCGAAGAAGTAAACCGCCGACAACGCGGTCGGCACGAGCACGAACAGCAGGAAAGGCAGCCGCTTGGCCAGGCGCTTCCACAGGCTCGGCTTCGGCGGCGGCGCACGCCGGGACACGAAGCGCGGGATGCGCACCTCGGCATGGGTGATGTTTGGATGCGAAACCGGGGCGTTCAATCCGTCCATGCGGTTTTATAGGGGAGGGCCGCTGCCAAAATCAACCAAGCGCTGGACGGCGTTGCAATGCGTTGCAGGATGCACACGGTGTTCTCGGCATGTGGGACACGCCGCGGGTCTTCCCTATTCGCGCCCGGCGGCCGGGATTACAAAGGATCGCATGATCCATCGCCCGTACTTCGTTCTGTGCGGCCCGCCCCGGGTTCAAGCATCCCACCCACGGGTTGCCAGCCGGGCCGCTGCCTTACTTCTGTGCGCCGGCGTACTGCAGGCATGTAGCGCCCTGCCGACCAGCGTGCCGGAGGAGCGGGGGGTGTTCAAAGCCCAGCAGTCGGCCGCCAACACCATCGGCTTCCGGATCGTGGACATCCGGCCGGAGACGGTGGCCGCCATCGGCGCTGCCCCGGCCGAGGACCTTCGTGCCCTGGACGCGCTGGGCCGATCGCGCCGGACTGACGCCATCGGCGTCGGCGACCTGCTGAGCATCGCCGTGTTCGAGGTCGGCACCAGCCTGTTCGGCGCCGCGTCGGGCGCGGACACCACGAACGACATCGGGGGCGCTACCCCCAGCCCGATTACCCCCGGCGCCGCGCGCCACACCATCCCGGCCCTGCAAGTCGATTCGGGCGGCTACATCACCTTTCCGTATGTCGGCCGGGTCCGCGCGGCGGGCCGCACCTCCTATGGGTTGGCGCGCGTCATCGAGGGTGGGCTGAAGAGCAAGTCAACCGACCCGCAGGTGGTCGTCACCATCGCGTCCAACCTGGCCAACACGGTGATCGTGTCCGGCGACGTGGAGAAGCCCGGCCGGTTGCCGCTGACCCTGGGGCGCGAGCGGCTGGCCGACATCATCGCGGTGGCTGGCGGGCCAAAGAAGCCGGACTACGACACCTCCGTGCAGGTGACGCGCGGCGGGGCGACGGCGCGCATCCTGCTGCAGACGCTGACGCAGTCGCCGCGGCAGGACATCCTGCTGGTGCCGGGCGACCGGGTGCAGCTCATTTACAAGGCGCGCAGCTTCACCGCGTTCGGCGCCAGCCAGCGAGTGGAGCAGGTCCCGCTCAACACCGCCCAGTTCTCCCTGGCGGAGGGCATTGCCCACGTCGGCGGCCCGGCCAACGAACGCGCCGACGCCAATGCGGTGTTCCTGGTGCGTTACGAAGGCCCGGTGGTCGCGCGCCGGCTGGGCATCCCGGTGCAGGCGGCAGGGACGCCTGTCATGTATCGCGTCGATATGATGAACCCTGCCAGCTACTTCCTGGCGACCCGGGTGCCGATCCGCGACCAGGACGTGCTGCTGGTCGCCAATGCGCGGACGGACCAGATCAATAAGCTGTTCGGGCTGATCGGCCAACTGGTGTCCCCGGCGTTCGTGGGGCGCACGCTCTCGCAGTAGGGTTTTCGCAGCGGGCTCCTGATGGCGGCGGGCGGCGCCAGCGTTTTGCCAGCCCGGCCCGGCAGCTAGGCGACCAGCGGCGATGCGGCGACTGCGCTGGTGGTCGGACGTTGGTATGCCTGCAACGCCGAGGCGACCTGCTGCAACAGGCCGCCCCCTGTCGGCGCCGAAGACGAGCCGGTGGTTGATCCCGCGTCCAGTGACTGGTTGTGCGCGTGATGGTGTCCGCCATGGCCACCATGTCCGCCTGTCTTCCCCGCTGCTGCGCCGATGTCGCTGAACAGGTTTTGCAGGTCGGACAGGGTGCTCGACGCCGCGGTGCTGGCCGTCGCCGTACCGCTTGCGGCAGCGGCGGCGCCGCTCGCCGGGGCGGTCGTGCTGGTCGCCGCCGCTGCCGTGCCGGGGTCGCCGCCGGACTGCAGGCTGACGAGCAGCGACTGCAAGTCGGACGCAATCCCCGCCGCCAAGCCGCCGTGCGAGCTGGCAGCCGATCCGCCAGACGAACCGCCCGCGGCTGCTGCGGACAGCCCGGCAAAACCGGCGCCGGCCGGGTTGGCCTGGGTGGACGACTGGGCTTGGGCGGCTGCTTGGGCCTGGCTCTCCTTCAGGAGCTGCCAATGTTGAGAGGCGCTGCCTCCGATTGAACTGACTGTCATGGAACCCTCATGGCGCGGAAGTGCGCGTTTGGGCTTGTTGCAAGCCTTGTTCCGCCCCGCGCCCCAGCATTTTAGGGAACCGGCTGCCCGGCAGCTTGGGCAGAAATTGCCGAGCGGCAGAAAGGTTCCATCTGGAGAACGGCATCTCTACAGCTCCCTCGACTTTGCCCATATCACGGGATCGGGAGGTCAAGCTCGGATCCGGAATGCCGGCTTGTCAGCGATGAATGTGCACCAGAATGCCGAGCGCCTGGCCCTGTCGCCACGCCGGGCCGCATGGTGTCCCAAGCCGGCCGCGACCTTTGCTGACGCGATGGCGCGCTTGCGCCAGCACCCCTGGTTTGAGCGTATCGTCACGTCAGCCGCAGACACTGACATGACGGAACCAATCAGCCCCACCATCCAGCGCCTCATTGAGGCCGCCTGCTACGCGCCGTGATCGTAGGCTATGCCCGCCCTAGCCCACCCTGAATGGGCAAAGTCGAGGGCCGTTCTATGTCGCACCCCCAGGCAGGAGGCTCCGGGGACCCAGACTGACGAAGCGACCGACAAAGCGCGCATTCCGACGATGACCGGCAGCGTCCAGAGCCAGGCATTGGCTCGCCAGCTTGAACGAGGATCAGGAAGCCGTTGGCAGCAATGGTCAAGCCAAATAGACCGAGCCTAAATGGACCACACATCGTCAAGAACACCCGGCAGCATCGGCACGACGGGATGCGGCGCGTCCCCAGCCGGCACGGTCCCGGCGCCATCCCCGACCTGACCCACCGCTCCGGCCGCCGATTGCGCCCACCGGCCCTGCCGCCGTAACCTGTCCTCCATGCCCTACAAAAGCACAGTCTGCCCGCACGACTGCCCCAGCAACTGCGCGCTGGAGGTGGATGTGCTCGACGCCCACCGCATCGGCGGGGTCCGCGGCGCGGCCGACAACACCTACACCGCCGGCGTCATCTGCGCGAAGGTCGCCCGCTATGCCGAGCGCCAGCACCACCCGGGCCGCCTGACCCGCCCCCTGGTCCGCACCGGCCCCAAGGGCAGCGGCACGTTCCAGGAGGCCGGCTGGGACGAAGCCCTGGATCTGGTCGCCGCCCGCTTCCAGGACATCGCCGCCCGGCATGGCCCGGAGGCGGTCTGGCCCTACTACTTCGCCGGCACCATGGGCCTGGTGCAGCGGGACGGCATCAACCGTCTGCGCCACGTCATGCGCTACTCCCGCCAGCATAACACCATCTGCTCGACGGTGAGCGAGAGCGGCTGGGTCGCCGGCGTCGGCCGCTATGGCGGGCCGGACCCGCGCGAGATGCAGCAGGCCGACCTGATCGTCATGTGGGGCGGCAACCCCGTCTCCACCCAGGTCAACGTCATGACCCACGTCACCCGCGCCCGCAAATCCCGCGGGGCGCGGTTCGTGGTGATCGACCCCTACCGCACCCCCAGCGCCGCCGCCGCCGACCTGCACCTCGCCCCCCGCCCCGGCACCGACGGCGCCCTGGCCTGCGCCGTCATGCACGTCGCCTTCCGCGATGGCCACGCCGACCGCGCCTACATGGCCCAGTATGCCGACTGCCCCGACCGCCTGGAGGCCCACCTGCACCCACGCGGCCCCGAGTGGGCGGCCGGCGTCACCGGGCTGACGGTGGCGGAGATCGAGCATTTCGCCGGGCTGTACTGCCGGACGGAGCGGGCCTTCCTGCGTATCGGCTACGGCTTTGCCCGCAGCCGAAACGGCGCAGTGGCGATGCACGCCGTCACCTGCCTGCCCACCGTCACCGGCAAGTGGCGGCACCCCGGCGGCGGCGCGTTCTGGAACAACCGTGGCACCGGCATCTATCACTGGGACAAGACGCTGATCGAGGGCCTGGATGCCCGCGACGCCTCGGTCCGCATGATGGACATGAGCCGCATCGGCGCTGTCCTGACCGGGGACCGGGCGGAGCTGGGCAGCGGCCCCCCGGTGCATGCCCTGCTCGTGCAGAACACCAATCCCGCTGTCGTCGCCCCCGACAGCCTGCGGGTCCGCCGCGGCCTGCTGCGGGAGGACCTGTTCACGGTGGTGCACGAGCAGTTCATGACCGAGACCGCCCGCCTGGCCGACGTGGTGCTTCCGGCGACGACGTTCCTGGAGCACGACGACCTGTATGGCGCCGGTGGCCACACCCACCTGCAGGTCGGCCGCAAGCTGGTAGAGCCGCCGGGGGAGTGCCGCAGCAACCACCAGGTGCTGCAGGGCCTGGCCGCTCGGCTGGGGGCGCAGCACGCCGGGTTCGGCATGACGGCGATGGAGCTGGTGGATGCGACGCTGCGCGCCTCCGGCTGGCCCGGCGCCGAGGAGGTCGTGGCCCGGCGCTGGGTGGACGCGGCGGAAGGGTTTGAGCGGAGCCACTTCCTGACCGGGTTCGGGTTCCCCGATGGGCGGTTCCGCTTTGCGCCTGACTGGGCCGGCGTCGGGCCGCACCATGCCGGGATGCCGGAGCTGCCGGACCATTGGGCGGCGACGGACGTGGCGACGGGGGACCATCCGTTCCGGCTGGTTGCTGCGCCGGCCCGCAACTTCCTGAACACGACGTTTACGGAGACGCCAGGCAGCCGCAAGCGGGAGGGCCGGCCCACGGCGCTGCTGCACCCGGCCGATGCGGCGCGGCTGGGCGTGGCGGATGGGGGGCGAGTGACGCTGGGCAATAGCCGGGGCGCGGTGATGGTGCATGTGCGCGTGGCGGACGGGATGCAGCCGGGCGTCGTGGTGGTGGAAAGCGTTTGGCCCAATGCGGATTTCGGAGACGGCGTGGGGATCAACGCCCTGACTAGCGACGTGCCGGCTGCGCCGAATGGTGGGGCAGTGTTTCACGACACCGCGGTTTGGGTGCGGGCGGTGGCGGTCGGGCTGGCTATGGCGGCGGAGTAGGAGAGTGGCGGTTTGGTTCGGGGAGTGGAGGGACTCTCCGATGCATAAAATGGCGTACCAGACCGCAATAGGCTGCGGTATAGCATGGTTGTCGGTCGCAGCCCTGGAGTTCTTCGAGGCTCCTGGCGCCGCCAACCCGTGGCTTACCTCAACAATCGCCTGCATCATGTTCGCGGTTACGAGCAGCATGATCCACAATGTTTTCTGGAGAAGCTACACGCCTTATATCACGCAGGAAGAAGCAACGATCCTGGCTTCGCCCGAAGCCCTGCGTGCGCCACCTCGCGCCCGCTTCTGGTTGGCAGTTGCAATGCTTTTTGGTTGTGCTTGCGGACTCGTTGTTATTTTTGGCGCTATCTATGGCAAGCCAGTCTGGAGTTCTTGGAGAGGTTCCGGGTCCAGCTTTTTCATACCAGTTATAATCATAGTCTCGGCGATGTTCCGAAAGCCTTTCAACGAGATACCTCTCTCATGCAGATGAATGGAACGCGCCAACCCGCGTGGACCCAGCATCGGATGCATGAGTGCAGCGGCGAAGTAGAAACCGCTTGCTGCCCCTCTCCCTCCGGGAGAGGGCCGGCGTAAGGGAAGCGGCAAGAGCCTAACTTCCCGTTTGAGGACTACATCCGCTCGCAAACGTGCCGGATTCAGCGCTTGCGGCCTCCCTCACCCCGGCCCTCTCCCGGAGGAAGAGGGAGCAGGAAGCAAGAAACGGATTGCTTGCCTCGGCACTGCCCGGTCAGGGTCGGCCATGACCCGAAGCAACTGGCTCCTGCTCCTCGCGCTCTCCATGCCCTGGGGCTGCTCGTTCTTTTTCTTCAAGGTGCTGGCCGCAACTCTTCCACCGCTGACCATCGCGCTCGGGCGCGTCGGCATCGCCGCGGTGGCGCTCAACCTGGCCCTCATGCTGGCCGGCGTCCGGATCAGGGCCGTGGCGCCGCACTGGCGCGCCCTGCTGCTCCTGGGCATCGTGAACAATGCCGTGCCGTTCACCCTGTTCGCCTGGAGCGAAACCCGGGTCAGCAGCGGCGCGGCGGCGATCTGCAATGCCATGTCGCCGGTGCTGACGGTGCTGGTGCTGCGGGCGCTGGGCATCGCGGGGCCGCTCACCTGGAACAAGGTGGCCGGCGTGCTGCTGGGCTTCGCCGGCGTCATCGTGCTGGTCGGGCCGGACACGCTGTCGGGCGGCAGCCTCGGCGGCTACCTCGCCTGCTTGGCGGCAGCGTTCAGCTATGCCTGCAGCGCGCCCGTCATGGCCCGGCTCCGCCACCTGCCTTCCTTGGGCGTCGCCAGCGGCCAACTCATCGCCAGCACCCTAGCGCTGCTGCCGGTGGCCGCCCTGGTGGACCAGCCCTGGACGCTGCCCAACCCCGGCCCCGCAGCCTGGACCGCGCTGGCAGGGCTGGCGCTGTTCTCGACCGCGCTGGCCTATGCCCTCTACTTTCGCCTGGTCCAGCAGGTCGGCCCCACCAACGCGCTGCTCGTCACCTACCTGATCCCGGTCACGGCGCTGCTGCTCGGCAACCTTGCGCTGCATGAGCCGATAACCCCCAACGCCGTGCTGGGCGCAGGCGTGATCTTCGCCGGGCTGGCCCTGCTGGACGGGCGCTGGCTGCCGCGAACAGGAGTTGCCCGATGATCCGCGTCCTTGCCCTCTTAACTTGCCTGCTGCCCCTCTGGTTGCCCGGGGCCGCCGCCCGGGCCCAGCCGAAGCCCGGCGCAGACAGCACCACCACCCACACCCTCGCCCTACCCAGCCGCAGCCTGGCCTTCACCGCCACCGTTTCCACCATCCGCCTGGCCAACCCCGCCGGCGCGACGCAGGCAGAGATCGTCACCACCGCCTTCCAGCTCACCGGCGCCCCGCCGGCCACCCGTCCCGTGACGTTCGCGGTCAACGGTGGACCCGGCGCGTCCTCGGCCTGGCTGGACCTGGGCGCCATCGGCCCCTGGCGCATACCCCTGGCCGGCACCCCGCCCAGCGCCGACCCGGCCGTGTCGGACAACGCCGAGACCTGGCTGGACTTCACCGACCTGGTGTTCATTGACCCCGTCGGCACCGGCTACAGCCGCGTCACCGGCGGGGACGACGTGCGCCGGGGCATGCAGGGCGTGGAGGGCGACATCCAATCCCTCGCCGCCACCATCAACCGCTGGCTGCAGGCGCAGAGCCGGCTGGAGTCCCCAAAATTCATCGTCGGCGAGAGCTACGGCGGCTTCCGCGGGCCGAAGCTGGCGCGGGCGCTGCTGGACGACCAGGGTGTGGGCATCCGCGGCCTGGTGCTGATCTCCCCCGTGCTGGACTTCAACGGGCGGGACGCGCCGTGGGACCCGCTGCGCTGGGTGGGCCGCCTGCCCTCGCTGGCCGCCACCGCCCGCGGCGCCTCCAGCCGGGCGGACATGGAGGACGTGGAACGCTACGCCGGCACCGCCTATCTGATCGACCTGGTCGCCGGCGAGCACGACCCGGCCGCCGTGGACCGCATCAGCGCCCGCGTGGCCGAGCTGACCGGCATGGACCCCGCGTTGGTACGCCGCCGGGCCGGCAAGCTGGACATCAACACCTTCCTGCGCGAGCGCGACCATGGCCGGGTCGGCAGTCCCTACGACGCCACGGTGGTGGCGGCGGACCCGTTCCCCTCGGCGGCGAACGACAACTCACCCGACCCCATCCTGGACGGCCTGCGCGGACCCGTGACGGGCGCGATGCTGGAGCTGTTCCGCACCCGGCTGAACTGGGCGCCCGAGGGTGCGCCAGCCCGGCAATACCAGTTGCTGAACGAGGCCATCGCCCGCGAGTGGGATTACGGCCATGGCGGCCACCGGCCAGAGGTGCTGACCGACCTGCGCCAGTACCTGTCGCTGGACCCGACCGTGCGGGTGATGGTCGCGCACGGCCTGACCGACTTGGTGACGCCGTACTACGCCGATAAGCTACTGCTGGACCAGGTGCCGGAGACCACGCCACCTGGACGGCTGCGGTTCCAGGTTTATGGCGGTGGGCATATGTTCTACGGCCGCGACGCCTCCCGCGCCGAGCTGCACGGGGACGCCGAACGGCTGGTCAGCGATGCGCTGGCGGCGCACTGAAACTGGCTGGAGGCAGCTCCGAACGCCGTGGGCTGTTGGGCGGAAAAGCGCAGTGCTCTCCGCTATAGGCCGGGCGCCGCGCCCCGGCGGAAGGCGCTGCGCTTTTTCGCCTTACAAGGCCCAGTGACCGCGTGTGCGTTCGGACCATCTAGGGTGACTCTCGCATAGTCCCAAGTACCGGCGTGGGCGGTCCGCGAAACCACTATCAAGACGCCGCTTCATCCGGCCGCCCGTAGCCGCGGCGCCAGCAGGACTGCCCGGGGGCATGTAAGCAAAGCCGCAATAGCAGCGGAGGCTGCCCCCAGCTTGGTACGGCGAAGTCGCCGACAACGCCGTAGAGCACGGGCGAGAGCGCGCCCGAGCCGATTGTGCCCGTGCAGAACAGCGCAAAGGCGCGCGCCTCCTTCCCCGGCGGCGCCAACTCCGGCACCGTGCCGTAGAGCACGGACGAGGTGCCGTTCAGCATCACCCCAAGTAGGGGCAGCGGCACCAGCGCCGGGGTGAGCGGCAGGGCGATGACCGCCAGGATGGCCGCAGCCGTCCCGATCTCGGTTAGCAGCACCGTGGACAGCACGCCCAGGCGCGCGCCGAGCCAGCCGCAGGCGAACTTGCCCGCGGCGCCGCCGAGGAAGACGAGGGTCAGTGCCAGGCCGACGAGCGGCAACTCCGCCCCTTTCGCCCGCAGCAGGAATGACAGGAAGGTGAGGAAGCCCATGTGCACGCTGCTGTCGAACACGCCGATGGCGAGCAGCAATCCGAAGCCGCCGCGTCCTCTGCCCCGTGCGGCCCTCGATGCGGGCGCTCCGGCGCCGCCGAAGGCGGGCAGCAGTGCCCAAACCGTCGCGGCGACCAGGACGCCGAGCGCGGCCACGAGCCATACCACGGAGCGCCAGGGCATGGAGGCGAGCAGCAAGGCCACCACTGCCGGCAGCGCTGCCTTTCTGAGGTCGCCGGCGAAGTCGTGGAGGCCAGTGGATGCTGTGTGGCCGACCCCGCGCGCCCGAGCGCCAGCGCGGCGCAGAGGCCGAGGAGGCTGCCCGACAATCCCGCGAGCGCATAGCCAAACGCGGCGAGGAGCGTGCCGACTAGGAGGACCAGCCGACCACCGAGCCGTTCAGCCAGCCACCCGGCGGGAATCGGCAAGGCTGCCATCGTGCCGGTGTAGAGGCCGCGCAGCGCGGCGAGTGCGCTGAAGCTGAGGGCGAACTCGGCCTGCCAGACGAGCAGGAGGACGTAGATCGCATCCGTGTAGCCGTCGTGCGGTGCGTGGACGAGGCCAGCGCCGAACAGGGTGCGCCGGGCCTCCCGCACGGAAAGGGCAGGTGCGGGACACGGGGCGTGAGCGATGGAGGACATGGGGCGTGGTCTCCGGCGCCCGGCCGCTTTGCCCGGTGCTGCGCGCCAATAAGCCACTATGTCCCGCCACGCGGAAGACGGATGAGCAGGGCAACTTGTCTAGACAACTGGTTTTAGAAAGACGGAGCGGTGGGCCCAATCGGTCGCCGCAAGCTGGTTCAGCCAAGCCGAAGCAGCCGCCCTGGTCCAGGAGCCGGAGCCGTTTCGAAGTGGCCGGCCCGATCACTTGAGCCTGCCGAGGAACATACCCCGGCATTCCTAGCAGCACCTGCAGCTCGGCACGTCAGGATGTGAGCGCAGTCCGCGCCTTTCCCGGAGTGCGATGGTGAAGTCGGCTCGCCTGACCGGAAAGTCTTGGGTTAGGACTGGCCAAAATGGCCATCAACTGAAATCGTTGCTGTTCAGCCGCCAGTCTGTCAGGTTCACCTCGAACGACTGTCTTGCTGGTACACTCTGGCGAGCGATATCGGCCATTTTATGCGTTCTTTATGCGTCTGCTGGCATCCCGTATCGCACCTTTATGCCGAGCTGTCCTACTCACGCCGTACTTCAAACCATGCGGGTACACCTCAATCATGCTTGACCTTATCGTCCCCGTGCTCGGCACTGGCGGCATCTTGCTCATGGCGGCCTACGCCGCCCTGTGCGACCGGATCTAACGCCATGTTCGACCTTATCCTTGGCGGCGCGGTGTCGGCCTGCCTGCTGGTCTATCTCGTCTGGGCGCTCGTGCGTCCCGAAGACTTCTAGGGGCGCCGGATCATGACATTGATCGGCTGGGTGCAAATCTCGCTCGTTCTCACCTTGGTGTTCCTCTGCGCCGTCCCGCTGGGCAAGTACATCGCCATGGTGGTGCAGGGGGAGCGGACCTTCCTGTCCCCGGTGCTCGGCCCCGTTGAGCGCGGCTTCTATGCCCTCGCCGGCGTGGATGCGAAGGCCGGCATGGGCTGGAAGACCTACGCCTTCGCGCTGGTGATGCTGCAGGCGGTGCACTTCCTCATTCTCTACCTGATGCTGCGGCTGCAGGCCTACCTGCCGTTCAACCCAGCCGGGCAGTCGGCGGTGTCGCCGCAATTGGCGTTCAACACCGCGATCTCCTTCGTCACCAACACCAACTGGCAGGCGTATGGCGGCGAGACCACGCTGTCCTACGGCACCCAGATGTGGGGCCTGACGGTGCACAACTTCCTGTCCGCCGCGACCGGTATCGCTGCCGCCGTCATGGTGGCGCGGGCGTTCGTGGCCGGCGGGGTGAAGCTGCTCGGCAACTTCTGGGTCGATCTGACGCGGATCACGCTGTACGTGCTGCTGCCGATCGTGCTGGTCTATACGGTCTTCCTGATGTTCAACGGCGTGCCGCAGACCATGGGTCCCTACGTGGACGTGACGACGCTGGAGGGCGCCAAGCAGACCATCGCCGTCGGACCCGTCGCCTTCCAGGAGGCGATCAAGATGCTGGGCACCAACGGCGGCGGCTTCTTCAACGCCAACTCCGCCCACCCGTTCGAGAACCCGACCGCCGTCACCAACGTGGTGGAGACCTGGTCGGAGATCGTCATCCCCTTCAGCCTCGCGGTGATGTTCGGCTACATCGTGAAGGAGCGTAAGCAGGGCTTCGCGCTGTTCTGGACCATGGCGCTGCTGATGGTGACCGCCATCGTGCTCTGCTACGCCGCCGAGGGCGCCGGGAACCCGGTGCTGACGGCCCTGGGCATCGATCCCAGCATGGGCAACATGGAGGGCAAGGAGGTCCGCTTCGGCACCGCCATGTCGTCGCTGTTCGCGGTGACGACGACGGCCACCTCGGACGGCGCAGTGATCGCCATGCACGACAGCTTCACCCCGCTGGGCGGGATGATTCCGATGTTCCTGATCCAGTTGGGCGAGATCGTGCCCGGCGGCGTCGGGTCTGGCCTGTATGGCATCCTGGTGTTCGCGCTGCTGGCGGTGTTCGTCGCTGGCCTGATGGTCGGGCGCACGCCGGAGTACCTGGGCAAGAAGGTGCAGGCGCGGGAGGTCAAGCTGGCGATGCTGGCAGTGCTGATCCTGCCGCTGTGCATCCTGTCCGGCACTGCGTTCAGCCTGGTGACCGAAAGCGGCAACGCCTCGCTGTCCAACGCGGGTCCGCATGGCTTGAGCGAGATGCTGTATGCCTGGTCGAGCGCCACGGGCAACAACGGCAGCGCGTTCGCGGGTCTGACTGCGGATACCCCGTTGCTGGACTATGGGTTGGGCATTGCGATGCTGCTGGGGCGGTTTGCGTTCCTGGTGCCGGTGCTGGCGATTGCCGGGTCGCTGGCGGCGAAGCCGAAGCTGCCGGGGTCGGCGGGCACCTTCCCGACCGATGGTCCGCTGTTCATCGGCCTGCTGGTCGGCGTCATCCTGATCCTGGGCGGCCTGCAGTTCCTGCCCGCCCTGTCGCTTGGCCCGTTGGCGGAGCACTTCTCCATGCTCGCCGGCAAGACGTTCTAGGGCGGTGGAAATGCGCCTCCACCCCCTACCGTCATTGCGAGCCGGCTTCGGCGCGGCAATCCAGGGGCTGCCAACGCAGTCCCCACCGCCCCTGGATCGCTGCGTCGCCGCGCTTCTCGCAATGACGGCCTTCATACCCTCCCCAGCATCCCGCTAGGACGATCCCAAATGGCACAGACTGCCGACAACATCGCGCTGTTCGACGGCGCGATCATGGCCCGCGCAACGGGCGACGCCTTTCTAAAGCTCAATCCAGCCAAGCTGATCGGCAACCCCGTCATCTTCGTCACCGAGGTGGTGGCGCTGCTGGTGACCATCTTGGCCGTCCGCAACTTCATGACCGGCGTGCCCGCGTCGTTCCCGTTCAGCATCGCCGGCTGGCTGTGGCTCACGGTGCTGTTCGCCACCTTCGCCGAGGCCGTCGCCGAGGGCCGCGGCCGTGCCCGCGCCGAGAGCCTGCGCCGCGCCCGCAGCGACCTGA
>JAABUX010004692.1_pt1 | contig 17187 bp, 15 predicted proteins | sample 5561851 | NCBI WGS metagenome assembly JAABUX01 (sample SAMN10711883, study PRJNA513361) | rock metagenome | isolation source: Antarctica rocks | place: Antarctica: Victoria Land, Richard Nunatak red sandstone | collected 2016-01-03 | reverse complement strand
GTGCAGCGCTCGGCGAGGCCACTCGCCACGACGTTTTTGGCGAGGTAGCGGCATACATAGGCCGCACTGCGATCGACCTTGGTCGGGTCCTTGCCGCTGAAGGCGCCGCCGCCGTGGGGCGCCGCACCGCCATAGGTGTCGACGATGATCTTTCGCCCGGTCAGGCCGCAATCGCCGTCGGGGCCGCCGATTACGAACTTGCCGGTCGGGTTCACGTAGAACTCGTCCTCGGCCGGCATCCAGCCCGGCGGCAGGACGCCCTCGACGATCGGCCATAGCGTGCGCTTGATCGCGTCCTGGTCCATGCCATCGTTGTGCTGGGTGCTGACGACGACGCTCGTGGCTCCGACTGGCTTGCCGTCCTGGTAGCGCAGCGTGACCTGGCTCTTCGCGTCCGGCTGAAGACCCGCCGCCTTGCTGTTCCCGGCGCGGCGAAGGTCGCTCATCTCGCGAAGGATGGCGTGGGCGTAGTGGATCGGCGCGGGCATGAGCTCGGGCGTCTCGGTGCAGGCGTAGCCGAACATGATGCCTTGGTCGCCGGCGCCCTCGTCCTTGTTGCCCTCGCTGTCTACGCCGACCGCGATATCCGCGCTCTGGGCGTGGAGATGGCACTCGAACAGGGCCCGGCGCCAGGAGAAGCCGGCCTGGTCGTAACCGATGTCGCGCACGGCGTCGCGGACGAGTTGCTCAAGCTTCTCGGGAGTCACGCTGTCAGGGCCACGGGTTTCACCCGCGAGGACGATGCGGTTGGTGGTGACAAGGGTCTCGCAGGCGACGCGGCTCACTGGGTCGGCGGAGAGGAACGCGTCGAGCACGGTATCGCTGATGCGGTCGGCGACCTTATCCGGATGGCCCTCGGAAACGCTTTCGGAAGTGAAGAGGTATTCGCCCTTGTCGCGCATGTTTTCTCACTCGTGTCGCGAAGCAGGTTCGCGGTGCAGGGAGGAGCCGCGCGGCCAGGACCGGGGCGCCGGGTGTGTGGCGGAATCGGAGGGGGGGGTCAAGGGCTGGTGGCGAGGGGGTCTGCCGCGGGGCTACAGCCCTAGCACGTCGGCCATGCCGTAGAGGCCCGGCGCGCGACCGAGGAGCCATGTGGCTGCTTGGACGGCGCCGGTCGCGTAGATTCGGCGGTCGAACGCGCGATGGGAGATCGCGATGTGCTCGGTCGCGCCCGCGAACAGCACGCTGTGCTCGCCTATGACCTGGCCGCCCCGGAGAGCGGCGAAGCCGATCGCGCCGGGCTGGCGAGGGCCGGTGTGGCCGTCCCGGGCGGGGGTGCGGACCTCTTCGAGGGTCACGCCTCGCCCGCTGGCCACGGCGCGACCGATGGCGAGGGCGGTGCCGGACGGCGCGTCCAATTTCTGGCGATGGTGCATTTCGATGATCTCGGCGTCGTAGCTGTCCGGGAGTGCCGCGCCGAGGCGCTTGGCCAAGGCAAGGAGGAGAGTGATGCCGGGCGCGAAGCTCGCCGCGTACACGATGGGAATTACGGCTGTAGCACGGGCCACGGCCGCGTCGTCCGCCGGGGTGAGGCCGGAGGTTCCGAGCACCCAAGGCGTTTTTGTGTCCGCGAGGACCGCGGCATGCGCAGACGCGAGGTTCGCGTGGGTGAAATCGATCACGACATCAGCGTTCCCGGCCAGACCGGCTATATCGGTACAAAGGGGAATGTCGGGCCGGTTATGGGTCGTCCGGGCGATGCCGCCTACGACGCGATGTCCGGCGGCTTCCGCCTCCTCGATCAGGAGACGGCCCATCCGGCCTGTTATGCCCGCAATCCCGATACGCATTACGTCACAAGGCCAAAGGAAGGGTGGGCGGCGCGGAACGTCTGCGCACTGGGGGGAGTGGGCAGGCCGCGCCGCCGCCTTGAACCGCGGCGCCATCGGGGGGGAGTGCGCCGCGGTTGACCGAGAAAACACCAGAAAATGGCAAAAGTTGCAACCCTCTTTTGTACGAACCCCGAAAATCGGCGTCTCCACTCTTGGTCACGCAAGCGTGATGTTGGGTTGGGTTGGATTGCCGCACAGCGTATTGCGATAAGCGGAGAGAGCGCTGCTCCCGCTCCGCATGTCTGGGGGACGCAAAAGGGGCAGCATGGTCGATCTCTCGGTAACCGACCTCCTCCGGCAAGCCGGGCACGATCCCGTGCTCCAATCCATAGCGATCGTCGCCGGCACGTTTATCCTGGAGGACGCGGCCACCATTATTGCGGCGTCACAGGTGCAATCGGGCGCGATCAGCCTCGCGCTCGCGCTCACCAGCCTGTATCTGGGCATAATCCTTGGCGATTTGGCGCTTTATGGCCTCGGACGGCTCGCCACGGGCTTCCGTTGGGCACAACGGTGGGCGCCGAAGCCCGGCGGCCCCGACCGGCGCAGCTGGATCGAGACGAACGTCTTCAAGACTGTGTTCATCAGCCGGTTCTTGCCGGGCGCCAGATTGCCGACCTATACGCTCTGCGGGTTCCTCGACGTGAGCTTCGCGCGGTTTGCCCTTGCAGCGATCGTTGCAACCCTGCTGTGGACCTCGCTGCTGTTTACGGTGTCCTTGCATGTCGGCGCATTCCTGATCGCGCATCTCGGGGCATGGCGCTGGGCGGGAATCGCGTGCTTCATAGCAACAATTTTCGTCGTGGGCCGTTTTGCGGCGCGGATGCAAGAGGATAGCCGATGAGCGAGAGCCTGAGCAGCGCGGTCCTGCGCATCGGCCGCGAGCGGAGCCGGGTGCTGTCGCTATTCGAATTCTGGCCGGACTGGGCGGTCTACACGCCGGTCGTGATGCTTTGGATCGGGCTAGGCCTGCGCTACCGGGATTTTAGCCTGCCGAGTGCGGCAAACCCGGGTATTCTCACGGGCGGGCTGTGCGGCGAGAGCAAGTCGGCGGTGCTGGACCTGGCTGGCGACCATGCGCGCAGCCTGGTGGCGCCGTGGACGAGCTTCGTCGGTACAGGCGATGCGGCAGTGGACGCGGCCACGGCGCAGGTGGCGGCGGTGGCAGCAGGCCTGGCTTTTCCGCTTGTCGTGAAGCCCGACATCGGCTGCAATGGGACCGGCGTGCGGCTGGTCGAGCGAGAGGCGGATCTGGCGCGGCAGCTTGAAGGCTATCCTGCCGGCGCCGGGCTGATGCTGCAGGCGCTGGTGCCGTGGGAGGGCGAGGCCGGCCTGTTCTACATTCGGCGCCCCGGTGAGGCACGCGGCCAGATCACCTCGCTTACGCTCAAGAGCGCGCCCTACGTGGTTGGCGATGGCCGGTCGACCTTGCGGGAACTCGTGCTGGCGGATGCACGGGCCGGGCAAGTCTCACAGATCTACCTGCCGCGGCTCGCGCGCCGGCAGGAGGAGGTGCCGAAGCAGGGCGAGCGAGTGCGGCTCGTGTTTAGCGGCAACCATTGCAAAGGCTCGATCTTCCGGGACGGGCGCGAGGACATCACCCCAGCGCTCGAAGCGGCGATCGACGCGTTTTCGCAAGATGTGCAGGACTTCTATTTCGGGCGGATCGACGTGCGCTATGAGAGTCTGGCGGCGCTACGGCGCGGCAAAGGCTTCACCGTCATCGAGATCAACGGCGTGGGCTCGGAGGCGACGCATATCTGGGATCCGGAGACGACGCTGCGCGAGGCGTATTCGGCGCAGTTCCGGCACTATACGGCGGCGTTCCGTATCGGCGCCGCGATGCGGGCGCGCGGGCATCAAACTTCGGGCCTGGGTGGCATGCTGCGGGCGTGGCGCGAGCAGCGGCGACTGCTCGCGGCCTATCCGATGAACGATTAGCATCGCCCCTGCCCTGCCGCCTGCAGCCCGGCGGCTCATTGCCGCGCGGGGACTGCGCAGCGTCGGCCAGGGCGTCATGGTCGTCCAGTTCGCCCTTTATTTGCGCGGGCTGCATTGGGCGCCGGTGTCGATCAGCCTGGTGCTGAGCGCCGGCCTTGGACTTGGAGCGGCGTTGAGCCTGGTCGCCGGGCCGCTGAGCGATCGCTGGGGACGGCGGGGTTTCCTGATCGGATACGAGATCATGCAGGCGGCGGCAGCGATCGTTGCGCTGATCACCGCGGCGCCGGGACCGCTTGCCGCGGCGGCAATCGCAGGGGAGTTCGGGCGCGGCGCAAACGGGGCGGCCGGGCCGTTCGCGCCGGTGGAGCAGGCCTGGCTCGCGGAAGGGCTTGGCCCGGCCGAGCGAGGCGTGGTGTTCAGCGCGAGCGCGTCCGCCGGGTTCGGCGGCATGGCCGTGGGCGCACTGCTCGCAGCGCTCACGCCGATCGTGGGAGCGTGGCTCGGCTTTGCCGTGGTGCTCGCGGCCTCGCTCGGATGTTTGGGATTGCTGGGCAGCTTGCGCGAGCGGCGGGCGGATCCACAGCCGGAACTCCGGCGCGAGGCGCAAATCCGGCGGCGCGAGAACGGGCTCGTGCTGCGGCTCATGCTGGCCAATGCGCTGAACGGACTCGGGATCGGGATGGTGGGGCCGCTGATCGCCTATTGGTTTGCAGTGCGGTTCGGGCGGGGGCCAAGCGCGATCGGGCCGTTGCTTGCCGCGTCCTTCGCGCTGACCGGACTTGCCTCGCTCGGCGCAGGGAGGCTGACGCGCCGGCACGGGGTGGTCGGCACGGTGGTCGGGTTGCGGCTGGCGGGCATCGCCCTGCTACTGGCGATGCCGTTTGCGCCCGGCTTCGGCGTAGCGGCGCTGCTGTACACGGCGCGCTCGATGCTGAACCGGTCGACGATCGGGGCGCGGAATGCGTTGAGCGTGGGGCTCGTGGGCGCGGAGCGGCGCGGGTTCGTCGCGAGCGTGGCCGCGGTGTCGTCGGCAGTGCCACGGGCTGCCGGGCCGCTGCTGACGGGGGTGATGTTCCAGCATGGATGGCTGGCGCTGCCGTTCGTGCTCGGGGCGGTGTGCCAGGCTGGATATTTGGTCGTGTTCAGCGGGTTCCGGAGCGCCGCGGGCTGAACCGGACAAGAATGGCGGCGTTGGCCGTGTCACGCATCCATTGCTCGCCGCTGGAGGACACCATGGACCATTACCGCGCGCTCATGCAGGAACACCCGAAGCAGGTTTCGACGCTGGATTTGGTCATCACCTGCGTCGAGGCCTGCGGCGACTGCGCTTCCAGCTGCACGGGCTGTGCGGACGCTTGCCTGGCAGAGGACAAGCTCGAGATGCTGCGCGAATGCATCCGGCTCGATCTCGACTGCGCTGCGGTTTGCCGGGCGACCGGCGACGTCGTGGCGCGGCTGACCCGGCCGCACAAGGCGCCCATGGAAGCCCTGCTGCGGGCCTGCATCGAGGCCTGCCGGGCCTGCGCCGCCGAGTGCGGCCGCCATGCCGGAATGCATGCGCATTGCCGGGTTTGCGCCGAGGCCTGCCGGGCCTGCGAACAAGCCTGCGAGGCGCTGCTCAAGGCGATGCCGTGATGGCGAAGGAGAGCCCGGCGCAGAAGGCGACCGTCGAACGGGTGATGCACGAGTTCAAGGAAGGCACGCTCGAAGGCAGCGGCGGCCGGGTACGCAACCCCAAGCAGGCAATCGCGATCGCGCTGAGCGAGGCGGGGGCCTCGAACCGGCAGTCGCCTGCCGAGAACAAGCAACGGCTCGAGCACACGAAGGCCAATGAGCGCCGCGCGGAGGAGACCCGGGCGGAACTCTACGCCGAAGCGTCGCGCCGGAAGGTGCCCGGCCGGTCGCGCATGACAAAGGCCGAACTGGTACGAGCGCTGCGAGGCTGATACCATGGCTCACCAATCGCGACCCATAGTATCGAGTCTCTGTTCGCGCGCCGCCGCCCGCCAACCCGGCACGCATACCGGTCTCCGCATCGCGTAACGCTCGGATACAGACCAGACATCACCCTGTTACGGGGAGGCGCTTGCATGCGCACGGGGCGGTGCGTGGCAGCGCTCCGTGCCATGGTTCGCAAAGGGGATGATCGATGCGGAAGTTTCTTACATGCGGCCGAAGCTGGGTGCTGGCAGTATCGCTGGCGGCGGTGGCCGCGCCGGTGCTCGCGCCCGCGCCAGCCTCGGCGTGGTGGTATCGCGGCGGCTATGGCCGGCCCGTGGGCGTGGTGGTGGCACGGCGGCCGGTTGTCGTCGTGCGACCGCGAGTGGTCTACGTGCCGCGCCGGGTCTGGGTGGCACCAGGCTGGGCATGGAACAGGCGGCGCGGGCGGTATTGGGTGCCGGGGCATTGGCGGTATTGAGGGTGGGGTGCGCTGAGGCTACCCCTTGCCGTCGAAGAATTGGGCGACCTTGGCGAAGAAGCCTTCCGTCTCAGGGCTGCCGGTGTTTTTCGCGTCGGTCTCGAACTCTTCGAGCAGCTCGCGCTGGCGCCGGCTCAGGTTCTGCGGAGTCTCGACGGCGACTTGGATATACATGTCGCCGCGGTTAGCGCTGCGCAGGACGGAGAAGCCCTTGGCCCGCAGGCGGAACTGATCGCCAGTGCCGGTGCCGGCCGGGATCTTCACCTTGGCGCGGGTCCCGTCGATGGCTGGAACCTCGATCTCGCCGCCCAGTGCCGCCTGGGTCATCCGCAACGGGACGCGACAGTAGATATTGGCGCCGTCCCGTTGGAAGATGTCGTGCGCGGTGATGCCGACATGGACGTAAAGGTCCCCGGCGGTCGCGCCCTGGCGACCGGCCTCGCCCTCGCCCGCGAGGCGGATGCGGGTGCCATCCTCGACCCCGGCAGGAATGGCGACTTGGAGCGTCCTCTCCCGCTCGACGGTGCCCGCGCCGTGGCACACCCGGCACGGGTTGCGGATGACACGTCCCGTTCCGTTGCAGGTCGGGCAGGTGCGTTCGACGAGGAAGAAGCCCTGCTGAGCACGGACCTTGCCCGCGCCGCCGCAGGTCGCGCAGGTCGTGTCCTGCGCCGTCTTGCTTTCAGAGCCGGTGCCCTTGCACGCATCGCACTGGACGCGCGTCGGCAGGCGCAGGTTGACCTTCGTGCCGGTGAAAGCCTGCTCCAGCGTGATTTCGACCGAGGTGCGCTGGTCGGCGCCGGCACGATTGCGGCTACCGCCGCGGCGACCGAGGGCGTCGCCGAACATCTGGTCGAAGATGTCGCCAAGGCCGCCTTCCTGGAAACTGAAGCCACCCGCGAACCCGCCGGCCTGAGGGCCGCTATTCTCGAACGCAGCATGGCCGAAGCGGTCGTAGGCGGCGCGTTTTTGGTCATTCGTCAGGATCTCGTACGCTTCCGAGACTTCCTTGAATTTCGCCTCGGATTTCGCGTCCCCCGGATTGCGGTCCGGGTGGTGCTGCATCGCGAGCTTGCGATAGGCGCGCTTCAGATCTTCGGCGCTCGCGTCACGCGAAACGCCGAGCAAGGCGTAGAGGTCCTGCTTGGCCATGTTGAGCCCTTAGAGGCCCGGCGCCCGCCTCCTGGGAAGCGCGGGCGCCGGGTGTGTTCACGGAAAGGAGAAGACTAGCTTGCCTTCTTAGTCGGGTCCACTTCCTCGAAGTCTGCATCGACGACCTTTTCGCCGGACTGACCCTGCGGCTGCGCATCCGGCGTCGCGTCGCTTGCCGACTGCGCCTTATACATGGCCTCGCCGACCTTCATCGCCGCCTGGCTCAGGCGCTCGCCCGCCGACTTGATGGCGGCAGCGTCCGAGCCCTCAAGCGTGGTGCGCGCCGCAGCGATGGCCTGCTCGGCTTCGGTCCGCATGTCTGCCGGGACCTTGTCACCGCCCTCTTGCAGCGTCTTCTCGAGCTGATGAGACATCGCCTCGGTCGTGTTGCGCGCCTCGACCTGCGCCCGCCGCTCCTTGTCCGCCGCGGCGTTGGTCTCGGCTTCCCGGACCATGCGCTGGATGTCCGCTTCCGACAGGCCGCCCGAGGCTTGGATACGGATCTGCTGCTCCTTGCCGGTCGCCTTGTCCTTGGCCGAGACCGAGACGATGCCGTTCGCGTCGATGTCGAACGTCACCTCGATCTGGGGCACGCCGCGCGGTGCTGAAGGCAGCCCGGTCAGGTCAAAATTGCCGAGCAGCTTGTTGTCGCCGGCCATCTCGCGCTCGCCCTGGAAGACCTTGATCGTCACGGCCGACTGATTGTCGTCAGCGGTCGAGAAGACCTGACTCTTCTTGGTCGGTATCGTGGTGTTGCGGTCGATGAGGCGGGTGAACACGCCGCCGAGCGTCTCGATGCCGAGGCTGAGCGGGGTCACGTCGAGCAGCAGCACGTCCTTCACGTCGCCCTTGAGCACCGCGCCCTGGACGGCGGCGCCGATAGCGACGACCTCGTCCGGGTTCACGTTGCGCGCCGGGTCGCGGCCGAAGAACTGCTTCACCGTCTCGATGACTTTGGGCATGCGCGTCATGCCGCCCACGAGGATCACCTCGCCGACCTCGCCGGCCGACACTCCCGCATCCTTGAGCGCGGCGCGAACCGGCTCGAGCGTGCGGGTAATGAGGTCGTCGACCAGGCTCTCGAGCTTGGCACGGGTCAACTTCATCACGAGGTGCTTCGGGCCGGATGCGTCCGCCGTGATGAACGGCAGGTTGATCTCGGTCTCCTTGCTGGAGCTGAGCTCGATCTTGGCTTTCTCAGCCGCCTCTTTGAGGCGCTGAAGGGCCAGCTTATCCTTGCGGAGATCGATGCCCTGCTCGCGCTGGAACTCGCCCGCGAGATAGTCGATCACGCGGTTGTCGAAATCTTCGCCGCCCAGGAAGGTATCGCCGTTGGTGCTCTTCACCTCGAACACGCCATCGCCGATCTCGAGGATCGAGATGTCGAAGGTGCCGCCGCCGAGGTCGTAGACCGCGATCGTGCCGGAGTGCTTCTTGTCCATGCCATAGGCCAGCGCCGCGGCAGTCGGCTCGTTGATGATGCGCAGCACGTCGAGCCCAGCGATCCGCCCGGCGTCCTTGGTCGCTTGGCGCTGGGCGTCGTTGAAATAGGCAGGGACGGTGATGACGGCTTGCGTCACCTTTTCACCGAGGTAGCTCTCGGCCGTCTCCTTCATCTTGCCGAGGATGAACGCGCTCACCTGGGCCGGGGAATACTTCTGGCCGCGAACCTCGACGACGGCGTCGCCATTGTCGCCCTGGACGATCGCGTAGGGGACAAGCTTCTTGTCCTTCTCCACAAGCGGATCGTCGAAGCGACGGCCGACGAGGCGCTTGATCGCGTAGAGGGTATTGCTCGGATTCGTCACGGCCTGACGCTTCGCGGATTGGCCGACGAGGCGCTCGCCCTTGTCGCTGAACGCGACCATGCTGGGCGTGGTGCGGGCGCCTTCGCTGTTCTCTATAACGCGTACGTCGCTGGCGGCGCTGCCTTCCATGATCGCGACGCAGCTATTGGTCGTGCCGAGGTCGATGCCGATGACCTTGCTCATGCGTGTCTCCTTAGTGAGCGACCGGGCGCGGCCCGAAGCACCGCGTATGGTCCTGTGAGAACCCGGTATGTGGTTTCAGGGGTGGGCGAAGCAAGAGTGGAACATGCCTATTTCAGGCCGTTCCGGCCGGAGCAGCCGCGACGACGACCATCGCGGGGCGCAGCAGGCGTCCGTTGAGAAACCAGGCGCTCGTCCAGGCCTGAAGCACCGTGCCGGGCGGGCAATCTGCGCTTGGCTGCTCGGCCATGGACTGATCGCGGTCGGCGTCGAAAGCCTGGCCGGTCGGGTCGACTCGCGTAACGCCATGGCGCTCGAGGATGCCGAGGAAGCTGCGCTCGACGCCCTCGAAGCCCTCGCGGAGGGTAGCGACCCCAGGTGGCTCATCAGGCGCGGCGGCTGGCAAGGTGGCGAGGCCGCGGCGGAGATTCTCGGCCGCCTCGACCACGTCCCGGGCAAAGGACTGGACGGCGTATTGCCGGGCGTCGTCCACGTCGCGCCGGGCGCGGGTTCGGGTGTTGGCGATCTCAGCTTCGGCACGGAGCCATTTCTCCCGCAGCTCGTCGCGTTCGGCCACGAGGGCGGCGATATGGGCTTCGGGCGTCTCGGGCGCGGGCGGCTCGGGGTCGATGGTGGTCTGGTCTGGTTCGGTGCTCATGCGCGTGCAAGTAGGCGCTGGCGCGGCGCGGGACAAGCGCGTGCACGGCCGAAGCTCGATATTAGGCCTGATCTCCTGCCCTCACGACAGGGCCGAGTCGATGCCGAGGCAATGCTAGTGAAGGAGCGCGGCGAGGAGCGCGTCGAGGCGTAGGCGGCCCGCTTCGGTCGCGCGGAGGGTGGTGGGGGTGGCGACGAGGTAGCCCTCATCGAGCGCCGCCGCCAAAATGCTGGGGTCGAGCGCGTCGTCGAGGGCGACGGTGGTGCGCTCGGCGAAGCGGGTCCGGTCGACGCCTTCGGTGAGACGCAGGCCCATGAGGAGGGCTTCGCGCGCGCGGTCAGCGGGCAGGACCGGCTCATCGGCGGTGCTGCCATGGCCGTGCTGTTCGACGCGGGTGGCCCAGGGCTCCGGGGCGCGGTGGCGGCGCGTCGCAAGAAGGGTGTCGCCGAGCAGCAAGCGGCCATGGGCGCCGGGGCCGATGCCGGCATAGTCGCCGTAGCGCCAATAGGCGAGGTTGTGGCGGCTTTCGGCCCCGGGCCGGGCGTAGTTGGAGACCTCGTAAGAGTGGAGGCCGCGACGGGCGCAGGTTTCGGCGGTCGCCTCGTAGAGGGCGGCGGCGGCGTCGGGATCGGGGAGGGTTATGCGGCCTTGGCGGTGCAGGCCCTCGAACGCAGTACCGGGCTCGATGGTGAGCTGGTAGAGCGAGAGGTGGTCGGCGGCCAGCGCCAGGGCGCGGTCGAGCTCGGCGCGCCAGGCGGGCAGCGACTGGCCGGGGCGGGCGTAGATCAGGTCGAAGGAGAGGCGCGGGAAGAGGCTTCGCGCGAGCTCAATCGCGGCGATCGCCTCGGCGGCGCTGTGCTGACGGCCGAGCGCGGCGAGGCTCGCATTGTCCAGTGCCTGGACGCCGAGGGAGAGGCGGTTCACCCCGGCGTCGCCGAACGCGGCGAGCCGGCCGGCCTCGACGCTGGTGGGGTTGGCTTCAAGGGTGATCTCGAGGTCAGGCGCCGGGTCGAACAGCCGGATCGCATCGTCGACCAGCGCGGCCACGCCGCCGGGCGGCATAAGGCTGGGCGTGCCGCCGCCGAAGAAGATGGAAGCGAGCGGGCGCCGGCCGAGGCGGGCGGCCTCCCAGGCAAGCTCGCGCCGGAGGGCCGCGACGAAGCGGTCTGCCGGGATTTGCTCGCGGACATGACTGTTGAAGTCGCAATACGGGCACTTCGCAAGGCAGAACGGCCAGTGGATATAGAGGGCGAGCGGGTCCATGGGGGAGCATATGGTGGCGATGGAACCAGAGTCGGTGACGCGAGTGCGGGTGGCATTGCGGGCGGCAGGGCACCCCGAGACGGTTCGCGTCTTTCCGCAAGGAACGCGCACGGCGGCCGACGCCGCGGCGGCGATCGGCTGCGCGGTGGCGCAGATCGCGAAGAGCATCGTCTTTCGGGCGGGCGAGCGGGCCGCGATCGTCGTCGCCTCGGGCGCGAACCGCGTCGACCCGACGCAGGCCGGCGCGGCCCTTGGCATACCGCTCGCCCGGGCCGATGCGGCGTTTGTGCGCGCGGCAACCGGCTTCGCGATCGGCGGTGTGGCGCCCATCGGGTATACGGCGCCGGTGCTATTGCTCCTCGACGAGGATTTGTTCGCGCTCGGCACGCTGTGGGCCGCCGCGGGCTCGCCCCAGCACGTGTTCAAAACGGACGCGGCGGCGCTGCAACGAGCGACCGGCGCAATGGTCGCACAGGTGCGGGCCGGCTGAGACTCCCAAATCCGTCAGCCCGGTCTACGCGATGACTTGCGCTTCCCGCCGCAGCCAGACCGCCGTATCGTGGAAAGCGGCCCCGCCAGCCGGCGCGACGGGACGGTCGCTGGTGAGCGCGTTGATGCCCAGGGCGCCCTCGTGGTCGCCATGCGGCCAGACGCTCTCGACGATAATGGTGCCGGCCTGCTGGCCGGGAGCAAGGCGCGCGTGCAGGACCACTTCGCCGCGGGTGTTGCCGAGGCGGATGCGATCGCCCTCGGTGATGGCGAGGCCGGCGGCGTCCCCGGGGTTGAGCAACGCGGTCGGGCGGCCTTCGCGACGGCGGGAGCCCGGCGTCTCGGTGAAGCTCGTATTGAGAAACTGCCGTGCGGGAGCGGCTACGAGACGGAATGGGTGCGCCTCGGTCGGACCGTCGACATCGGCCCAATGGTTGGGCAGTTCGGGCATGCCCGCGGCGTAGGGACCGAGGCCGGCCCAGTCGGGGGCGAAGTGGAAGCGCCCGTCCGCGTGCCCGAAGCCGGTCAGGAAATGGCTCGCCGCGAAATCCTGCTGCGCATCGACCCAGCGCCGCTCCAGAAGTTCGTCGGCGCCGGGCCAGCCGGACGCACGGAGCGAGGCGTCCACGAGCTCCATGGCCGTCATGGCAAAGCTGGGGTGCTCGGCGCCAAGGCGGCCGGCGAGGCCCTGCAGGAGATCGTGGTTCGAGCGGCACTCGCCCGGCGGTTCCACCAGCTTCCTGCCGATCTGGATGTGGCTGTGGCCGCCCGCGAGATAGACGTCGTCGTGCTCGAGGAACATCGTCGCGGGAAGCACGAGGTCGGCGAGCCGGGCGGTGTCGGTCATGAACTGCTCGTGAACGCAGACGAACAGGTCATCCCGCAGCAAGCCCCGGCGGACGCGGTTGCTGTCAGGCGCGACCGTTGCCGGGTTGGTGTTCTGGATCAGCATTGCGTGCACCGGCGGCCCATTTTTCAGCGCCTCCGCCTCGCCGGTCAGGACGGCGCCGATGCGGCTCATGTCGAGGGCGCGGATCGTGGGGTCGAGCCGGTCGAGGCCTTCGATCAGGGTCTTGTCGAAATGGTAGATACCGTTCGCACGGTTATTCCAGAACGCGCCCCCGCCCCGGTGGCGCCACTTGCCGGTGACGGCGGGCAGGCAGGTGACGGCATGGAGGTTCGCCGAGCCGTTATGACTGCGGCTGAAGCCGTAGCCGATGCGGAGAAAGGCGCGGTCGGTCTCGCAATAGAGCCGGGCAAAGGCCTCGATTTCGGCCTCGGGCAGCCCAGTGATGACGCTTGCCCAGGCGGGAGTGCGCTCGCGAAGATGCGCCTCCAGGCGGCCGGGGCAGTCGGTGAACTTGGCCATGTAGGCGCGGTCGGCAAAGCCGTCGCGAAAAGCCACGTGCATCATGGCGCAGGCGAGTGCGGCGTCGGTGCCGGGCCGGGGGGCGATGTGGAGGTCCGCCGCGGCGGCGGACGGTGTGCGATAGGGGTCGACGACGGCGAATTTCGCGCCGCGCTCCTTCCGCGCCCGGGTCACGTGCACCATTACGTTCACCTGGGTCGAAACCGGGTTGCCGCCCCAGCTCACGATGAGGTCGCTCTCCGCCATCTCCCGCGGGTCCGGCCCCTGGTAGCGGCCCACCCCGGCAATCCAGCCGGTCTCGGCCGCGGTCGAGCAAATGGTGTTCTGCTGCCGCGAATAGCCCATCACATGGCGCAACCGATTGATGCCGTCCCGCTGCACGAGCCCCATCGTGCCCGCGAAGTAATAGGGCCAGACGGACACGGCGCCGTGCCGGGCGGTGGCGTCGATGAACGCCGCAGCAAGGCGGTCGAGCGCCTCGTCCCAGCCGATCGGGCGAAACTGGCCGGAGCCCTTCGGCCCGGTGCGGAGCAGCGGTTCCGTCAGGCGCTCCGGATGATGCACGCGCTCGGCGTAGCGGGCGACCTTGGCGCAGACGACGCCCGCCGTGTAGTCGTTGGCGGCCGCTCCCCGGACGGTCCCGATCCGCCCGGCTCGCCCGGGCGTGCCACGGTCGAGCACGTCCACTTCGAGCGCGCAGGTTGACGGGCAGTCGTGCGGGCAGGCGGAACTTTGGAAGGAACTCATCGGGCAAGTCTGACATGATTGGCGCGATGATTCCACACTCAGGCGAGCAGGACCCAGGCGATGAAGGCCGGATAGGCGGCGAGCAGGACCGCACCGTCGGTGCGGCCGAGGCGACCATGCCGGGCGGCAAGCAGCATGACCAGGGCCAGCGATCCCAGCATAAGGACGAGCGGGATATGCAGCACGGGGGCGTCAGCCAGCACGAGAGGCCGGGCCAGCGCGCCGGCGCCGAGTGTCATGGTGACGTTATAGGCGAACGAGCCGACGACGCCGGCGACCACCGCCTCAGCCATGCCGCGTCGGGCTGCCGACCAGGCGAGCACGATCAATTCGAACCCTGTGGCGAAACCGACCAGGGTAAGGCCGAGCCGGGTCTGCGCGGCCTCGATGCCAGTAAGGCGCTGGACCGCCTCGACCAGGAGGGTGGCACCGGCCGCCATGGCGATAAGTCCGGCCAGCACCAGCGCGAGGTCGCGGCCGAAACGCCGCTGCTTGCCGGCGGATGCGGCCTCCCGCGCCTCCGCGAGTTCGCCGACTTCGCCCAAGTCGGGCGGGCGCCGCTCGATTATCCAGATCGCGCCGATATAAAGCGCGTACAGTGCCACTAGCACGATGCCTTCGGGGCGGCTGACCCGGCCGTCCCAGGCGAACCAGGCAGCGATCGCGCCAAGCGGCAGGCCGAGCAGGGCGTAGCGCATTACCGCGGCGCGAAAGGGCAGCGGGGCGATCCAGGCGCCGACGCCGAGTGCGACCAGGCAGATCGCCACATTGGCGCCGACGACGTCGCCGAGAGCTATGCCGGGCGAGCCTCGGAGCGAAGCCACGACGGCGGTTGCGAGCTCCTCGGGTTCCGCGCCGGCGAGGAGCAGGGCGAGAGCGAAGGCGCTGACGCCGAGTTGCACCGAAGCATGGCCGAGATGCTCGGCGAAGGCCTCCGCACCCCAAACGATCAGCGCCACCCCGGCCGCGAAGGCGAGCAGCCAAAGGACGATCACGGCGTCGCGCCGGCGCTACTCCGCGGCGTGCATCAGATGCGGCAGCAGCCGCGCCGGCGCTAGACTGCCGTTGTGATCGACGGCGGTGCCGGCGCGGCCGGCGGCGTCCACGATCTCGGCCGGCCATTCGGGATGCTTCGGCCCGTCGCCCGCGGTCACGACCGCCATCTCGACCGGCGCCGACCCAGTGCAGGCGATCGTGCGCCAGGTCCCGTCCGGCGTGGAAAAAACCTCGCCGGTCTCGACTTGCACCGTCGCCCCGTCGATGCTGATGGCCATGGCCCCGGTGAACACGATCAACACCTGCCGCGCAGCCAGGCGGAACGGGCCGACCTGATTGCCGGGGTCAAGGCGCAGCCACTCGATCGAGAAGCCATGCGGGTTGGTGATCGGGGCCGAATGGTCGCGGTCCTGCGTCATGCCGGCGCCGATTACCGGGGCGAGCGCGCTCGCGTGGCCGGGCAGCACGCTGTCCAGCATGGCGCGGCTGGACCAAACGCGCCCGGCGGCCGGCACCACCCGGCGGCGCATCTCGTCCACGCTGTACGTCCGGAGCGCCGCAATGGAGGACGGGTCGATCGGCTCGATCAACGCTTCCGCGGACGGCTTCGGTGCGCCAGCCTCGGTGTCGATCAGCATATTATCCTTGGTGAGATAAAGCCCGTGCCGCGCCGCCTGCTCGAGGATCGAGGGATGCCAGATGATCCCGCCCGTATCGTCGCCGCCGAGTGCGGTAAAGATCCAGCCATCCTCCTCGCCTACGTTGCTGAAGCCGCGGAAGATCCAGGTCGGGATGCTCACCACGTCACCCGCCTCGCCGACGATCTCGCCATCCCGGCCGTCCGCGCCCCAGCGGAACACCCAGCGACCGCGCTGGACCATGAAAACCTCGGCGGTAAAGTGGATATGCAGATTGTTGACCGTGCCAGGGGGCATGGCGGCGACGCCGAGGCTGAAGCCGTGCGGATCGGTAAGGTTCACGACCTGATCGTGCGACTGGGTGACGCCGGCGCCGATCAGCGAGTAGTTCTCCTTCCGCTCGGAGCCCGGCATCTTGCAGTCGATGAACGCAAGCTTGCAGGCGACCATGTCGCTGCGGCGGATGTGGCGCGTTTCGAGATCATGCTCCGTCATCGTGTCCCTCCGTGTTGGCGGCCCAGCCGGGGCCATGGTAGGCGGTGTTGCATACGAATGCACGAAGCTGCCGGAGTGCAAGCCATGACCGACGACCAAGGCCAGCTTTCGCCCGCCGCCTATGCACCCTACCGCGATCCGCGCGACTTCATCCTGAGTTGGACGGACGTGATCTGGGTCGATCGCGGCCTGGGGCGCCTGTACGACCACTATGCGCAAGACGTGAAAGTGCATACGGCCTACGGCGAGACCTACGATTTTGCCTCGGTGATGAGCAACTCGCTGCAGAAATTCGCGGCTTTCCCGAATGGCGGTGGCGGCACCGGCGAGGACGTGATCTGGGAACAGCGCGGCCCGGGCGGGTTCATCAGCTCGCATCGGGTTTTCAAGTCCGGCACGAATACCGGCTTCTGGACGTATGGACCGCCGACCGGGAAGGACTGGGTCTCGCGCACCATCGCCCATTGCCTGGTGCAAGGCGGCAAGGTGGTCGAGGAATGGCTGGTGCGCGACGAATATGCCGTGCTGCAGCATTTGGGACTCGACCCGGAGGCGATCGCGGCCGAGCTCGCCGGCAACAGCCCGGTGGTCGGCGGCCGGTTGCCGAGCGGGGAGGATTCGGCCGCCTTCGCCGGCCGGATCGCCGACCCGTTCAGCCGCGGCGTCTCCGGACCGCGGCCGCGCACGCATCAGCGGGAGTGGGAATTGGTGCGCGGCCTGTTCGAGGAGGTGTGGAACCAGCGGCTGTTCAACCGCGTGCCGCATTACGTCAGCACCCAGATCGTGTGCCACACGGTGCGGCTCCGGCGCGTGCAGAACATCGAGCCGTACCAGATCGAGCTGCTGAACCTGCTCGCGACTTTCCCGGACTACACGGTCGAAATCCGTGACTTCGCGGTGCTCGACACCACCGAAAACGGGCTCCGGGTGGCGGTGATCTGGCTCTTGCGCGGGACCTATTCGGGAGTGCCGACCTACGGGCCGCTCACCCGCAGCCCGGTCTACGTGCTCGGCGCCTCGCACATGGAAATCCGGGACGGCAAAGTGCTGCGCGAATGGCGGCTATTCGACGAAATCGCCATCATGGCGCAGATCGCCCGCGCCCGGCAGGACGCAACCGCTACCGTTTCGGGCTGAGTTCCAGGGCACGGGCGTAGACGAGTTTACGGGGCAGCCCGGTTGCCGCGGCGACGAGGGCTG
>JAABUX010004690.1_pt1 | contig 17188 bp, 12 predicted proteins | sample 5561851 | NCBI WGS metagenome assembly JAABUX01 (sample SAMN10711883, study PRJNA513361) | rock metagenome | isolation source: Antarctica rocks | place: Antarctica: Victoria Land, Richard Nunatak red sandstone | collected 2016-01-03 | reverse complement strand
GTAGCTGATGCGGAAATGGCCGGGGTACATGAAGGCGCTGCCATGCACCGCGGCCACCCCCTCCTCGTCGAGGAGGGCGATGACGAAGCTCTCGTCGCCGAGAATAGCCGTCCCGGAGCGGCTCGTCTTGCCGATGCAGCCATGGATGGCGGGGAACACGTAAAACGCGCCCTCGGGCGTGTTGCACGTGAGGCCCGGCGCCTGGTTCAGCATGCCGACGACGAGGTCCCGCCGTTCCTTGTACACCTTCACCATGGCGCCGATGCTGTCCTGCGGGCCGGACAGGGCTTCGACGGCCGCCGCCTGGCTCACGCTGCTCGTGTTGCTAGTGCTCTGGCTTTGCAGCTTATCCATCGCCCGGATCATGGAAATCGGCGCGCCCGCGAAACCGATGCGCCATCCGGTCATGGCGTAGGCCTTGCTGCAGCCGTTCATCGTCACGGTGCGGTCACGCAGGCGTGGCTCGACCTCGGCGATCGTCGCCGGCTTGAAGCCGTCATAGGTCAGCTTCTCGTAGATGTCGTCGGTGAAGATCCAGACGTCCGGATGGCGGAGCAGGACGTCGCAGATCGGGCGCAACTCCTCGGCGGAGTAGGCCGCGCCGGTGGGGTTGCAGGGATTGTTAATCATGAACCACTTGGTGCGGGGCGTGATCGCCCCCTCGAGCTCCTCGGCGCGGAGCTTGAACCCGGTGTTCTGGCCGCAGGGGATGAAGACGGGCGTGCCGTCGGCGAGTGCCACGATGTCCGGGTAGCTGACCCAGCAGGGCGTCGGGATGATCACCTCGTCGCCCGCGTCGAGCGTCGCCACCATGGCGTTGAAGATGACCTGCTTGCCGCCGGTCGAGACGATGATCTCCTCCGGCTTGTAGTCGAGGCCGCTATCCCGCTTGAACTTCTCCGCCACCGCCCGGCGCAGCGCCAGCGTGCCGGCAACGTCCGTGTATTTCGTGTCGCCCGCCTCAATGGCGCGGATGGCGGCCTGCTTGACGTTGTCGGGCGTGTCGAAATCGGGCTCGCCGGCGGAGAGCGAGATGATGTCGCGCCCAGCGGCCTTGAGCGCCCGCGCCTTGGTGGCGATGGCGATGGTCTGGCTGGCGCTGATGCGGTCGAGGCGTTGGGCGGTGAGGTGCATGGGTCCGGTCCGGCTGCGATGGGCAGCAAGTTAGGCGCGTGTGGCGAGGGGTGCAACGGAGCTAGTCAAATCGGCGCTCATGCGGCCCTCCCGCGGCGTTGGGCGAAATAGGCGAGGAGCATGGCGCAGGTGACCAAAGCGAGGATGACGGTGGCGAGTGCGTTCAGCTCGGGGGTGATGCCGAGCTTGAGGGCGGAGAAGACGACCATGGGAAGCGTCGAGGCGCCGGGTCCGGAGACGAAGCTGGCGACCACCAGGTCGTCGAGGGAGAGCGTGAAGGCGAGCAGCCAGCCGGATAGGAGGGCGGGCGCGAGCAGCGGGAGGGTGATACGCAGGAAGGCCTGCCAGGGTGTCGCGCCGAGGTCCTGGGCGGCGTCCTCAAGCTCGGTGCCGCCGTCGGTCAGGCGGGCTTCGACGACGATGGCCACGTAGCTGAGCGCGATCGCGGTATGGGCGAGCGCGATGGTGAGCGCGCCGCGCTGGGGCCAGCCGAACAAATGCTCGATCTCGACGAAGAGCAGCAGCAGCGCCAGGCCGAGCAGGACATCGGGCAGGACCAGCGGCGCGCCGAGCAGGGCGGCGAATAGGGGCCGGCCGCGAAAGCGGTGGAAGCGCGCGAGGGCGTAGGCGGCGGCAAGGCCGAGGATCGTGGCGGCGGTCGCGCTGACGCTGGCGATCCCGAGCGAGAGCGTCGCCGCCCGGCGCAGCGCCGCATCCTGCCAAAGCACGCCATACCAGTGCAGGCTGAAGCCGGTGAGGACGGTCGTGAGGCGGGACGGGTTGAAGCTGGTCGCGACCAGCAGCACGATCGGCACGTAGAGGAAGCCGTAGCCCAGCACCAGGATTGCGCGGACGAGGTGGTTGCGGCTCACCGGGACCGGGCGCGGAGGAGTGCGGCGGGCGCGAGAAGGAGGGCGAGCATGGCGGTGGCGAGGGCGGCGGCCATCGGCCAGTCGCGGTTGGAGAAGAACTCGTCCCAGAGCGCGCGGCCGAGCGTTTGCCCGCTGGGGCCGCCGAGCAGCTCGGGGATGACGTACTCGCCCATCGCCGGGATGAACACCAGCGCCAGCCCGGCGAGGATGCCGGGTGCGGACAGCGGCAGCGTGACGGTGCGGAATACCGTGAGGGGCCCGGCGCCGAGGTCCGCGGCGGCTTCCTCGAGCGCCGGGTCGCGACGGGAGAGGCGGGCATAGAGCGGGAGGATCATGAAGGGGAGATAGGCGTAGGCGACGCCGAGCAGCATGGCGGCCGGGGTGTAGAGCAGGTGGGCCGGCGGCAGGCCGAGGGCGCCGAGGAGCGCGTCGAGCCAGCCGTCGTTGCGCAGGAGGCCGATCCAGGCGGTGATGCGCAGCAGGAAGCCGGTCCAGAAGGGGAGCATGACGAGCAGGAGCAAGAGGGAGCGCCAGCGCTCGGGGCTGCGTGCGATGGCGAGCGCCATGGGGTAGCCGAGCAGGAGGCAGAGGATTGAGGCGGCGCTGGCGAGGATGAGGCTCTGGATGGCGGCGCGGAGGTAGTAGTTGTCGGCGACGAGGTTCTGCCAATTGGCGGCGTCGGGATGCGCGAGGAGCGGCGTGTAGGGTGGGACGCCGAGGCGGGAGACGGAGATCGAGAGGGCGGCCACGAGGAGCATTGGGCAGGCGACGAAGAGGATTTGCCAGGCCCAGACGGGGAGCAGGACGGCGAGGCGGTTCACGGCTGGGATTGCGGCGCTCAGTGCGGCAGGAGGATGCAGGCCTCGGCGGGCCAATGGACGGTGAGCCGCGTGCCGGGGCTGTGGGCGGGGGCGCCCTGGCCGAGGGGCAGGCTGACGAGCAGCTCGGCGCCGGCGTCCACCCGGATGCGGTGGTCGGCGTGGTCGCCGTGATAGGCGGTGGCGGTGACGGTGCCCAGTGCCGCGTTCGGGCCGGCGCGCGGTTCGGTGCTGAGGCGGAGGCGTTCGGGGCGGAGTGCGATGTGCAGCGGGCCGGGCAACGGCGGGACGGGCGGGCGAGCCTCGCCGACGCCGGGCAGGTCGAGGACCCCGTCGGGCCGCGCGGTGGCGGGCAGGATGTTCTCGGCGCCCATGAAGGCCGCGACGTAACGGGAGGCCGGGCGTTCGTAGAGGTCGGCGGGCGTGCCGAGCTGGGCGAGGCGCCCTTCGTGCAGGAGGCCGATGCGGCTCGCGATGCTGAGGGCTTCGTCCTGGTCGTGGGTCACGAGGATGAAGGTGGTGCCGGTCTCGCGCTGAATGCGGAGGAGTTCGGTGCGGGTTTGCTCGCGCAAGCTGCGGTCGAGCGCGGAGAGGGGCTCGTCGAGGAGCAGCAGGCCGGGCTTCGGGGCGAGGGCGCGGGCGAGGGCGACGCGCTGGCGCTGGCCGCCGGAGAGGGCGTCCGGGCGGCGGCCGGCGAATGCCTCGAGACGGACAAGTTGGAGGAGTTCAGCGGTGCGAGCGGCGATTTGCGGCGCCGGCAGGCCCTGGCGGTGCAGGCCGAACGCGACGTTCTCGGCCGCGGTGAGGTGGGGGAAGAGGGCGTAGGATTGGAACACGGTGTTGACGGGGCGGCGGTGCGGCGGCAGGCGGGTGATGTCGCGGCCGTCGAGCAGGACGCGCCCGGTGGTCGGGGCGATGAAGCCGCCGAGGGTGCGCAGCAAGGTGGTCTTGCCGGAGCCGCTGCCGCCGAGGAGCACGAAAAGCTCGCCGCTGGCGACGGTGAGCGAGACGCCGTGCAGGGCGCGGACCTGGCCGTAGCGGATTTCGAGGTCCTCTACGGCAAGCTGGGCCAAGCTAGGAGCCGGCTTTGAAGCGGGCCCACATGCGGGTGCGGGCGCGCTCGGCGGCCTGCGACGGCGCGTGGATGGTGAAGAAGCGGGCCTGGGCGGCGGGCGGCGGATAGACGTTCGGGTCGCTCGCGATGCTCTTGTCCACGAGCGGCAGGCTGGCCGGGAGGGCATTCGGGTATTGGACGGTGTTGGTGATGGCCGCCATGATTTTGGGCTGGAGCAGGAAATTGATGAACTGGTTGGCCAGGGCGGCGTGCGGGGCGTCCTTGGGGATGGCCAGCATGTCGAACCAGAGCTGGGCGAACTCGCGCGGCGCGACGTAGGCGACCGGCTGCTGCTTGGCCTCCTTGGCGCGCCCCGCCGCCTGGATCACGTCGCCGGAATAGCCGAAGGCGACGCAGGTCTGGCCCGAGGCGAGGGATTCGATGACGCCGCCGGAGGCGAAGTTGCGGATGTAGGGCCGGATCGCCATCAGGGTCTTTTCCACGTCGGCGAGGTCGGCGTCGCTGGTGCTGTCGGGGTCGTGGCCGTCGTATTTGAGGACGGTGGGGATCACGTCGATGGCGCTGTCCATCATGGTGATGCCGCAGGGGGCAAGGGCCTTGGCGTTGGCGGGCTTGAAGAGGAGGTCCCAGCTATCGGTGGGGGCGTGCGGGTCGAGCTTGGCAATGGCGTCGGGGAGGATGCCGAGGCCGATCGTGCCCCAGAGGTAGATGGCGCCGTAGCGGTTGCCGGGGTCGCTCGACTGGACGCGCTGGAGGAGGGCCGGGTCCTCGTCGGCGAGGTGCGGGACGGCGGCGCGGTCGAGCGGCTGCAGGGCGCCGGCGCGGATCAGCCGGGAGAAGGTGGGTTCGCTGGTCGGCACGACGACATCGTAGCCCGACTGCCCGGCGAGCAGCTTGCCTTCAAGCGTTTCCAGGCTGTCGTAGGTGTCGTAGCGGATCTTGATGCCGGTCTCGGCGGTGAACTGCGCGAGCACCTTGGGGTCGATGTAGTCGGTCCAGTTATAGACGTTGAGGACGCGGTCCTCCGCGCGGGCGCCGGCGACGAAAGCGAGGAAGGCGGCGGCGGCGAGGAGGTGGCGCATGGGAGGGTCCTCAAGTGGCGCGCGGATGGTAAGGGGGACGCTAGTCGATGGAAAGGCCGGGTTGAGGAGGAGGGTCGCGCCGCTTAAGGTGCCGCGCCATGAGCAAGCCGCCGTCGTTCCAGGAGCTTATCTTGCGTCTGCACGCCTTCTGGGCGGGGCAGGGCTGCGTGATCCTGCAGCCGTACGACATGGAGATGGGGGCTGGCACGCTCCACCCGGCGACGGCGCTGCGGGCGCTTGGGCCGGCGCCCTGGCGGGCCGCCTACGTGCAGCCGAGCCGGCGGCCCAGCGATGGGCGCTATGGCGAGAACCCCAACCGGCTCGGGCACTACTACCAATACCAGGTGTTGCTGAAGCCCTCGCCCGCGGACTGCCAGGCGCTACTGCTGGAAAGCTACCGGGCGATCGGGATCGATCCGCTGCTGCACGACATCCGGTTTGTCGAGGATGACTGGGAGAACCCGACGATCGGCGCGTGGGGGCTTGGCTGGGAGGTTTGGTGCGACGGGATGGAGGTGACGCAGTTCACCTACTTCCAGCAGGTGGGGGGCATTCCGGTGGCGCTGCCGAGCGCGGAGTTCACCTACGGGCTCGAGCGGCTGGCGATGTACGTGCAGGGGGTGGAGCGGGTCTACGACCTCGATTTCAACGGCGCGGGGGTGACGTATGGCGACGTGTTCCTGCGGGCCGAGCGGGAGTACAGCGCGTATGGCTTCGAGCGGGCGGATACCGGGCGGCTGGCGCGGCATTTCGAGGATGCGGAGGCGGAGTGCCGGGAGTTGCTGGAGGCGCGGCTGGCGCTGCCGGCCTATGACCAATGCATCAAGGCGAGCCACTTGTTTAACCTGTTGGACTCGCGCGGGGTGATCGCGGTGGCGGAGCGGGCCGGATATATCGGGCGGGTGCGGAATCTGGCGCGGGGATGCTGCGAGGCGTGGCTGGCGGGCGACCTTGTTTCTACCGCCGGGTAGGCACATTCTACCGGCATGGGCCAGCAACTCAACATCAAGAGCGAGGACGCCTATCAACTGGCGTCCGAGCTGGCGCAGCTTACCGGCGAGAGCCTGACCGGCGCGGTTACCCGCGTGCTGCGCGGCGGTGGCGCAAGCGAAACGCGAGCGCGACCGGGGGGCCAAGGTGGCGGAGCTTCTCGCGATCGCCGCCGAAATCAGGGCGCATGTGGAGCCGGGGACGAGTTCGGACCATAGCTGGATTACGGCGACTGCATCTCGTATGCGTTGTCGGAGTTGACGGGCGAACCGTTGCTGTTCAAGGGCAATGACTTCGTCCACACCGACATCGACGCGGCATTGAAGGACTGATGGTGGCCGAGCTGCTGATCGAGTTGTTCAGCGAGGAAATCCCGGCGCGGATGCAGGCGCGCGGGGCGGAGGAGCTGGTGCGCCTGGTGGGCGAGGCGTTGGCGCCGCTGCGGCCGGCGGGGGTACGGGGGTTTGCCGGGCCGCGGCGGGTGGCGATGGTGGCGCAGGTCGCGGATGAGGTGCCGGGCCGGGTGGTGGACGAGCGGGGGCCGCGGGTGGGGGCGCCGGAGGCGGCGCTGCTGGGGTTCCTGCGCAAGCATGGGGCCGGGCGGGAGGCGGTGGCGGAGGTTGGCGGGCATTTCGTGCTGCGGCGGGAGGAGCCGGCGGAGGCGGCGGCGGCGCTGATCGGGCGCGAGATGCCGGGGGTGCTGCGGCGCTTCGCATGGCCGAAGTCGATGCGCTGGGGCGAGGGCAGCGCGTTCACCTGGGTGCGGCCGCTGCGGCGCATCCTTTGCCTGCTCGATGGCGTGGTGGTGCCGTTCGGGTTGGCGGAGGGGGCGGATAGCGGGCACGGGCTGGCGAGCGGGGATTTGACGGAGGGGCACCGGTTCATGGCGCCGGGCGCTTTTGCGGTGAGTGGGTTTGCGGAGTGGCGGGAGGGGCTGCGGGCGCGGCGGGTGATCGTGGAGGCGGAGGAGCGGCGGCGGATCGTGGCGGACGGCGTGGGCGGGCTGGCCGAGGCTGCGGGCTTGAGCGTCGTGCCGGACCCGGCGCTCGTCGAGGAGGTGGCCGGGCTGGTGGAGTGGCCGGTGCCGCTGCTGGGGCGGATCGACGCGGAGTTCCTTACTTTGCCGGCCGAGGTGATGCAGGTGTCGATGCGGGTGAACCAGCGTTACTTTGCGCTGCGGGATGCTGATGGACGGCCGGCGCCGCGGTTTGCTTTCGTCGCGAACGTCGAGGCGACGGATGGGGGCGCTGCGATCATCGCGGGCAATGAGCGGGTGCTGCGGGCGCGGTTCAGCGACGCGCGGCATTTCTGGGATTTGGACCGGCGGACGCCGCTTGGGAAGCGTGTGCCGGCGCTCGACGGGGTGACGTTCCATGCGAAGCTTGGGAGCCAGGGGAAGCGGGCGGCGCGGCTGGAGAGGCTGGCGCTTGGACTTGCGCGCCGGACGGGAGCGGACCCGGAGCTTGCCGGGCGCGCCGGGCTGCTGGCCAAAGCGGATTTGACGACGGGCCTGGTCGGGGAGTTTCCCGAGCTTCAGGGCGTCATGGGCGGCTATTACGCACGGCACGGCGGCGAACCGCGGGAAGTGGCGGAGGCGATACGGGATCATTATGCGCCGAAGGGGCCGGGCGACCCGGTTCCGACGGCACCCGTGGCTGTTGCGGTCGCGCTTGCCGACAAGCTTGACCAGCTCGCGGCTTTCTTCGCGATCGGCGAGGCGCCGAGCGGTTCGGGCGACCCGTATGCGCTGCGCCGGGCCGCGCTCGGGGCCATCCGGCTCATCCGGGAGAACGGGTTGCGCGTGCCGCTACGCCTGGAGTTCGCCCGGGTCGCCGACTTGCTTTCGATGCCGGTTCCTTATGACCCGCTCGTCGCGTTCGTTGCGGAGCGCCTGCGGGTGCAGCTCCGTTCGGAAGGGGCGCGGCACGACGTGCTTGCTGCGGTGTTCGCGGCTGGGGGCGACGACGACCTCGTCCGGCTGCTCGCGCAGGCGGAGGCGCTGGCAGCGCTGCTCAGGAACGAGGACGGCGCGAACCTGCTCACCGCCTATCGCCGCGCGGCGAACATCCTGCGCATCGAGGAGAAGCGCGACGGGCCGCATCGCGAGGCCCCGGACCGGGCGGCCCTCGTGCAGCCGGAGGAGCATGCGCTCGACGCGGGGCTCGACCGGGTCGATGCGGCACTCGCGGGGCTTCTCTCGGCCGAGGATTGGGGGCGAGCGATGGGATTGCTCGCGACGCTCCGCGCGCCGCTCGACGCCTTCTTCGATCACGTAACCGTCAACGCGCCCGAACCACGCTTACGCCGCAATCGTTTGTATCTTCTGAACCGGGTCCGCATGGCGATGGACCAGGTCGCTGATTTCTCGCAAATCGAAGGTTAGGGACGCAACCATGCAACAGTGGGTTTACAGCTTTGGCGCCGGGCACAGCGAGGGCCGGGCGGAGATGCGGGACCTGCTGGGAGGCAAGGGCGCCAACCTTGCGGAGATGGCGAATATCGGCCTGCCCGTGCCGCCGGGCTTCACCATCACGACGGAGGTCTGCACGGCTTTCTACGATAACGGGCGCCAGTATCCGGCTGGGCTGAGGGAGGCGGTGGCGGCCGCGCTTGCCGAGGTCGAGCGCGCGGCCGGGCTGCGTTTCGGCGATCCGGCGGCGCCGCTGCTCGTTTCGGTCCGCTCCGGCGCGCGCGTATCGATGCCGGGGATGATGGATACGGTGCTCAACCTGGGTTTGAACGACGAGACCGTCGTCGGGCTGGAGCGGCGGAGCGGGGATTCGCGTTTTGCTTGGGACAGCTACCGGCGGTTCGTGCAGATGTTCGGTTCGGTGGTGCTGGGGGTGGACCACCACCGGTTCGAGGAGATCATCGAGCAGGCGAAGCTCGACCTTGGCGTGACGGAGGATACCGGGCTTTCGGCGGAGGATTGGCGCCGGGTGGTGGCGGAGTACAAGGACATGGTGGCCGCCGAGCGTGGCGAGCCGTTTCCGCAGGACCCGCATGCGCAGTTATGGGGGGCGATCGGGGCGGTGTTCGGCTCGTGGATGAACCCGCGGGCGAACACCTACCGGCGGCTGCACGACATCCCGGCGAGTTGGGGCACCGCGGTGAACGTCCAGGCGATGGTGTTCGGCAACATGGGCGAGGACTGCGCGACGGGCGTGTGCTTCACGCGCGATCCGAGCACCGGGGAGGATTTGTTCTATGGCGAGTTCCTGGTGAACGCGCAGGGGGAGGACGTGGTCGCGGGCATCCGCACGCCGCAGCCGCTGTCGCGCGCGCGGGCCAAGCCGGGCGAAGTTCCGATGGAGGAGGCGCTTCCGCAGGCCTATGCGGAATTGCTGCGTGTCCGGGAGCAGCTAGAGCGGCACTATGCGGATATGCAGGACATCGAGTTCACGGTCCAGCAGAACAAGCTGTATATGTTGCAGACTCGTAACGGAAAGCGGACGGCTGCCGCGAGTTTGCGGATTGCGGTGGAGATGGCGCAGACGGGACTGATTACGCGCCAGGAGGCGGTGCGCCGGGTCAACCCGGCGTCGCTCGACCAGTTGCTGCATCCGACGCTTGACCCGAAGGCGGCGCGGACGGCGCTCAGCAAGGGGTTGCCGGCGAGTCCGGGCGCGGCGTCGGGGGCGGTCGTGTTCAGCGCGGACGAGGCGGAGAGCCGGGCGGCGAAGGGGGAGGCGGTGATCCTCGTGCGGATCGAGACGAGCCCGGAGGACATTCATGGGATGCACGCGGCGCGAGGCATCCTCACGACGCGGGGCGGGATGACCAGCCATGCGGCGGTCGTGGCGCGCGGGATGGGGCGGCCTTGCGTGGCGGGGGCGGGCGGCATCCGGGTGGATTATGGGGCGCAGACCCTTTCCGCGGGCGGCAAAGAGGTGCGGGCGGGCGAGGTGATCACGCTCGATGGCGCGACGGGGGAGGTATTTGCCGGAGCGGTGCCGATGGTGGAGCCGCAGCTTTCCGGGGAATTCGCGACGCTGATGGGCTGGGCGGACGAGATCCGCCGGATGCGCGTGCGGGCGAACGCGGAGACGCCGCTCGATGCCGAGACAGCGCGGCGGTTCGGCGCGGAGGGGATCGGGCTTTGCCGGACCGAGCACATGTTTTTCGATCCCGAGCGGATCGGCGCGGTGCGGCAGATGATCATGGCGGAGGACGAAGCCGGGCGCCGGGTGGCGCTGGCGCGGCTGCTGCCGTTCCAGAAGGCGGATTTCACGGAGCTGTTCCGGATCATGGCGGGGCTGCCGGTGACGATCCGGCTGCTCGATCCGCCGCTGCACGAGTTCCTGCCGCATGGCGAGGCGGAGTTGGCTGAGGTGGCGCAGGCGCTCGGGCAGGATGTGGAGGCGATGCGGCGCCGGGCTGCGGAGCTTGCGGAGGCGAACCCGATGCTGGGCCATCGCGGGTGCCGGCTTGGGGTGACCTATCCCGAGATTTACGAGATGCAGGCGCGGGCGATCTTCGAGGGGGCGATCGCGGCGGCGGGTGAGACGGGGGAGCCGCCGGTGCCGGAGATCATGATCCCGCTGGTGGCGACTGCGCGGGAGCTGGAAATCACGCGCGCGCAAGTGGACCGTGTGGCGGCCGAGGTGTTCCGGGAGTCGGGACGTGAGGTGGAGTATCTCGTGGGCACGATGATCGAGCTGCCCCGGGCCGCGTTGATTGCAAACAGCATCGCGAAATCGGCGGATTTCTTTAGTTTTGGGACGAATGACTTGACGCAGACTGCGTTTGGCCTTTCTCGCGACGATGCTGGGAAGTTCCTGCCGTACTACATCGATGCTGGCATCCTCGCGAAGGATCCGTTTGTGTCGCTGGATGTGGAGGGGGTTGGCGAATTGGTGCGGATTGCCGCGGAAAAGGGGCGTGGCGTCAAACCGGAGCTTAAGATGGGCATCTGCGGCGAGCATGGCGGCGACCCGGCGAGCATTGCTTTCTGCGAGGGCGTGGCGCTCGACTATGTTTCATGCAGCCCGTACCGCGTTCCAGTCGCGCGGCTGGCAGCGGCTCAAGCGGCCCTCGGCGCCCATCGGGACCGGACGGCATGAGCAAGGTCGAGCGCAGCGTCGGGGCGCCTACCCAGTTCCCTGGGGGCTGTTACCGGAATGCAGTGGCGCGACACGGTCACGAACGAGGGCCAGGAGACGATTGACATCGCGGGCCGCCCTAGGATCGCGCTCCGTGTCTCGCATGAGCGGGAGGGTATCGAGGGCAATACCTACTACTCTATTACCACGCAGTGGCGCCTAAGCGGCAGTGGTGTCGTTGTTAAGGAGTTCGAACAACAGATTGCCGGGCAGTCAGGCAGGCGCCCGAGATTTGACACGGTCGGCGGCCAAGATCAGAGGAGCACCGGGCCGCCAGACTCGGCGGTGCGCTGCAGAGGACGGCCAGATGCAAGATCCGCAGCCTGCTGGGGATTCATATCGATCGTCTATGGGGTTGCGGCGACGGCAGATGTTGCTCGCGGCGGCATTGGGATGTGTCGCGGGCCGGGCGCGCGGCGCCGTGCCGAATGGTGCGACGCTACTCATCGCGGGGCCGCAGGATGGCGCGACGGCGGCTTGGGCCGATGTGCTGGTGCCGGCCTTGATGAAGAGTTTGCCCGCGGGGTTTGCGCTCGCGCGCGAAAATGTCGGTGCGGCGGACGGGGTGACTGGGGCGAACCAGTTTCAGGCGCGTACGCCGCTCGATGGCGGGACGGTGCTGCTGCTGCCGGGCCGGGCAGCACTTGCTTGGCTGATCGGCGACCCTCGCGCGCAGTTCGATGCTGCACAATGGGTCACTGCGCTGGCTGGCACCACGCCGGCGGTGATCGCGAGCCGGCTGCCGTTGGAGCAGATCGTCAGCGGCGGGGCCGTACGCGTTGCGGGTGCGCCGGATGGCCCGACGCTCGCGGCGCTGCTCACGCTCGACCTGATGGGCGCGATCCCGCAACCGGTTCCAGTGGTGGGGCCGGACTATGCGGGGGTCGATGCGGTTCTGCTGTCGGGCCGAGCGATGAGCGCCCAGGTGGCGTCGGCCGCACGGTTCGGCTTTCGGCCAGTGCTGCGTTTAGGAGGAGTTGGAGCGACTTCGGGAGCAGCGAGGCTTCCCGAGGCGGTGGACCGTATCAAAATCGGAGCGAGTCCGGGACTGATTGTCGCTTGGCGAGCGGTGATTGCGGCCACACGGCTCGACACGGCGCTGGTTCTCGCACCGCTTACCCCCGCGAGCATGGTCGCGATCTGGCGGCGGGCGGGGGTCCAGGCTGCCGAGAACCCCGGCGTACAGGCTGCGGCTGCGCGGTTTGGTGTGCGACCTGAGACGGAAGCCGACGCCGTCGCGAGCACGGCGCCAATCGCTGTGGACGCCAGCGCTATGCTCGACCTCCGGGCGTGGTTGCTCCAACGATTTGGGTGGCGGCCGCGTTCCAGCTAATCGGCGTGCATGACGAGACACCGCGCACGCCAGGCTCGGCGTAAAGCGCTACCGAGAGAATTGCCGAACCTGGCTGCGTCGCAGAGGGGACTAGTCCGGGTCCGGGCGCGAAGAGCGGCACGCAGGGCTGCAAGCTGAGTGAGGTCCGCGCTACGCTCAATGGCGAGGTCCACGTATTCCGCTCGCGTCGTGGCCGACCAGCCCGGCACTCCGGCGTTCTCCTGATGGCTCATCGTGTGGCGGCTTGCAAAGCTTTGCCCTGGAAGCGTGACGGTAGGTACGCCCATCCACAGGGCCTCGCAGGTGGAGAGCCCTCCGGAATAGGGGAATGGATCAAGCGCGATATCTACGTCTGCATAGGCGTGAAGGTGAGCACGGTGGCCGGAGGGACCGCCGATCGTCACACGCCCGAGGTTGATCCCAGCTTGGGTGAGGCGATGCCGAAGTTGATTTTGGAGCACCGCATCTTTCAGTTGCGGAGCTTTGAGTAGCAGGCGTGCGGTGGGGAGCTTGCCGAGGATCATGGACCAGGTCGCGAGGACGTCCGGGGTGATCTTCGCCAGATTGTTGAAGCAGCCGAAGGTGATGCGGCCGTTCTGGAGGGCTGGGAGGGGTGCGACAGCGGGAGCGTAAGTGGGGGGGGAGTAGCAAACATAGCCGTCCTGGAGGCGAAGGACATGCTCGGTGTAGAGCGGCTCGCAGTCGGCCGGTGCGCCCCAGCGGTCGGCGAGGAAGCAGTCCATTTCGGAGAGGCCTGTAGTGCCTGCTTGGGCACCGACCCACTTGATCTGCACGGGGGCGGCGCGATGAGCGGCAACGCCAAGGCGGCCTGCTTCCCCGTGGCCGCCAAGGTCGAGGAGGATGTCGACGCGGAGGCCGCGTGCGTGCATGGCGACAGCCTCATCGTCAAGGCCCGTCGTATCATGCCATGCGGCCGCGCGGGCGGCGAAGCGACGGGCGAAGGGATCGGTGGTCGCGTGGGGGCCAAGGCAGATGACCTCGAACGCGGCGGGGTCGAGCGCCTCGATACCAGCCACGGTAAGCCAGCCAACTGGATGTGTGCGCAGCGCGTCGGAGAGGAGCGCGAGGCGGAGGGGCCGGCTGGGGTCCGCGTTTAGGGAAAGCGAGGGTGCTGGGCTGCGGCTGAAGCGTCGGGCGCATGCGCGTGCAGCGTCGAGGTGTTCTTTTGCAGTGCCGGAGTAGGGCAGGATTGCAGTGAGAGTGCGCCAGGCCCGGAGCGAGCCGGGGTCCAACGTGGTGGCGCGCCGGGCGGCAGCGACTGCCTCAGCTTGGCGACCTTGACCGATGAGCGCCGAGGCGAGATTGCTGAGGAGCACGCTGGTCGCGCCGTGGTCGGCGATGATTTCCGTGAGGAGGATTTCGGCGTCGCTGAAGCGTAGGAGGCGGATGAGGACGGCTGCGAGGTCGTATCGTGCGACGTAGAGTTTGGGGTCAAGGTCGAGCGCGCGGCGGAATGATTGTTCGGCATCAGATGTTTGTTGCTGGGCGGCCTGCAAGGCGCCAAGAGTTGAAAAAATCCAAGGATTTGTGGGGCATAATTGAGAGGCAATTTCGAGGCAGTCGATGGCGGGTTCTAGTTGGCCTTGTAGTCTCAGAAGGTGGGCCTTGGCTTGGTGGGATAGTGGGTTGAGGGGATCGGCGGCGGACCAGGCGTCGAGGCGGGAGAGCTCGGACGTCGCATGTCCAGCGGCGTGGGCCGCGTCGGCGCGCTGCAGGGCTATGTCGAATTGGGAGGGGGCCAGGGATTGCGCCTCGGTGAGAGCGGCTTCGGCGGAGGTGGGGTCGTTCGTAGCGAGGAGGGCGAGGCCTAGTGCGTGCCAGGCTTGGACGCCGGGGTGGGACGCGGCGCAGGCGCGGCGGAGGAAAGCCAGGGCTTCGGCGGGGCGGGCGTTGCAGATCAGGCCGGCTCCGAGGGCGATCAGGGCTTCGGGGCGATCGGGGGCGCGGTCGAGAGTGTCGCGGTAGGCTTGCTCGGCGGCGGGCCAGTTGCCGAGCCGGCGCTGGATTTCCGCTAGGCGAAGATGGGGCTCGTCCCACTCCGGGTAGGCTTTGGCGACCATGGCCAGGCGCTTGCCGGCGGCTTCGGCGTCGTCGCAGGCCTCTTCGGCGAGGGCTAGGTTAACCTGGGTGGCGGGCGAGTCGTCCCCGGTGCCGAGCGCGGTCAACAGGGCAAGGCGTGCTTCTGCGGGCCGGGACTGGGCGAGGAGGCGAGCGCCGTCGAGGGCGGGGGTGGTGAGCGCGGTCACGCCGGGCGCTCGAGGGTGACGAGGTAACCTAGGACGGGGCGGCCGCTCTCGTGGCGCAGCTCTTCCGGCGTGACCGACAGGGTGCGAAGGCCTGCCGCGGCGGCAGCCTCCTGGAGATGGCTGGCGCTATGCGTGAAGCGGCCCATGCGTCCGAGCTTGAAGGGGGCGTCCTCGGCGGAGCGCTCGACGGTGAGGATGAAGTGGCCGCCGGGGTCGAGGCGCGGCGCGATTGCCGTGAAGATCCGGTGGAGCGCTCCGAAGTAGCAGAGCACGTCGCCGGCGAGGACGAGTGGGAAGCGCCGCTGCTCTCCTGCGAGATAGGACAGCAGGTCTGCTTCGTGCAACTCGGCGTAGAGATTTTTTGCACGGGCGGTGTCTAACATGCGGGGGGCCAGGTCCACGCCGATCCAGGGGCCGTCGGTCTTGGCGATGGCCGCTACTGCAAGGAGACCGGTGCCGCAGCCGAGGTCGAGCACCGGGCCGGGCTTGGGAGTGGCGGCGAGGCGCGCCCGGATTAGGCCGGGAACGCGGTAGCCGAGGTGGATGAGATGCTCATCGAACCGGTCGGCATAGCCATTGAAGAGGACGCGCACGTATTCCGGGGGAGCCTGGTCGCCCTGGGCGACGCGGCCGGCGGCAGCGGCGAGATGGCGCACGTAGGGGTCGGTGGGGACGAGCTTGAGCGCTTCCATATACGCATCCGCGGCGGCGTCGTGCTCACCGAGGCAGGACAGCGCGTGGCCGAGCAGGCCGAAGCCGGCGCCGTCGAGCGCACCGGCGGCGCGGGCCATTTCGGCGGTCTCGACCGCACCCAGGAAGTCCTTGCGGCGAACCCGGCGAAGGATGGCGAAGCTTCGCGCGCCAGGATGTTGCGGCGCGAGGGCGATACCGTCCGTGAGGAGAGCGTCGGCGGCCGCGCTATTACCGAGGGCCTCCAAAACCTCGATGAGGTCGAAGCGGACCGACATGTCGGCGGGATGCAGGGTGAGAGCCTCCTGGAGGCATGCCAGCGCGTCACCTATAAGCCCGAGGCGCCAGAGGGCACGGCCGAGAGTGACTTTCGGCGCCAAGCTGGTCCGGTCGGCGATGATCGCGTCGGCAGCATCCTCGGCAGCGCCGGCGTTGTCTTCAGCGAACAGCCGGAAACCGGCCCGAAGTTCCCGCAAGCTTTGGGAGGCGGGGTGCTGGACGAGCGCTGCGTCGAGGGTTGCGAGGGAAGCTGGGAGGTCGCCTTGCGCTTGCAGCAGCCTTGCCTCGAGCTCGGCGGCGAGGTCCGGCGAGGCGCCGGCGGGACGGAGGGCGGCGATCAGGGAGCGAGCGACCAAGGGGCGACCTTGGGCTAGCAACTCACGGGCGCGCGCTGCCAATGTTTTTGGATCGGGGCGGGACGTCACCGTAGAATTGGATAAGGCGAGGGACATGGGGCGCTCCTTTTGAGCAGTATCGTGCCGGACGCGGTTAGACGAAGAGGCGGTTTGCCTGGACGGCGAGCGACATCAGGTCAGTTCCCGTGCTGGAAGCCGGGGATTGTTGGTTCATCATGAAGCGCTGCGCGAGGCTTTGGACGAATTTCGGGTCTTGCAGCCGGGCGACGCTCATACGGCTCGAGACAGCGAATTCTTGGGCTGGCAGACTCTGATAGGCGATCTGGGGGGGTATTCCCAAGGCGCCGAGCACGACGGCGCGCAGGACTTTGTTGCCGAGGATGTCATCGACGGATTTGGCGCTGGCGGCTTGGTCGAGGAAGGCGAGGGCTTGGGCGATGCCGGGCGTTTGGGTGTCCTGGGACTGGCGCCAGCTTTGTTGTGCGTATTGGTCGGCAACCGATTTCAGGACACTCGGCGTTTGGAGGATGGCGAGCCCGCTCTTTGCGAAGTCGAAGGTGGTGGCGACGGTCTTCCAGCGGGCGTCGGTGCTGGAGAGCTTGCTGGCTAACCCGTTCGGATCGGTGGGATCGGAGAGAAGGGCTTTGGTGGCCAGGGCGGTGAAGCCGAGCTGGTCGGCCATGCCGTTGGCGGTGAGCAGCACGCGCATCACGGCGGGGTTGGCCAGCACGGTCTTGGCGTCCGAGCCTTTCGCGACGGCCGCGTTGAAAGCGGCGATGTCGCGGGCGATCTGCGGTGATTTCTCCTCGGCCTGGACCGCCTTGGCCTGGGTTGCCTGCGCGAGCCTCAGGGCGGCCAGGCTGTTGCCGGCGCCGCCGAGGGGATAGAGCGCGGACAGATCGAGGGTGATCATGGCGCGAGGCCTAGTGGGCGCCTGAGAGGCCGGCCGCGATATGTTCGTTGATGCCGATAACGAACTCGAAATCGGGCTCGGGCGCGGCGAGTTCGCGCTGGACGGCGCCACCGATCGAGGCGATCTGGGCGCGCAGCGGCCTTGGAAGCTGGTTGGCCGGGTCCTGGACGAGGATCGTCACGAGCGACCAGAGGCGGGCGTTATCCGCGACGGCACGGGCGCGAGGCAACGGGCCGGCATCCCGCGCGACACGAAGGGCTGCGGTCGCGCGGCGGAA
>JAABUX010004689.1_pt1 | contig 17190 bp, 19 predicted proteins | sample 5561851 | NCBI WGS metagenome assembly JAABUX01 (sample SAMN10711883, study PRJNA513361) | rock metagenome | isolation source: Antarctica rocks | place: Antarctica: Victoria Land, Richard Nunatak red sandstone | collected 2016-01-03 | reverse complement strand
ACAGTCATGCTTGACAGAAGACAGAAATGCTTGTAGAATGAGAGCGTAACCAGTGCAGTTGCTAGGAGCAACTTTTTGTGAGCGCCTTGAACGCCTTTATCCACTTGGGCAGAGGCGTTTTTGTATTGTAAGGGGCCTCTTATGTCTCGCTTCTTATGCCGACGCAATCAGCGAACTTTTAGGCATCGGACTTTCCGAAGCATTTCAGCTGAACAAGCCATCGTTGAACTCTTTACTCAAACCACTGAACTCTTTATCAGAATGAAAGCCCAGGAGAACGCCATGCAGATTACCCAGGACCAGATTGACGCTTTAACGGCAGAGGAAACCGATCTTACCGCCGCTGTCGGCAACGCCGTCACGCGCTCCCAAACCGCAATCGCTGCCGTGCCTGCTTTGCAGGACCAGGTAAAAAAGCTCGCCGCGCAGGTCGCCGATTTCGGTGCTCCTGCTGATCTAACGGCCATCAATCTCGGCTTTGCGACAATTCTGAGTGAAGTCGGCGCGATTGCCGCGCCTGGCGTCGTTGTCCCCGGCGCTGGCGCACCGACTGTCCAAGCGGCAGCCACGATCATCGCCGACACGCCGAAGGCTCAGGCTCTGCCAGCGGCAGGGTCGCCCGGCATTGTCGCGGGTGCATCCGTCCCGGACGGTCAGCCGCAGACTGCCGCAACACTTAACATTTCCACGCCCGCGACTGTACCGGAGCTATCTCCCGCGACGGAAAGCCAGTCGGTTGCCGTTGCCGCTGCCGAAGCCCAGCCGCAAGGCGCACCTGCCGACCAGTCCACGCCGCCTGAAAAAGTGACAACTCCTGAAACTACGCCGGCCCCTGAAAGCAAAACCGCTTGAGTCAGCGCGTTTTCATTCATGGGCTTACCGTGACTGTGGAAAACCCCAAAGGCTCCATGCGCTCCGGCATAGGGCCGGGCGGCTCTTGGCAAACGGTCTTGCGCCATGACTACGGCGACGTACCGGGCATCACCGGGGCCGATTCTGACTCGATGGACGTGTTCCTCGGCGACAACCACGACAGCCCAAACGTGTACGTTGTCAACCAGAACAAGCCGGACGGCAGCAGGCCCAAAAATTGCTCTGGCAAGACCCTAAGTATCGGCAGAGAATGGTAGAAGCCCACAAAGGTAAAAGAAATCTGTGTCCGAAGATGAAGACGAAATAACAAACGAAGAAGTCAATGCGCCTGCTGTTGCGGACTCACAGATTGACCTGCAAGATGCCTGCCTTATCGGGGAGTCGCAGTACGAGATCGTAGACTCGGAGCGCCTCGGCAAAGTCAAGCTGAACTTGCTGGCGTCCCTTGCAGGCGTGGTCAACGAAAACGGGCGCTACTTCAAGCCAGAGTTCTATGCGGCCATGCTCCCCCGCGCAAACGCCTACATAGACGCGATGGATCGTTACGGCGAGGAGCCGCACCCGCGCTTTGACGCGGACCGCAAACAGTTCATCACAAGCCTGCAAAACAAAATTTGGGATCAAGGCCACTGGTTTATCGTGGACGGCAACCTCGGCGCGTCGGTCTACCTTGACCCAAAGAAGCCCCGTGAAGCCGCCGTCATTGACCGCGCCAGGGAAAAGGGACACATCGGTTGCTCGGTGCGATGGCACGCGGGCAGGCCCCCCAAGTCCGGCAAGACCGCAGAAGGGCAGGCTGTGCAGCTCTTTGATGCCGAAGTCGGGCAGTACGTCTTTTCCGCTGTTTTGGATTACGTTCCCAACCCCGCCTTTACGCAGGCCGGCCGGGTCATGGTGGACGCCGCCGAACTGATCCCAATGACAGATGCGACCGACATGGCGGCGCTCCCGCAGGTGCAGGTCACGGATGCCGAAGAAGCCGCTCCTGCATCGACACTTACTGCGCTGGTCACGACGGGAAGCATCAAGTCCGAGCCTGTTGCCGCAGATAACTCTATCAAAAAACCAAATTTCGCCAAACCAACCCAGGAGAAAAGACCCTTGAAAACCGCCGCCGAACTTCGCGCCCAGGCGCAGACGATTGAAGACCCGGAAGTGAAACAGTCGCTTCTGGACGCCGCCGACGCGATGGACGCGGCCCCGACCGTGGATGCCATCTTGGACCGGGTGAGAACCGAACTCGCCCCGGACATCAAAAAGGCGAATGCCTATGTGGACGCCCAGACCCAGCGCGACGCCGCTTCTGCGGAAACCGCGAAAGTGACCATGCTGGCCGACGCAGTGGAAGCAGGCACCGCCCCGGAAGTCGCCCGGTTCACCCAAGCCGAAGTGCGCCAGAAGTTCGCTAGGAAAGTGCGCGGCAAGGCAACCGAGGCTGAGGCCCGCGTGGTTCTCTTGGATGCTATTGAGACCCAGGACGAAATCCAATCCTCGCTTGATTTGGCGATGAAAGGCTTGAAACTGGGCGGCGTTGCCGACAGTCAGCAAGCAGGGAGCGGGGCAGACAACGGGCAGGCGCGAGGCAATGCCAGCGGAGCCGGAACGGAGCGTGTGGACGTGATCGTGGACGACAAAGACAAGCGCACAGACGGCTTCCTGGACGCGATCAACGCGGCCACGGAAAAGAAGTTCCGCGAATACGGCATCAACCCGGACTCGCGGCTTGCCGCTTCCACGAAGGCCAAAGTGGACGAAATCTGCGGCCCGATGGAAAAGAAAGTTGGACGGCAAGCCATCGTGGATGCCGTGGACTACATGACCAATCCGATAGGACAAAAGAACCAGCAGTCCGGCGTGAACGCGCTGAACGCGATGGTGGACGCCGGACTCATTGAGTCCGCGCCTATTACGGACGCGGTGCTGACGACCGCGAACATTTTGCAGCAGCCGGTTTTTATCCCGCTGGTCATGCGGCCTTTGTACCAAAATTTGCAATCCTTGAAGTACCTCGGCGCATTCGGTCCCAATGCTCAGTTCCGGCAGGGCGTGATGCCGGGCTTTGACGGCGGCGGCGGCGGCAGCAACATGGGCCGTATTTTCAAGTTCCAGTCGCGTTACCGGGAGCGGGCGATCCACAACACCGGAGGCCGAACGCGAAACTCTGGGCGCATCGGCGAAAACCAGGGTATTCCCCGGACGACGCTCCAGAACTCCTTCCAGCAGTTCAACACCTATCGCCGCGCTTCGGCGTTCGGCATGACCAAAGAAGTTCAGAACTGGACGGCAACCGGCGCGGCCCCATTTGACCTTCTCGGCGAAGCAATTGCCGGAAACCTGCAAATCAACGCTTTGGAAACCGACAACCTCGGCTATTTTGAGATGGTCTCCTCAACTTTGGAGCAGAACAGCATCACGCTGACCGCGCCGGAGCCGATCGCGCCCGGCAACCTCACGAACGGACCCACGCAGGACGGCGTAACCTACGGCTCCGGCAGCGGATCTAATGCCCTCGACCGCTCCCCGGACAACCCGTACCCGCCGCAGGGCGTTGTCTGCATCGCCCAGCCGGACTGCGGCAATACCCTTGCCGGGATGCCTCCTGCCGGGCCGACGGCGGCGGCGACCGGGCGACTGACGGGCGCGGGCAATCCAGGCTTTACGCCGTCCGCGTCTAATGCCTGCCGAACGCCGCTTGTCATTCCGCGCGATATTGTGGGCGTGGATCAGTTCAACAACGAGACGACCGCGACCCGGTTCCCCATCACGGTAATGAAGGGGAACACCGTCCTTGTTCCTGGCTACCTGACGGAAGACTTTGAGATCGGCAGCATTTACAATCCGGCAACGGGAGCCCCGGCGCAGGCGCAGTACGCTGTGGACTATATGCGCGGCAAAGTCGTGTTCTCGGCGGCGGCAGGCATCACGGCGGCAACGACGACCTTGACCATGCAGTATACCTATGCCACGAACTTCTTTTTAACGCAGGTGAACTTCGGAGCGGCGGGCTATCCCGGCGGCGTGACCTCGCGGGCCTACTACGATACCGTTTTTATCACCAACAACATCATTGCCGCAAAAATGGGCAGTCATCCGAACTTCCTGCGCCCGGACTTTTGCCTTTCCTCGCAGATTGCAGCGTCTTACATCGTGCAGTCCGACATCTTCGACAAATTGAAAAGCCCGACGGGAACAGATCTGGTCAACCCAACGGACCAGACCTATGCGGAGTACGCGGGCGTTCTGTACGATCAGGTCAACGCGCCGTCCATTCTTGGCAACGACGCTCTTCTTTTGTTCAAGAACGAGTTCAGCAAGTACGTCGTGGAAACGCCGCTCCACACCGAAGGCGGCTTCGTCAACTACGACGGGTCAGCGACGAACCAGCTTGTTGCACGCACGGAATACATGATGAATCAGTTCGAGACGTTCTGCACTCCGCTTGCCCAAGACGGCAGCGGCAACGTCTTCAACAAGCCCAGCACCCTGAACATCTTGTTCTAAGCATTTTGCTCCAAGCATTTTGTTCTAAGACTGGCTACTGCTTGGAGGTCAACGGCAGCAGAAGGCTTGCCGTTGACTTTTCTTTTTTGCTTTTCGCCTTGATTTTGTTCGTTCGAGAAGATCCTACCATGCCTGATCCGCTTGTATTTCTGCCGGAAACAGTTGCGACGCCCGAAGGAGAACTCACCTTCGAGCCGTCCCCCGCCGCGCTCGCGTTGCCGGGTCAAGTTACTGCTCTGACAGCCGAGGTCACCGCCTTGCAGTCCCAAAATGCCGGACTTCAAGCCGCCGCCGCCGCACTCGCCCCGACTGTCTTCGGCCAGCCGTTCGCGAACCGCTTCACGGAAAATTCTCCCGGCGGGCCGCGCCTCGTGTTCGCCCACTTCTTGCTTTCCTCCGGCGACTACGGCAAAGACTACTACGGGCAAGCGCCCAGCGTCCAAAACTTCCTGCAAGACATCAATGAGGCGAAAGCCTGCGGCATAGACGGTTTTGCGGTGAACATCGGGGCGTGGGACATTCCTTACCAGGAAGCGTGGAACTTTCTTTTGCTGGCGGCAGACCAGTCGAATGTCGGAAACGCCGGGGCGCAGAACAGCCCCGGCGTCGGTAACTTTTTCATCTACGCCCAGCCGGACTTCAGCGGCTTCCCGCAGGACACCGCCACGATTTGCGCCCTCATCAGCTCCGGCATCAGTCACCCGTCGTACTACCGCTATAAAGGCCGTCCGTTCCTCGGCACTTACGCTGGCGAGGGCGGAACGTATGCTGATGTCAAGGCCCGGTTCCAGTCTGTAAGGACGGCGATGCTGGCACAAGTGCCTCATGCCAACCTTTTCTTCTGCCCGTTTTTCAACGTCCGTGATTCGGCTGGCAATGTGCCGCAGACGCCGCAAAGCGTGTCCAATGCGAACGAGATCAGCGGGCTTCTGTCGGGGCTTGCGGACGCCTGCTGGCTGTTCGGCACCGGCACCGGCCCATCTCTTGCACCCAATTCTGCGCTGGCGGTGGCCGAGATGTATAGCCAGCAGCTCGCCGCCGCCGGCATTCAGTGGATGGGAACCGTAACGCCGCAGTATTTGGGCCTCGCACACCCGTCCCCCAATCATTTCTACATTGAAGCCTGTGGGGGTGAGGCGCTGGACCATCAGTGGACAAGCATCCTCCAAAGTCAAAATGCCGCGTGGGTGCAGTTCGTGACGTGGAACGACGACGACGAAAGCTCGAATCTTACCAATGCAAATTTTGGACCGTCCGGACCGTGGCATTACCTCGTCCATAGCAGTATTGACGGCTTCTATAAAGACAAGAGTGGGCTGAAAATGCTCAACTTGTATTACATCCAGCGGTATAAGACGGGCGTTCGGCCCACAATCGTCAAAAACGCGATTTTCCCCTTCTACCGCACTCAGCCGATTGGCCTCGTGTGCGCTGACCCGCTCGGGCCGCTCGATCCGTTCACGACTGAAGACGGCGGGCCGGTGACGGACACGTTTTACGTTGCGGTCATGGCGGCAGCGACCAGCACGATCAGCGTCACGAACGCCGGACAGATGCTCTCGAAAACAGTCACGCCGGGATTGTCGTTCGTGCGCCTCGGGCCATTCATGCCGGGCAATGTCAGTTTTGCCCTGACCCGGAACGGGCAAACACTTGTCACACTTGCCGGGGAGCCGATTGTCAGCCAGGCGGCGGCCTACAACGGCAATTACTGGACCGGCTACGCGCATGACTAGGAGCATAGTTGACATCCTGCCAGAAGACGAGGCATGGTTTTTTGACATGTGCGCGAAGCAGGCTAAGAAAGCCTGCCGTAGAAACCCCGAACTGACAGAGGATGCAGCGGCGGCGGCCCACATTGCCGCATGGAAATCCTATCAAAAGGGCAAGCCGCGTCAGATGATCACGATGGATGCGTTTCAAGGGGCTTTTGGCTTCTTGCGGGGAGAAATCGGCTACACGACGCAGGCAGGCGAGGGCGGCAAAAGGCAAAGTGTTTATGGCGGCAAGTTGACGCTGCCACTGGAAATCCATGAGGATGAAGACTCGGGAGGAAACCTACTGTACGCGCCGGGCGACCAGTACGCGGATTTTCTCAGCACAGACAGGTTCTTTTGGCTTCTCGGCTTAATCCCCAGTCTTTATCACCGCGAAATCCTGTGGCTGATTTACGGAGAAGAGAGAACAAATGCGGAAGTCGCAAAGATGCTGGACGTTAGCCACTCCTGGATTTCTAAGATAAATGCAAAATCACTGGCGCGGCTTCGCGCCCTACCGGAAGTGCAGGAGGCAATGGGGGCAATGGGGGCATGACATGACTACACGCAATGGGGGCATGACATGACCCAGCCTGACCCAAACCAAATTATCATCCTGACCAGCAGCGCCGCCCCGCCCGCGTCGGTGACGCTGCAATCGCTTTCTACACAGATTGATGCCCAGACAAGCCTCATCAATTCTCTCGTGCAAGTCATCGATTCTCTCGTGCAGGAAAACGCTGCACTCCGAACACAGATAGGATCCCTCCAAATGGCATTCTCGCTTTCCGGGCCGCAGTCCGACCCAATCATTGCTTTCACCACAACCGGCACCCTCACGCGGCCTACGACTAACACCGTCCGCGAAGTCAAGCCCACTGCCAACGCCGTGGCGACGCTGTACGCCGCAACCGGCTCGGGCATCGTGGAAACTTTCGACGTGTCCGCGCTCGGCGGCTTTACTTTCGGCGTAGCACTCCAAGTTGGTGACAGCTACGATGCCAACAACGCAGGCGTCGCGGCTGCCATCGCAAGCCTCATCGCCGGCGGCGCGGCCTCGTTTCGTCTGCGCGATGTGGCGGCAAACACGTGGCACCTGGAATAAAGCAAATGAAGAAGCTGCTTCCTTTTCTTGCGCTGCTGCTCACCCTCCCCTGTACGCTGTTTTTTTGTGCTGCGGGGAGGGCGGACTTTGGCCTCGGCACCCGTGTTCCTCTGCCCACTGCCGCCGGTCAAATCCCGGTGAGCGTTGCCAGCGGCCTCTCCTTCACCTATCAGCCGGTGACGTTCTCGCCCGACGGCGTTCACTGGACGTTTGGGGGGGGGGCGCTGGGGACAGGCTCAGTGCTGACGGCCAATGTGGCGAACACGGGGGATAACGGGCTGACGGTGGTGATGCCTAATGGGGGGACGGGGTATGCGTTCCAGGTCAAAAGCAGTACGGGAGCGCAGCAGACGTGGATGACCACCAATGGCGAGTTCCACACAAACCAAGCCCTTTATGTAGCAAATGACCTGCGCGTGGGTTATAGGATAATTAACCAGAACATCACGACGCCCAATCAGATATGGGCCATAGACACCAACGCGAACAGCGGGTCACAGTACACAGGAGCCATTGATTTCGGCCAGGTCAACGGGCCTGCTTATAACGGCATCGGCTTTGCGCCTGTCAGTTATACGGCTCTTCCAGACACATTTCTTTTGCGGACAGCCCCCGGCGTACTTTCTACGAACACCTTCGCTCAAACCGCCATTCGCACGGTCACGGCAGCCACAGACAGCGCGGCGGCATTAGACAATACCATTGAGTTCAATGCGTCCGCCGCCTGCACGGAAACCCTGCCTGCCGCCTCCGCCTGGAAAGGCCAGCGTATCACGCTCATTGACCTGTCCGCAAACTCCGTCGCCGTGTCCAACACCGTTTTAGGTTCGCCTGCCGACACGCTCTCAGGCATTGGAGCCAGCGAGACATTTTTCAGTGATGGTCAAAATGTCGTGCTTGTTCACTAGGAGACTGCCATGCTGCTCACACTCATCGCCAAACCTTTTACCGGCACAGACAATTGCCTGCACCCAGACGCAGTCCACTACCCGGCCTCGGACAACCTGGACAACCTGCTGCCGGAACTCGGCGCGGGCATCACCTGGGACGTGTTCCACACCGTGCAGGCGTTCCTTGCGGGCGCATCCCCGGACGGCCAGCACCAGACCCAGCTTGGGCGGGACGCTTTTTTGCAAATGGCGGCGTTCCCGGCGCAGGCGGCAGGCGAGGGGCTTCTGCCGCACTTTTCGCGGGCGATGGTCGCGTCGGCGGCAACGACGCTTGACACGGACACCGGCGCAAAGGACGGCCAGGGCCAGCCGGTCATGGCGAGTTATTTTAGCGGTGGGAGCGTTGTCACGCTGGACACGGCGACGGGCCAAGTGATGGTGGTAGGGAGCATACCATAGGAGACTTCACCATGACCGAAGAAAAGGGCGTCAAAATCGCCTTACTCGTGATGGCGGTTATAGCGGGCTTACTTGCTATCACTGACGGACTGCTGATGACCGGGCAGATACACTTCTAGGAGCGAGACTATGCAAGCCGCGCTGCTTTATTACCGAGGCTCTGGAATTGCCGCCTGGTGGATACGCCGCTGGACAAAATCTAGGTTTGCTCACGTTGCCCCGGCCATCTTTTTCGACGACAGCGGCGGCGCACTGGCCTACGATGCGTACTGGTCAACCGGCGTGACAAAACGTGAACTGTACCCCGTTGACCTCTGCTTCGGTGTGGAGGACGTGCAATATCTACCGTTTGACGCAGCGCAGGTGGACGCAAAACTCGCCTGGCTGGAAGAGCAGGTAGATAAGCACTACGACAAGCCCAGCATCGTCATCATTGGCCTGACCAAGCGGCTGCCCGGCTGGCTGCACGTCTACGTGTCGCGGCAAGGGGAGTGGATTTGCAGTCTGCTGGCGATGGTAACCTCTGAAACAGAGCAGGAATGTTGGGGCTTAAATGGGCCGCCGTCGCCGGAAGACATCCACCGGATTACGAAGGCAAAGTACGAATTATGAGCGTGTTTCAAGTTGATTTCGGCATCCCGGTTCCCGTTGCATCGGCGTCGTCGCTCGGCTACGTCCTGTATAAAGCAGGGGTTGCGCTGGGGCCGCGCATTGCTGCGGGTATTCTGCCTGCCGACTGGCCGGACGGCATCACGGCAGGGCTGCGAGGCGGCGCATACAGCGTTTTGGTGGATACGGGCGTCACCCCTGCCGACACGCTGGTCTGGGATACGGGCGGCAGCAGTCCGCAGACTTACTCCGTGCCGCTTGTCGCGCCGCCCCTGCCCGTGCTGGCAACAATCACCATCCCGGTTTTCTACGCTCCCAGCCCGGCAACAGCGGCCCTCCTCATCACCGAGGGCGGCGCAAGTGACGGTCCGTACCCGGCGGCGGTCAGCGGGCCTGCGGCGGACGGCGTGACGTTTGCGCTGACAGCCTCGCTGACAAGCCTTCCTGCTGGGCTGGGGCCGGGGGGCGCAGCGGTGCAGGCAGGCGACCTTGTGAATGGCGTGTTTGTGCCGGCGGCGGTCAACGGGGTGGCCGTGCCGCCGGCGGGCGGAATGCTGGCGCTTTCGGGCGGGGCCGCTCCCGTACTCCCCGCGATTCCGCCGCACCTCTATTCGGTGGCGCGGTGGCGGGCGATGATGCGAAACCTGATCGTGGACGAGCCGCTCCTTGTCCCGGAGGGACAAATCGTAGACCCCTCCGCGCTTGTCGTCATCAGCGACGCGCAGATAGACGAAGCCCTCCGGGAAGCCCTCGCCGCCCTATCCGAGTGGCGTCCTGCCGTCCGCGCCCTGCCGCCAATCGCTCTTGTTCCCGGACAGAGCGTGTACCCGCTCCCGGCAGACTTTGCACAGGCGGTGGACGAGACGTGGGGCAGTTTGCTTGGCCCCGACCCGCTGCTGTCCGGTCAATTTCCCGGCTCTCGAGACTTCTTCCGCAGGCGGCAGGGGCAGCGGGACTCAGGGCTTCCTTACGGCCTTGCGGGCGGCTACGGGAGCGGCACGGGCTATGCCGGGCTATGGAGCGGGACCTTTTACGGCGGCTCCGGCGGTTTGCCTATTTTGCCGGAAGACGCGCAGGGAAACATCATTGCCGGGGGGCAGCATTACCGCTCCCGCGTGGACTTCTACCCGGCCTCCTATGATGCCCCCGCGCCGGTCATGGTGCTGACGCCGCCGCCGATGCAGAGGCAGGTTCTTGGTGGGCTGACATACCACGCCATTCTTATCCCGCAGCGGCTTACGGTGAACGCGGCGGGAGCGGACTGGCTCCGGGATATGAATGGCAGCCTTGCGTTCGCGCCCGCGTTTTTGTCGCAGGACTTCACGGACGGAACCGACGTGCTGCCGTTCTCCCCAAGCGACGACGCCGTGCGCCTGTCGCTTCGGTACGGGCAGGCATGGCTTCTGATGGCAAAGGTCATTCCGCTGGCTGCCACCGACTCTGAAAAATGGGCGTTTTACGAGGTTCACACGGGACTCGGGCGAAAGGATTTGCTGACAATGGCGAAAACGAGCATGGACGAGTTCAATGCCCGGACAAAGGGCAAGCCTCGCGGGGGGAGGTTCTAAGGGGGATTTATTTTATGAAGCCGACCTTGAAACGCTTCTTTCGCTCCGACTTGTTCGTGCGGAGTGTCACGGACGACCTGATTAAGCCCGCAGAAACCATCTACAAGGCAGGACGGGGCGTAAGCGCCTACGAGCTGTGGGTCGCATCCGCCCAGCATGATTTATGCCAAATCTGCGTTAGCGAGATCGTGCTGGGGCGTGAATACGTCTGCCATCCGGAACGCGCCACGAAAGGGAACAACCGCTGATGCTCCCCTCCGCCATTTTACGCTCGCAGGCAAGGTTTCAGCGGCAGGCACTTATTCGGGGCAGGCCGCTTTTGTTCACCTTCAACGCCCCCTGCACCCGCGCGGCCATGAACGGATACGTCCTGCGCCCACCCCTCGGCACGTCCAGCGCAAACGGCTTCGCCTCGTTCGGGACTCTGCCGTCGGACTTAAAGCAAGAGAAGGTAGAGAAGTGGGGGCCGTCGTTTCTGCCGGACGGCTACGCGGAGTTTTTGGATACTGCGTGGACAACCCCTGCCGAAAGCCTTGTTTCCATCACCGACCAGCGCAGCGGGGAAGCGTGGGACGTGATCTACATTGTTCCCGCTGCGCTGGTCGAGAACCGCGCCCGGATTGCGCTCGTGCGAAGAACGCCCGTCTACAACCGGCGGGTGAGCGTCCGCGTGGAGAACCGGACGGATAATACGAGCCTTCTTGTCTGCGCCCAGCTTCCGTGCCGCTTGTCGCGCCTTGAATCGTCGCTGGACCAAGACCCTGATCTGCCCGGAGTTTTGACCGGCGCGTTCACGATGGAATGCCCGTTTATCACGGCGGGGGAGGGCGTGACCGGCGCGGGGATCGCGGCGCAGGCGGCAGGAACACGGTTTGCCTTTGACCCGAAAAATAGCATCGTGACCGATGACCCCGCCGTGTACGGCGGGGCGGGACCAGTCATGCAGTACCGCATTGCCTCCGTGCCGGTGGATGTCGGCGGCGATGAGCATCATCAGAAATACATGGTGACGCTGAAATAGTTATATCGCCAAATCTGGCGATATAACTCCTGTCCCTGACAAAGTGCCTGTCCCTGACAAAGTGCCTGTCCCTGACAAAGTGCCTGTCCCTGACAAAGTGCCTGTCCCTGACAAAGTGCCTGTCACGGCGGCTACTTCCGCATGGCAGACATCGCGCAACTTGATACCGTTTTAAGGGGGTTGTTCTTGGGGCAGAAAATCGCGTCGGGCGCGGACTCCTATCGTCTCGTGCAGGCGCGGGGGAAGCTGCTGGCGTTCCAAGACCTGTCCACCGGGCGCATCACGGGTAACGCAGCGCAAGTTCTGAAAGACGACGTGCGGAAGCGGCTGGCCCAGCGGGACGCCATTCTGCGCGACCTCGCTTCCGAGATGGTGCTGCTGCTTGCGAAAGACCTGAAACAACTGACGGGGACGCAGTACGCGACTTTGGCAAGCCTCGCGGCAATGGGCCACCCTTACGCCAAAGCCCACTTTCGGGACGCGCGGGGCCGCTTTAATCCCAGCGTCGTGCGAAGCAAGCGGGGCAGGGCAGCAGTACCCACCGGGCCGGGGGTCATCAACAATCAGTCGCACGGCCCGGCGAACCTGACGGAAAGTTTCACCTACTCCGAAGCGCTGACGCCCGGCGGCATTTATGCTGTGACCGTGCAAAGCAGCAGCCCATATGCGGGGTTTCTTGCGGCAGGCACGGACGCGATGATCGGACGCGCCTACGACGCGCAGGCGGCGAAGCTGGCACAGCAGCAGATTTCGGGCAAAGTGCGGGAAGCCGCCGCGAAACTCGAAGCACTTGGAGAAGCCGTACCGGGAATGAAAGCCCCGGAAGTAGACTTCAAATTGGGGTCACTGGACCGTCATTATAAGGGGTGAACGATGGCAAATCCCGGCAAAGATTGGATACTTCCTGCCCGCCCTAGAGGTTTAGGTTTAGGCTTGCCTGCCTCCATTCCGCCGCCGCCAATGTCAGACATTGAGCGCATTACCGGCAGGACACACCTCAGCCTCTACAACGAGCGCGAAGCAGAGCGCGAATACGACGCCTTTCTGCAAGGCAAAAATTACGAGTACCTGTCGCCGCAGATTGACGCAGACGGCTACTTGACGAAATAGGGAATGCACCATGCTCACGCCTTCTGACCTCTCGGACATTCGGACGCTTTGGACGCTAGACGATTTGCAAACCGCGACAAAGGCGTTTCTCAGGGCGCACCCGGACGCCGCCGGGGTTCCCGTCACGCGCCGCTCCCCGGCAGCCCTCATCGAGCAGCGCATCACGGACATTCTGGCCCAACGCTTAAACGCCCAGCTTGCCGTGACCACGCTCATCCCCGCCGCTCAGCAGGACATGGCCGACCGGCTTGACGCGCTGTGGGAGAACGTCGCGGTGTCGGAGTGGACGACCTTGACCCCGCCGCCGGTCGCCGGGGCAAATATGTTCATTGGGGACATTCTGGAGACTTTAGGGGCAGACCAGCCGCCGTCTTTGATTGTCACCGAGACGCTGCCGGCAGGCGTAGACGTGGAGCGCGGCGCACTCGGCACGGTGTCCCGCGAAAACGCGACGGTGCATATTCTCTACGTCCTGCCCTACGAAGGCGAGCGTCAGCGGCAGATCGAAGCGCTTTGCGGCGCGGCGGCAATCTCCGACCTTCTCGGCACTTACGTCCAAGACCCCGTGACGCTGTGGGTGAATGGGCAGGTGACTTCGGTTTCCCGGAACATTCCCCGGCTTGCGTCGGGGGCGCGGTTCATTCTCGGCATCGTGACGTTTACCTGCACCGCCTTCCTGCCCTACACGCGCACGACGGCATAACTACTTCTCAAACTTGTTTTTAGGTAGCCCGCACTTCTTTTGGAGTGCGGGTTTTTTGTCGTCCGTGACATTCCCCCTTCGCTCCCGGCTACTTCCGCATGACACCGCCGCTGACGCTTATCGCGTTCGCCTGGATTTTGCTAAGGAGAGAAGTATGCCCGAAGAAGTTGCCGCTGACAAAAATGCTGAGAATGAAACCGTCGTCTTTGTCTCGCCCTCTGTGACCGTTCACGGCGGACACGCACTGACCGAAGCGGAGGCAACCTTGCTGTTCCCGGCGGGCCTTCTGCGTGACACCGTGCTGGCCCAGATCGCGGAAGCTGCCAAAGCCCGGCGCGGATCCATCGCCTTCCCTGCGCCCGATGAGGAGTGCCAGCCCTGCCGAGAAGCGCGGCTCACCGAGGAAACGCGGCTTGCCGAAGTTCACGCCGCCGAAGTTCACGCCGCCGAAGTTCACGCCGCCGAAGTTCACGCCGCCGAAAACGAGGGGCTTGCCGTTTAAGTCCGCCCAGAAGACAAAAGTAAAAGAAAAGGAAAACGAAACTCATGGCTATCCTGACTGCCAACCCCCAGTTCGGCGGCGACATCGCCGCGTATATCGCCCAGCAAGATTTGACTGCTAATCCCGATCCGACCACGCCTGCCGCGTTCACGTACACCCCGGCCAGTGCCGCGCCGGTGAAGAACGCCTATTCGCCCATGGACTTCGTGGACATCCCGGACATGAGCGCCGAGGCTGAGATGGACAACGTGATGGGCGTCGGTTACTATACCCGTCTTCAGCGCAACGTCGCCATGACCAAGCCCTCCCTGCGGTTCACCCAGAAGCTTCGCACTTCGGCGCTTTTGCAATCGGGCGTTCGGAATGCCGACGGCACGCTGAACTACTACTCGTTTTTGACTGGCAACGGGCAGTACGCCCGGCAGATGTCTGGATGCCTTTGCGAGAGCATGGACATTGACATCCCGTTTGAGTCGGGGGCCGTCACCGTGTCTATGGGCTACCAGGCGCTGTACGGCTCCACGCTCGCCCCGGCGGACGTGGCGGCGGCGGCCATTCCCGCCATGACCTATGCGCCCCTGTCGCTGCCGGTCTACTATGGCTACAACGGCATTGTTCTCATCGGCGGCGACGACTACACCGATTACGTGAAGCGCGTCCGCATCTCCGTCAAGCACGAGGTCGAGCGCCTGCCCACAAAGCAGAAGAGCATCAGCTTCGCCGGTCAATCGACGGTCATTCTCGTGTCCCGGCACCTCAAGGCCAAGCAGCAGGTCACGAGCCTGAGCATCGAGCTGTACCAGGGCATCCCGATTGCAAACGTCTCGGTGCTGTGCCGCACGAACCCCACGGTCGCCGTGCAGCTTGCCGACGCCTGCCACGCAGGGCGGTCGCTCGGCATTGCGCTGACGGACGTGTCGTTCGCTTCGGACAAGCAGAACCAGGGCGACGCGACCAGCCTTCTGAACTTCTCGGCGGAAGCGGATGCCCGGAACTTCGTCATCGTCGACACGCCGCCGACCACGCCGCCGACCAGCTAACCCTTTTGGCTGGCGCAACGATTAGGCAGGGGCGAGATGAGTCCGCTCCTGCCGTCTAACTCTTCCTAAGCACTCTTGAATTATTCAGAACCCTGTGAATTATTCAGAACCCTGAAAGTTTTTACCATGAACAAAAGCCTGTCCCAAGTCTTTGCCGAAGACCGCTATCCGTACATCGCCGCTGTCGCGCTCGGCAGCGGCGCATCTCTGAAAATCCGCTACCGGGCGTTCTCGGACGGGCAGAAGATCGCCGCCTTTGAGTTCATGAAAGGCCGCCTGACAAGCCTCGGACTGCCGGGTGAGACGGCCCTGCGCGTTTTGGAAGGGGAGAAGGTTGAGCCGGAGCAGCTTGCCGAGTTCGACGCCGCCTACGCCGCCCTCGGCGAAGATGCGGCGAAACAAGCGCAGGAGGCCGGGGCACTGACACGCGCCTTCTCGCTGTCCCAAATTATCGGGTCGTGGAGCCTGCTGGAAGGCAAAGATGAACACGCGATTGATGACGCCGTGACGCCTGAAAATTGCCTCTCCCTGCGGGAAGACGTGAAGAAAGCAGTGGAGACGCTGGCGGCCCAGGCGCAGGCTCCCACCGAGGCGCTCTCTTTTTTCGGTCAGTCGCCGCGCTTCTAGCCGGAATCGCGGAGCAGCCCCGTCCGCCGGACACGAGCAAGTGGACGGACGAGGCAAGGCACACTTACGAGGAAGAGAAACGGGCGAGAGAAGAAGGCGCACGGCTTTTGTCTCTGCCGGAGAATGCGTGGGCGCAGGAAACGCTGAACCTGTACCTGGATGCCAAAGACTTCTACCGGGGACTGCGGCCCGGTGACTTGCCCCCGGCGCTCGAAGAAGCGTTTCGGGCTATCCGGCAGGGCAGTGGCGGACGCCTCGGCAACGCGCCCGTGATGTAGAGACAGCCCTGTGCCATTCGGCGCAGGGCTTTTTATTTTGATTTTTTGCTTGGGAGAATAACTTGATATGACGGTTAATGATTACATCAAGCAGATCGAGTCTATCGGCAACTCGCGTGACCTGAACGCTTTGGAGCAGACGCTTCGGGACGATCCGTGGATTGAAGGCGACCCCGCTTACCGCCCCGTGTTTGATGCTTTAGCCCGGCAGGAGACGGTGGTCAAAGAGCGGGAAGCGGCAGGGAACAAAGCCATCCGCCAAGACGAACTGCGGGCGATGATGGACGCGGTGAAGTCTGTCAGCGTTATGGGCAGCGGCATCGGCGTCAAAAAACAGGGAAGGGGAAAGACCCTGCGGACGCCGAAAGGCGTCGGCTTTTCCGTGCCGTCTGGCAGCAGTGAGAGCCTGAATGCGGAAGGGACGAACGATGCCCTGAAAGCGCCACTCGGACAATTCCTGAACGAGTACGTCTTAGGCCACATGACGGGCAACTACGTGGACCCGCACGGCAAGAGCGGCCAGCCGCAGGTTCTCACGCACGACGAAGTAGTCAATGATCTGGGCATCGTGCCGCCCGACATCGGCAAGTCGGCGCTGGAAAAACTGCTTGCGGACGCAGCAGGCGAAGGGGCCATCGGCAGCGGAGACGTTTCGGACTTCGGCAAGCAGTTCGGATTGCCCAAAGCCGTGCAGGACCGGGCAAATGTCGCCATCCGAAAAGCCGAGAAAGCCGAAGCGGGGCCATCCACCGCCAAAGCGCAAAAAGAGGCCGTCGGCAAGACTGTCGGCAAGGTGGCGGCGGATGCCCGGAAGCAGGTGACGAAGGCGTTCACGGAAGCCACCAAGCGCGAGAAGCGGATTTCGTTTCTGCAAGGCAAGCAAGAGGGCAAACGGGAGACCGAAACAAAACTGGGCATTTTGCCGGACGCCGCTCCGGGCGCAGGCGGCAACGCTCCTATCACCACCGGAAGCGATGCGCCGTTCGACAAAGAGGCCCACGATGCCATGCGGCACACGGGGGAAGTCGCCCCGCCGCGCCCGGACGACGGCCCGGCTCCGGCAGCCAGCGGCGGCAAAAAGCCGAAGTCGCCGCCCATGACCCTGGATGGCTTCCAACGGGCGCGGTCCGCAATGATCTCTGACGTG
>JAABUX010004688.1_pt1 | contig 17192 bp, 15 predicted proteins | sample 5561851 | NCBI WGS metagenome assembly JAABUX01 (sample SAMN10711883, study PRJNA513361) | rock metagenome | isolation source: Antarctica rocks | place: Antarctica: Victoria Land, Richard Nunatak red sandstone | collected 2016-01-03 | reverse complement strand
GAAAGCCGAAAATGTTAACCAAATGCTGACACTGCGATGTGTTTATCTCAATGGCGCATTAGATGTCGCATAATGTTTTTGCCAAAGTGGGATGCTCCCCTAATGCATCTACCTTAACGAGCGTCAAATGATTCGGCAAATCTGAAGATTGGCTTAAGTTACGCTTTCATATTGGTGTCTACAAAAATCTCAGCTATTAGACTCGCTCAAGATGAGTACGGAGTTAAGTCAGCATTAGAGTCCAAACGAGCAGAACTCTCGCTAACTATACTGAAGTTAGCAAGGTAAGGAAGTTTGCTAAGAGGAGTGTGAGCTTCCTCCTCGCCGCAAGCCACCCTCTCCAAAACCATCAATGCTGACACTCCGACTGACTCAATCCACTGAAAGTCATCCTGATCGCTACCGAGTTGAAGTTGCTTTAGAAGGCGATGGTCCACGCCAGACGGCGACCGTGGTTTTTGGATTCAATCTCTCGCCAAGAGATCGGGAGAACATACGTTGGTACCTGGAAGATTATCTTCAGCTCTTCTGGCACTCAGTGGCCCCTCAACGTGCAGCGAAAATTGAACAGCGCATGGTAGAAATTGGGTTGGAATTATTCAACGCCATCTTCCAGGTAAAAGATGATGCTCGTGATCTGTGGGCAAAGCTGCGCTAGAACTTAAACAACACTCGCGTGGAGATTGTCACAGACGTTGCTCAAGCAACTGCAATTCCCTGGGAACTGTTGCGCGATCCGAAGACACACACACCTTTAGCATTGCGATCACCTGCCTTTGTTCGAGTTCACTCGCAACCAGTTCAACGTCCTCGTCTACCTCAGACTGGGGGTGATATGATTCGGATTTTGCTGGTGATCTGTCGTCCCAATGGTAGTGAGGATGTGCCATTTCGATCCGTTGCTAGTCGCTTGATTAAAATATTAGGTAGTAGACGTGATGGCCTGCAACTTGCTGTTCTACGTCCACCAACGTTTGGGCAACTTAGTCATGTGCTTCGACAAGCGAAAGCTGCTGGCAAGCCCTATCATGTGGTCCACTTTGATGGACATGGTGTTTATCATGACAGTAGCCAATTGACCGTAAGTAGCAATCCTCTTGTGTTTGCTGATCGCCGCCCGGGAATGCATGGCTACCTGGAATTTGAAAATGAAGCCAGCGAAGACAATGCGGAATTTGTCAACGGTTCAGACTTGGGGCGGCTATTAGTTGAGACCGATGTTCCTGTGCTAGTGCTCAACGCTTGTCGTTCAGCCCATGCAGAGGCTCAAGAAGATCCGGCGCAAGCGGACGATGCTTCTGATTCAACTAATGATGACCTGCATAATCAAGTGCGAGCGTTCGGCTCATTCGCGCAAGAGGTAATAGATGCGGGAGTCGTAGGCGTAGTTGCCATGCGCTACAACGTCTACGTAGTCACTGCAGCTCAATTTGTGGCGGATTTGTATGCTTCGCTTATTCAAGGACAAACATTGGGGGAGGCAGTTACGTTAGGACGCAAGCAACTTGCTGCCAAGCCTCAACGAGAAATTGCCTACAAGCATGTTGACTTACAAGACTGGTTAGTGCCTGTGGTTTATGAGGCGGCACCGATCACGCTCTTCTCATCTCCACTCAACACACCTAAGCTCACAATTACACTTCACGCGAACAATGCCCTGCCAAACTTGCATGGGTTAGCTGCTCAATTGCCGAAAGCTCCAGATGCTGGCTTCTTTGGACGAGATGAAACGCTGTTGGCGCTAGAGCGGGTATTTGATCGCCAAGTGATCGTGCTGCTACACGCCTTTGCAGGAAGTGGCAAGACATCGACTGCCGCAGAGTTTGGACGCTGGTATGCGCTCACGGGTGGCGTTCAGAGTCCCGTCCTCTTCACTTCATTCGAGCGTTATTTGCCCCTCGCAGGAGTGCTAGAAAACATTGGTCAGACGTTTCGCAAAAAGTTAGAAGCCGATGGGATTCACTGGAACACCTTGGATAATGCACAACGTAGGCAGGTTGCGTTGCAGGTCTTGGCACAAATCCCGGTACTGTGGATTTGGGACAACGTTGAACCTGTTTCAGGGTTCTCAGATGGAGAAACGCAACGCTGGAGTTCAAAAGAACAGTGGGAATTAGTCGATTTCTTGCGCGATGCACGGGATACGAAAGTGAAGCTTCTGCTCACGTCGCGGCGAGATGAGCGGGAATGGTTAGGCGGTTTAGCCGCTCGAGTTCAAGTGTCGCCAATGCCGATGCAGGAACGAGTACAACTCGCACAACAGATAGCAGAGAAGTACGGACACCGTTTGACTGATGTGGAAGACTGGCGACCTTTGCTGAGATATACACAAGGTAATCCACAAACAATTACGGTATTGGTTGGTCAAGCACTTCGGGATGGGTTACGGACGAAACATCAGATTGAGGAGTTTGTAGAGAAGCTACGAAAGGGAGAAGCAGAAATTGAGGACGATGAGAAAGAGGGGCGTTCAAAGTCATTGAGCGCTTCACTGAGCTACGGCTTTACCCATGCCTTCAGTGACTCTGAACGACAACAGCTTGCTCTGCTCTATTTATTTCAGGGTTTTGTGAATATCACTAATTTACGAGTGATGGGTGATTCAGACGCTGATTGGTGTGTACCTGCTGTAAAAGGATTAACCCGTGAGCAAGGCATCACCCTACTGAATAAGGCAGCAGAAGTAGGATTACTTACTGCTTTAGGACATGGCTATTATGACATTCACCCTGTTCTACCTTGGTACTTCAAGAAGCTATTTGAGCAGTACTACTCTTCATCTAATAATGCTGATTTTCAATCTACAGTTCCAGATGTAAATTTGGTCGTCCGTGCGTTTGTAGAATCTATAAGTAGCTCAGGGGAGTACTATCACTGTCAGTACAACATGGGCAGTCGTGACCTAGTTGAAGTGCTAGCAAAGGAAGAGTCGAACCTGCTACATGCACGCTATCTATCTTGTATACATAGCTGGCGGCATAGAATCTGCAATATTATGCATGGTTTACACGTTTTATATGACCATTCAGGACGAAGAGCGGAATGGAAGCGACTTGTGGATGAAATTGTGCCATACTTCACTAACATAAGCACAGATGAACCTTTGTTAGGACAAGAGCAACAATGGAACTTCGTAACTAACTTTCGCGTTCAAATCGCTCTAGAAGAACGACAATGGATTGAAGCAGAAAAGTTGCAAAGAATGTCTGTAAAGTGGAATCGTCAAGTGGTTGATAATGGAGTTGCTGGTACAAATATATTAAATAGTAGTGAAAGGGAGGCTCTCAAATCACTAGCATCATCTTTGGATTTACTCGGTGTAATTCTTCGAGATCAGGGAAGAAATGGTTGTATTGAATATCACGAGGAGGCTATTATGCTAAGTCAGCAGATTAATGAGCAGCAACAAGAAGCTATTGCCACTTTTAATTTAGGACTTGCATATGTTGAAATTTCTGACTTACGTGATTTGAAGAAAGCTGAGAGTTGTTATCGACGCAGTTTGGAGCTTTTGAATCAGAACGATAATCTAGGTAAAGGTAATTGTCTTCTTCAGCTAGGAGTTGTGTTACGAAATAGAGCTCTCAAGGAAGAAAGTTTTGGAGCAGCGATTACTCTATTGAATGCTGCTTTGCATGCTTGTGGTCAAGCATTGCAATTATTTCCTACAGATGCCACGCACTGGTTGGCTAAAACCCACCGTGCAATTGGCACTATATATCAAGTTGGAAGAAGATTTAGTCAATCATTATTTCACTATCTTAAAGCAGTTTGCTATGAAGAAGCAACTGGAGACTTCTACAGTGCAGCTCGAAATCTCTACAACGTTGCCGTAATGCTCGCATATGACAATGGGCACTACGATGATGCTTTACTGTATGCTGAAGCAGCTTTACAGAAGTTTCAAATGTGTGGGTATCAAGATACAGACATGATTCAAAATACTCAAGAATTGCTCAAGGAAATTAGGCAGTTGGAAGCATAAGCATGACTATGTAGTTACTGCTCAATGGGAACTGATCGCTCCTCTAATTGCCTCAATTGCTTCAGCAACCGCTCCTTCTCTTCGTTCTTGCTCTCTAATAGTACCTCCGCTTCTGCCGCACATAGATTAGCTATTTCTACTTGCATTGCGACTTCTGCTACCCGTATAGCTGGCTTTTCTCAACGGAGGAATGGGCAAACATCTGGTGTTCATTCAGATGCGGCACTGATCTTTCTTGAAAACATAGATTGTGCCTCGCGAAATTCTCACGCATCTCCTGATAGCCAGTTGCGCGAAATGCGAACTGGTCAAAGCCCTCTTTACCCCCCCGCTCGTTACCTATGGAGACATTGGCATCATCGTTGTTTCCGGCAAGATAAAGAATCGACTGCTCGGGGAGAGTCAGCGAAAAAACCTGGCCTAGATCGCCAGCAATACGGTGGATGGCTCCTACAACAGCTTGCGGCACTTCTTGAACGAGTCGCCCTGGGATGTAAACCAGCGCAACAACCGGCGGTTGAAGGTGATAGAGCAGTGCCATCAGACGCATCCCTGTAAGAGGGGTTTTACCCCAATTGTCAATGACTCAGAACATCGTAAGAGTGGCGCTGCCACTGATGGAGTGGGACGGCAGTACATTATTAGAACTGCTTTGGAAATCAGTGACTAGCTCGGTGGTGGAGGGGCAATAATCGGGAGCAGTTGCACCTGATAGCCTAGTTGCTCAACTCGTTGTTTCAGTTGTCCCAGCAGTTGTTCTTTAGAGCGTTGCCCGGTGTCGGTAGTGTGATGGTCTTTATAAGGTTGATGCTGGCGCAGCATATGATAGACCGCAATCAGAATGCGATGAGCTACAGCAACAATAGCGCGTTTGTGTCCGCGACGTGCTAATAAGCGACGATAGACGCTAGCGAAGTAGGATTGTCGGCAGCGCACGGTGGCATTCGCCATCTGCACTAACATACCGCGTAGCCAGCGATTACTTGGTGGGGTTTTGCTAGAATACTGTCTGCCCGCACTTTCTTGATTGCCAGGACACACCCCTGCCCATTTGCATAAGTGAGCTGCCGTGGGAAAGCGCCGCATGTCTACGCCCACTTCAGCTAACAACAATTCAGCACTCTGACGCGCCACACCAGGAATGGTATCAAGCAGTACATTGCTTGCTGCCACGATAAGGGCAGATCGGCTGGAGTCGGGTCAATAGCCTCCAGCAGGGATTGAGCCTCAGCTATTGGTGTTGGGGACTGGTCTTGAATCAATTGTTCAATGCGCTCATCAAACTGCCTGATGTGCGCTTCGAGAAACTCCATGTGCTCCAGATGCGTTTCGAGCAAAAAGCGATGATGGTCGTGCACTCGACCTGTGAGGGCAGCGGTCAATTCAGATTGTTGGCGACATAACCTGCCTTTAGCAAGTGCCGCTAACGCTTCCGGGCTATTGTTGCCCTCAACCATTGCTTTGAGCATTCTATCGAGCCGAAACCCCACTGATATCGGTTACAACCGATGCCAGCTTCACATTTGCCCACTCCAAGACTTTCTGCAAGCGATTAATCACACTTGCCCGTTCCCGAATCAGCGTCGTGCGCTGCCGCGTCAGGTCACGTAGCTCCCGTTGAGGCAAGGGTGGAATAAAGCTGCCTCGCAGCAGTCCATAGCTGAACAACTCAGCTGCAACTAGTAGACCAATGCTTAAAGCGTGGCACTCGACTCGGTGTGACCTTAATTGATGCTGGTTATGGCAACAACACCCCGTTCATTAAATAACTGAATAAGGGATGAAGATATTAGCAATAGGTGCGTGACATAAAAAAGAGAATGGGGAGTAGGGGCTTTCCCATTCCCCACTCCCCCATTTAAACTAGAGCTAGAGTTTGTGGCTGTTCCAAGTCTCGGAACAACGGCGTACTCAGGTAGCGCTCGCCAAAACTGGGCTGCACCATGACAATCAAACGACCTTCATTTTCAGGCCGTCTTGCTACCCGGATTGCAGCAGCTAGAGCTGCCCCGGAAGAAATACCGGATAATAAGCCCTCTTCTCTAGCCAAACGACGACCGTAGTCAATCGCCTCGTCATCCATGACAGTGATGACTTCATCAATCAGGTCTCTTCGGAGAACTTCCGGGATGAATCCGGCACCAATCCCCTGAATCTTATGAGCTCCCGGCTTGCCTCCAGAAATAACTGGACTACTAACCGGTTCGACAGCAACAACCCGAAAGCTGGGTTTTCGTGCTTTTATCACCTCAGCAACCCCAGTAAGCGTGCCGCCGGTTCCCACGCCGGCAACCAGGAAATCAACCTCACCGTCAGTGTCCGCCCAGATTTCCTCCGCTGTCGTTTCGCGGTGAATTTGAGGATTAGCTTGGTTGCGAAACTGTTGCAGCACGAAAGCATTGGGAGTTGTGGCGGCAATTTGTTCTGCACGGGTGATCGCCCCTCTCATACCCTCTATTCCAGGGGTCAGTTCCAGTTTTGCACCATAAGCCTTCAGCATAGCCTGTCGTTCCTGACTCATGCTGTCAGGCATTGTCAAAATCAAGCTGTAGCCCTTAGCCGCTGCCACCATTGCCAGGGCGATGCCAGTGTTGCCGGACGTGGGTTCAACGAGAACAGTTTTTCCTGGCTGAATCAGGCCATCCGCCTCAGCTTGAGCAATCATACTCACGCCGATGCGGTCTTTCACAGAAGCAGCGGGGTTTATTCCCTCCAGCTTGACAACAATTTTCGCCACACATCCTTCTGCTTGGGGAATGTGGTTGAGTTGAACTAGCGGCGTATTGCCAACTAGTTCCGTTACATCATGAGCAATCCGCATCGTTCCACCTGATAAAAAGCTAAATGTAGTACGTGGTATTCAGCCGTTGGCACTCATCCCGTTTTTCTTGTAGTTCCTGCAGGCCAACATAGCCTTTTATCTTACTACGGTTATTCGAGTGCTTTATAGTACTTTGGGTACATTTTATCTAAGCCTATTTATGGGACAGAGTAAAGGCGTCTGTCGCTAGAAGGAGACAAAATGACTTCTGTGCGACTGGCGGGTGAAAAGGTAAAATCGATTCAGCTCGATTAAAAAATAACGATGAGTAGCTTTAAATCGTTAGGTTTCACATGCTGGTTGACTGGATTGTCAGGAGCAGGCAAGTCAACATTAGCAATAGAAATTGCTAGAGTTCTGGATCAGATGTCAATTCCTTGTGAGCGTCTAGACGGCGACATCATACGAACTAATCTTTCCAAGGGATTAGGTTTTTCTCGTGAGCACAGAAATACCAACGTTTCAAGAGTTGGGTTTGTTTGTGGTCTGTTGAATAAGCATGGTATAAGTACAGTCGTGGCTTTGATTTCTCCTTATCGAGATGCCCGTGAAAAACTTAGGCTTTATTTGCCGAATTTTATAGAGATCTATCTCGATTGTCCATTGGAAGTTTGTATAGAAAGAGATCCAAAGGGGTTGTACAAAAAAGCTTTAGCTGGAGAGATACCTGATTTTACAGGAATATCTTCCCCTTATGAAAGTCCCTTAAACCCAGATGTAACGCTCAAACCTCACCAGGAAACTATAGAACAGTGTGTTGGGAGAGCTCTAGAATATCTCTACTATAGAGGTTTCATTCCCAAATCCCGATAAAAAGTGTCTCCCCTGCCCCGGGCGGGCACAAGGCACCGCCCCTACCCCACTCCCCATCCCTAACTTAGAGTAGTTGCCACCCTATTACTATGGATTAAATTAGAGTTAAGCAAATCAGCTATTAAGAGTGCCCATGGTATTTCATCCTGATTTCGAGAGTGACAACGCCCAAGAGGATCAAGCCAACCTGCTCCTGAACTATCTCCAGCACCAATCACCTGAAGTTTTAGCCCGCGTTGCCAAGTCCGCTAGTCCCGAAATTAAACAAATTATCTCTCAGAACGTTCAAGGGCTAGTTGGAATGCTGCCCTCAGAGAATTTCAACGTACAAGTTACAACTGATCGGGACAACTTGGCAGGTCTTTTAGCCTCTGCGATGATGACCGGCTATTTCCTGCGCCAGATGGAACAACGGATGCAGCTAGAGGAAAATTTAGCAGGCTCTGCAGCAATACCTCAAGATGGTGGCAACTCACAATCTACGGATTCCTCGCCTTGAGCCAGGGGGGCATTGCTCTCTAGCCCAGATCATGATCAGGAAAAGCTCCCGGCTTCACCGGAAGAGACTGAATTTGACCCTTACGATTCACTTGCATTTCTAGCACTGCTCCGAGCGGAGTAGATTCCACGCGCTCTTGCACCTCTGAAGACTTTTTGATTGGTGTCCCGTTGATTTTTTGAATAATGTCACCTTCGCGTAGCCCAGCTTGGTCTGAGGGGGATTTTTCTATGACTCGAACAACCAAAACTCCAGTGTTCTGCTTAATGTTGAGGTTTGTTGCCTGATTAATTTCTTGTTTTGTGTCTGGAGTGAGGTCTACCATTTGAATGCCTAGGAACGGATGCTCAACACGCCCTTTGGCTAAAAGCTGATTGGCTATCCGTGCGGCGGTTTCAATCGGGATCGCAAAACCTAGTCCCCGAGCATCAGCCCGAATGACGGTGTTGATGCCAATGACCTCGCCTTGTGCATTTAAGAGAGGACCGCCAGAGTTGCCGGGGTTGATGGCAGCATCCGTCTGGATAAAGTTAACCCGCTTGTCAGGGACACCCACTTCAGCGCTGGAACGATCAGTAGCACTGATAATTCCCGCTGTTACAGTGTTGTCCAAACCGAGAGGATTGCCAATAGCGATCGCCCACTGTCCTGGTACGAGGTTTTGGGAGTTGCCTAGCTTCGCCGTTGGCAAACCCGCAGCTTTAATCTTGACGACTGCCACATCAGTGACCTGATCTACTCCTACCACATTTCCGTCAAAACTCCGACCATCCTTGAGGGTAACTTGAACTCTATCTGCTCCTGCTACCACATGAGCGTTGGTGAGCAAGCCACCGTTCTGACTCAAAATAAACCCAGAACCAGTACCGCGCTCGACGCGTTCTTCCGGAATGGGGCGCTCTGAGCCGAAGAACCGGCGAAATAGAGGATTATTAAAAGCCTCTGGAATCTGATTAGCTACCTTGTGCGTCGCATTAATTCGCACCACTGCCGGTCCTACTTTTTCTACCGCTAGGGCAATAAAGTTGAGGTTTTTGCGCTCAGTCGTACCCTCAGTTGCGCCACTAGATGAAAATGACCGCCCGGTTGCTGGCGGCAGTGCCACTGGCACCGCTGTTAAGCGCTCAGCCGAATCATTCTCAGCCGGGAAATAGCGACCGCCCAACCATCCTGCACCGCCACCAATCGCGAGTAAGGTGAGATAAAGGGCCAGCTGTTTGAACGATAAACTCATAGTCTTTCCACCTAACGACAGCAATGCAGATGCTAATTTTAATTTAGCCTCGATAAAGGGGTGAGGGGTCAAAAAGAGTAGTGAGTCCTCAGTCCTCAGCACTTTCTCGGTCAAAGATTTCAACCTAAGAATGTTACGAGTTTCTAACTTTTGCTCAAAAAACTTAGCTTTGACGGTATAATTTGTCACATTATCATCATATTACTGATGTAGTGTGAAGCAATTAGGAAAACTTAGGGAGTTAGTTGCCATGCCAAAAAGGAAATGGCTATTTGCCATTTTATTTTCCACTATGCTGGCGGGAACTGTGCTAATCGGGGGTCTAAGAACCGACAAAGCTACAGCACAATCATCGGGAAATGCTCAGCAAAAGTTAACCATGGTTACCTCAGCTGACTACCCACCTTATGAGTATCGAGACACTGCTACGGGTAAAGATGAAATCATTGGCTTTGACATTGACATTGCTAAATACATTACCAAAGAGCTAGGGCTTGGACTTGATATTAAAGATACAGACTTTAATGGCATAATTCCTGCCTTGCAGTCGCATCGGGCTGACTTAGCTATGGCTGGGATGACCCCTACAGCAGAGCGCAAAAAAAATGTGGATTTCTCCGATATTTACTACGAGGCGAAAAACACAATTGTTGCTAGAAAAGGTAGCAACCTGAAAAAGCCAGAAGATTTAGCTGGTAAAAAAGTCGGCGTACAGTTGGGTTCAATTCAGGAGAAAGCAGCTAAAAAGTTTAAAGGTGCCAATCTGGAATCACTTAATAAAACTGGTGAAATTATCGAGGAGATTAAGTCCAAACGGATTGATGCCGCAATTATCGAAAACACAATTGCTCAGGGGTTTATAGCAAGCAATCCAGATTTAGAATTTAATATCATTCCTAATACAGAAGCAGCTGGGTCTGCTATTGCTTTTCCCAAAGGTTCAGAGCGAGTTGCTAGCTTCAACCGTGTTCTTAAGCAAATGAAAGATAACGGTGAACTAGAAAAATTGGTGAAAAAATGGTTTGAGAACAAAGGAAAAACTGAAAATGCTAGCAATACGCCAAATGCCAGCAATAACAACTTATCTTTTGCGAAGATAGCGCCCAATATTCCTTACATCCTTAAAGGAATATTAGTCACGTTAGAATTTACCGCTATATCGGCTTTGCTAGGATTTATCTGGGGTACAGTACTGTCTCTGCTGAAGATTTCCACTATCAAGCCGTTAGTTTGGTTTGCGACAGCCTACACGTCTATATTCCGAGGTACACCACTGCTGTTGCAAATAGCTTTAGTCTATTACGCAACGCCCCAGCTGACTGGCTATAATATTTCCGCGTTGTTAGCAGGTGTCATCACATTTACTCTCAACTCAGGAGCTTACATCTCTGAGACAATCCGCGCTGGAATTTTAGCAGTTGACAAAGGACAACGGGAAGCGGCTTTGTCACTGGGTGTTCCTTACAGGCCAATGATGTCAGATGTTATCTTGCCACAGGCGTTAAAAAACATTTTGCCAGCGCTGGTAAATGAGAGTATTGCCCTGCTCAAAGACTCAGCTTTAGTTTCAACAATTGGTGTAGCTGACTTATTGCGCCGTGCTCAGATTGTGGGAGCAGAAAAATATGTCTATTTTGAACCACTTTTGTTCGCCGGTGCTGTTTACTATTTGATGGTTATGAGTTTGACCTGGGGGGGATATGTCCTTGAACGAAGACTCCAACGGAGCAGTTAATGAGACTATGCGACCAAATGAATTGAACCTAGCAGTTAAAGTTGAAGGCTTAGATAAATCCTTCGGTAAACTCAAGGTTTTGAAAAACATTTCTACCGAGATTAAAACAGGGGAAGTTGTTGCAATAATTGGCCCTTCTGGCTCTGGCAAGTCAACTTTTCTTCGTTGCCTGAACTTACTTGAAGTTCCGACTTCCGGGAAGATTTACATCGGTGGAGTAGATATCACTTCGCCAAGAATTAACATCATGAAGATTCGCCAGAATATCGGCATGGTGTTTCAGCATTTCCATTTGTTCCCTCACATGTCCACCTTGAAAAATGTGATGTATGCACCGATGACGGTGAAGCACGTTTCTCAGGAAGTAGCGCGGCGAGAAGGATTGGAACTGCTGGCAAAAGTTGGTTTGTCAGATAAGGCGGATGTCTATCCTTCTAAATTATCAGGTGGACAGAAGCAGCGGGTAGCGATCGCCCGTTCCCTAGCAATGAAGCCAGAAACAATGTTGTTTGATGAACCCACGTCTGCACTTGATCCAGAAATGGTGAAAGAAGTTCTAGAGGTGATGAAAGGACTGACTAAAACGGGGATCACGATGGCGATTGTGACTCATGAAATGGGCTTTGCTCGGGAAGTTGCTGATCGCATTTTGTTTTTAGATGGCGGAGCCTAGCTGAAGATTCACCGCCTAAGGAGTTCTTTAGCAAGCCGAAGAGCGATCGCGCCAAGCAGTTTTTGGAGAAGATGCTTTGAGCTTATTGCATTTTCCCTAAAACCTGCCTTATGTTGTCTGACTGCACCTGATCTGTCACCATTGCCGCGCCAATGTCGGTAGGGAGGACAAAGCGCACTTGACCGTCTTTGACTTTTTTATCCGTTTGTAGAGCTTTTATAATATCTTCAATGTCTATTTCACTTGGCAGTTGGGTGGAAAGCCCTGCTTTTTCAATCAGATTCAGCTGACGATCTTGCGCTTCTTGCTGCCAAATCTGGAGATTCAGCTGATGCTCTGGCTTTACTTGCCGCCAAAACTCGATGTCAACAGCTAGTTGACCTGCCGCTGCCATCCCGATCGCCACGGCTTCACCATGATTGACCGAACTATAACCTGTTAAGCTTTCAACTGCATGACCAATGGTATGACCGTAGTTGAGAATTGCCCGGAGGAGTCCTGCTTCTTTTTCATCCTTGCTGACGACATCAGCTTTAGCTTGAGCTGAACTCTTCAAGATCTCTTGCAACAGACCTTCATCCAGGGAGGATAGTTGATCCAGGTGCTGACATTGTTCCATCTGAGCAAACAGCTCAGCGTCCCAGATGACACCGTACTTGATCACTTCTGCCATTCCAGCCCGAAACTCTCGGTCGGGAAGAGTTTTCAGCACCTGTGGGTCAATTAAAACTAGTCGCGGCTGATAGAAAGCCCCAATTAAGTTTTTTCCTTTGGGATGATTAACCCCAGTTTTGCCTCCGATCGCAGCATCAACCATCGCTAACAGGGTGGTTGGCACTTGCACAAAGTTAATGCCCCGCAGCCATGTGGCAGCGGCAAAGCCTGTCATATCGCCAATCACACCTCCACCTAAAGCAACTAGGGTTGAAGAGCGCTCTAGGAAGTTCGCTAGGGCGGCATTGTAGATTTCTTCGATTGAAGCCAGGGTTTTGTAGCACTCACCCGCGTTGATGATTAGCTCGGCAACTTCAAACCCAGCTGATTTGAGGGAATCCTTCACAGACTGACCGTAGTGGTCAAAGATGGTTGGATTGGAAACCACCAGGACTTTCTTGCCCAGCTCAAGTTTTTTCATCCGTCGACCTAGCTGCTCTAGGTTGTTATCTGCGATCGCAATCTTGTAAAACTGCTCCTCGGATAAAACCAGGTCAATATCAGAGTCAATGACTGAATGCATCGCCAAAATCCCTTTTCCCAAGCGCCCTTCCGCTGTATTTTACTCCAGATAATGTTTCAATGGTTTTAGTGACTATCGTGGAAAACCAATTAATGTTTGGAGTAATATCTTATATCTTGATCTTAGGTGGAGCCTTTGGCGTTGCGGTAGGACTGCTTTTCGGTCTTCGAGCTGTCAAGCTAATATAAACTACCTCACCGCATAGACCGATGAGGGTTCGCGTATCCCCACCGTCTACGTGGGTCAAAGAAGAGAGCAGGGGGGGCAAACCCCATACCTGAAGGCAGGGGCAAGAAGAGCGGACACCTTGTGCCTCATTGCAAGCAATCTTGGCACAAATATTTTCTTTTCCATGGATGAATCCGCTCTGATTCCAACCTTGTGGCATTAAGAAAGTATTAACTCTTTCCCGCCCCTGCCGCCCCTGCTTCCCCTGCCCTTACCCTTTCTCGCTCCAAGCGAGATAAGGCAATTTTGATGCCGTAGCCCGAATCTGATTAACTTGGGTGACTAGTTGTCCACAGTCATCCCATGTGCCTTTCATAAGCATTTGGCGCGACCCCTCGCCCATGCTTACAGAAGCACAAAAGTCTTCAAAACGAACTTGCATCGATTCTAAATCTACAGTCATTAGGGTTAGCGGTGTCGCTGCCAGTGCCGCCTGTAGATGCTTCACCGTTGCTGAATCAGCTGTAAAGCAAGGGATACCAATAGCTACACAGTTGCCAAAGAAGATTTCAGCAAAACTCTCTCCGACTAACGCTTGAATACCCCATTTTGCTAGTGCTTGAGGTGCGTGCTCCCGTGATGAACCACAGCCAAAATTGCCGTTGACTACCAAAATTTTGGCTCCTTGGTATTGGGGTTGGTTAAAGGGATGTTGTCCTTCCTGAGTCCGGTCATCGGCAAACACCTGTTCTCCCAAACCGTCAAAGGTTACACAGCGCAAAAAACGGGCTGGGATAATTCGGTCTGTATCAATGTCATTACCAACTAAAGGAATTCCCCGTCCGGCGATTGATTTCACTTCACTCATCACTTCACCTACAGCAAGTCGCGGATATCAGAAACTTCACCTGTAACAGCCGCTGCTACCACCATCGCGGGACTCATCAGCAGGGTGCGCCCAGTGGCAGAACCCTGACGACCCTTAAAGTTACGATTTGAAGAAGAAGCACTCAGTTGGCTACCCTGCAGTTTGTCAGGGTTCATAGCTAGACACATCGAACAACCGGGTTCTCGCCACTCAAAACCTGCTTCTAAAAAGACTTTATGCAGTCCTTCTGCCTCGGCTTGCTGTTTAACCTGTTCCGAACCAGGCACCACAAATGCCTTGACACCCGTAGCCACATGCCGTCCTTTAGCAAATTTTGCGGCTTCACGCAGGTCGCTGAGTCTGCCATTGGTACAGCTGCCGATAAAGCACACGTCTACTTTAGTCCCTCGGAGCGGCGACCCAGGGGTAAGAGACATGTAACGGTAGGCTTCTTCAGCAATTGGTCTTTCTGCTTCGAGCAGGGCATCAGCAACGGGAACCACTTCATCCACCGCAATGCCCTGCCCAGGGGTAATTCCCCAGGTCACCGTCGGAGCAATATTAGTAGCATCAAATGCGATCGCGTCGTCGTAAATCGCATCAGCATCACTGCGAAGGCTTGTCCACCAAGCTACAGCTTTGTCCCAGTCTGCACCTTGGGGCGCGAATTCTCTGCCTTGCAGGTACTTGAATGTGACAGCATCTGGGTTAACGTATCCACAACGCGCACCTCCTTCAATTGCCATATTGCACACTGTCATCCGTTCTTCCATACTCATCGCATCAAAGGTGGTGCCAGAAAATTCATAGGCATATCCCACTCCACCTTTAACGCCAAGGGTACGGATGATATGCAGTATCACATCCTTGGCATACACACCAGGGCGCAATGCCCCATTCACTTCTAACTTGCGGACTTTGAGTTTAGAGAGCGCCAGCGTTTGGGAAGCCAATACATCCCGTACTTGAGAAGTGCCAATCCCAAAGGCGATCGCTCCAAAAGCACCATGGGTGGAAGTGTGGCTATCTCCACAGGCTACAGTCATTCCCGGCTGGGTCCAGCCCTGTTCTGGAGCAATCACATGAACAATTCCTTGATGACCAGAGCCAACATTGTAAAATTTAATGCCGTATTCCTGGCAATTACGCTCCAAGGCTTGCATCATCTCTTCTGCAAGGCCATCAACAAAGGGACGAGCTTGACTCTCTGTAGGAACAATATGATCTACAGTTGCCACCGTCCGTTCGGGAAACAGTACCTTTAGTCCTCGCTCCCGGAGCATAGCAAAGGCTTGAGGACTGGTGACTTCGTGAATCAAATGTAGACCAATAAATAGCTGAGTCTGTCCGGAAGGCAAAATTTCTACAGTATGTAAGTCCCAAACTTTGTCAAACAGTGTCCCTTTGCTCATGATCCGCGGTCGCCGTATACGTGCAGTCTCTAATTATATCTCAAATTTAAGGATTTCCATAGTAATATGAAGACAACTGAGTATTTCGATAAAGTGGTGTTTGTCAAACACCCAGAGGTCCATAGGGAATGGATCGAGCGAGTGTTAGCCAATCCAGTCAAAAAAGAAGTTCAGTTGAACGGACGGATATCTTTCTGGGCGAACATATCAGAGATGGGCAGTAGAGTTCTGAGAGTGATTACTTTGACAGATGGAGAAACTGTTCACAATGCTTTCTTTGACCGGAATTTTTACAAACGGCAACTAAGAGGCGAAGAACCGATATGAAAATTCAGTACTTTCCAACAACAGATACACTGTACATTAGCTTGACATCTAAGCCCAGCTCAGAATCAGAGGCAGTTACCGACGATCTAATTGTTGACTTTGGCGTTGATGGAGAAGTTGTTGGTATCACTATTGACAACTACTCGAAGCACACTGACACGATTGAAATTGAAACACCAAGCTTACCAATAAGCGCAAGCGTACTTTCAGGTTAGCTTTTCTATAGCAATCCTAATGAGTTATAAAATTCCTTGGCGTTCTTTGCGTCTTGGTGGTTTGTTTATTTAGAGATACTATTCACAAATCAAATAGGACTGCTATAGAAGCCTTTGGATCTGCATGTTCTGTTTAACTATAAGCTGAGTGCCCCTACCACCTCCTTATCCTGAGTTTGCACTTCTGTTTTTGCCAGAAACTCAGTCAGTTGGCTTTCAATCTCGTCGCGCACAATCTGGCGATACTCTAAGAAGTGCTCGTTGTGGGCGCAAACGGTAATGTAATGCTCCCACACAGCTGGGTTGCGTTTGAAAATGCTAAACAGGTGGTGCCAGAATTTCCAGCGCGTTCGGCGTTTTAACCCCTGTCGCCAAACAACAATCAGCAACGCTCGCAGATCCACCCAAGTAGGTAGCTTGAATGGTGCTTTGCACTTCGGCGCACCTAGCATCAGAAAACAGCGATAGGTGCGATCTAGAAAGCGATCAGCATCATATAACTCCCAGAATGCCTCGATGTATTCTCTGGCAATGTCTTCTAGGGGTCGCGTTGGCACAAAGTTCATCAAAGTCGTCTGGTTAATGTTGCCATCTTTGGCTTGCAGACGTCCCTCTTTTTCCAGCCGATGCCATAAAGCCGTATGAGGCAGAGCTTGCAGCATCGCAAAGGTGGTGGTGGGAATCGCTGTTTGTTCGGCAAATCGGACAATGCGATCGCCCGATCCTGATTTTTCCCCATCAAAGCCAATGATGAAGCCAGCCATCGGTCGCAACCCAGCTCGCGTAATCATCTCAACGGAATCACTTAAAGAGCTACGGGTATTTTGGAACTTCTTTGTTAACTGCAAGCTTTCTTCATCTGGCGTTTCAATCCCCAAAAACACGGCGTCAAAATTGCACTCCACCATCAGCTCCATCAGTTCCGAGTCTTGAGCCAAGTCAATAGAAGCTTCGGTGTTAAAACGGAAGGGATACTGGTGCTGTGCTTGCCAGACTTTTAGCTCTTTGAGCAATAACTTAACGTTCCGCTTGTTCCCGATAAAGTTGTCATCTACCATGAACACACCGCGACGCCACCCTAGCTCGTAAAGATAATCCAACTCTGCTAACAGCTGTGCTGGTGTCTTGGTCCGAGGCTTACGACCGTAGAGCACTATGATGTCGCAAAACTCGCACTGGAAGGGACAACCGCGCGAAAACTGTAC
>JAABUX010004686.1_pt1 | contig 17194 bp, 17 predicted proteins | sample 5561851 | NCBI WGS metagenome assembly JAABUX01 (sample SAMN10711883, study PRJNA513361) | rock metagenome | isolation source: Antarctica rocks | place: Antarctica: Victoria Land, Richard Nunatak red sandstone | collected 2016-01-03 | reverse complement strand
GTACAACCAGGGATGGGCGAGCAGCGTAGCGGGCCATCGTGCTCCCAGGACTTTAGCGCGTCAACGAATAATCTCGCGTGGAGTCATTCTGGATCGGGGAGGCGCATCCGGGGCGGATTACTCTTCGTGGTCGGCCGGCGTTGCATCCGCTTCTTGCCGCACGTCGTGGCGCTTGCCGCCCAGGATGGAGTGCGGAGGCGGCGTACGTTGGATTTGCAGAGGTGTGGGCTTGGTCTCGGCGTGGCGGCGGTCGCTGCACTCACGGCAGACGACGTGCTTGCGCCCCGCGCGGTCGGTCCGCAGCACGCGGAAGATGTCGGCCTCGGCTGTCTCGCGACCGCAATCCACGCACGTTGCCAGTTGCCGGTTGTCAGATATCGGTTGCCCCGTGTCTTTTGCCATCAGCTACCCACTCCTTCACCTCACCCGAAGCGGGCAAGATGCCCGCGCTCCCAGTGGCTCGTACCTACCGCCCACCGCCAGGGCGTATGCAATACGCCCCTACCATCTACTGCCTACTAGCAGCGATACCGTTTCCACGTGCGCCGTCTGGGGGAACATGTCGACGGGCTGGACGCTGTGCAGGGTGAAGCCGCCGTCGAGCAGCACGCGCAGGTCGCGCGCCAGGGTGGAGGCGTCGCAGGAGACGTAGACGAGCTTGCGCGGCGCCAGGCGCAGCAGCGCGGCCAGGGCGGCGGGACGGCAGCCGGCGCGCGGCGGGTCGACCACTACCAGTTCAGCCGGCTCGGCCAGCGCGGGCAGCGCGTCCTCGGTCCGGCCGGCCACGAACTCGACGTTGCGCAGGTCGCGCGCGTTGTGGCGCGCGTCCTTGAGCGCCGCCGCCGACTCCTCCAGGCCGATGACCCGGCGCACCAGGGGCGCGAGCGCCAGGCCGAAGGTACCGACGCCGCAGTAGAGGTCGAGCAGAACTTCGTCGCCGCGCGGGTCGAGCGCCGCGCGCACCACCTCGATCAGCCGCTCGGCCTGGGGCGTGTTGACCTGGAAGAAGGCGGCGGCGGAGACGCGGTAGCGCCGCCCCAGGATCTCCTCATCGAAGTCCGTCTGGCCGCTGGGATAGGGCAGGTCGGGCGCCTCCTGCGCTGGGTTGACCAGCAGGTCGCCGGTGCGCGTGCCCACGCGGATGGCCAATTGGTGTCCGCTGGCGTGGCGCTGGGACGCGGTCAGGATCTCGTTGATGCGCGGGTGAGCGATGGGGCACGCATCAACCGGCATGAAGCGGTGTCGATGGGCCGTGGTGAAACCGACCTCGCCGAGGCGACGCCCGACCGAGAAGCGGATGTGGTTGCGATACCCGTAAGTCAGCGGCGCGGGCAGCGTCGGCAGCACCGGCGGCTCGCACAGACCCGCGCCGGCCACCAGGTGCGCGACGACAGCGGCCCGCTTGCGCTCAAGCTGGCGCTCATAGGGCATGTGCTGGAGTTGGCAGCCGCCGCACTGGCCGAAGTAGGGGCACGGCGCGTCCACGCGCTCGGGCGACGGCCGGAGCACGCGCACCACGCGGCCCTCGATCCCCTCGTCACGACGCGCCCACACCTCCAGCTCGACGCGCTCACCAGGCAGGCCATAGAGCGCGCGGACGGGAGAGCCATCGGTGGCCGCGCCGACGGTGACCGCGGCGTCGGGCGTGCCGGCAAAGCCGGTCAGCTCGACCTCGACCGTGTCCGGCGGGTCAGAAGACGGAACTGGACGGCCGGCGCGCGACGACCTACGCCTACTCGTGGCCCTGCTCGCCATCGCCGGCCGCGCACGCCTCCGCGCAGCAGCCCGTCGGCTGCATCCACCTCCGCGCCCAGCGATCGACGCTATCGACGATAGAGACGAGGTCGTGGCCGCTGCAGGTCAGATCGTACTCCACGTTGGGCGGGATGTCGGAGACCATGCGGCGCGTGACCACGCCATGGGCCTCGAGCGTCTTGAGGCGCTGCGAGAGCGTCTTGGGGTTGACGTCGCGCGCGCTGCCGGTGCGCGCATCGCCGCGCAGGGCATGCTGCAACTGGCAGAAGCGGCGCTTGCCGCCCACCAACTCCTTGACGATCTGCAACGTCCACTTTTGCTCCAGCAGGCGCATCGTCTCCACGACCGGACAGAAATAGTCGCCGTCGGTTGCGGACACAGAGGCACCCGTCATGGCAGGGTCGGCCGCCGGTGTGTCGGGTCGTGTCAGAAGGGTATCCATACCCACGATTGTAGCAGGCAAACGACTAAAGGTCTACCCGTTCTATGCATGTTATACGATGTATAGTGATTGACAGAGTATAGCAAAGACTGGCACACTAGCGTGGTCGTCCCGCGCGATACGCTTGTCCACACGGCCGATACGTAGCACGCAGCCGCGACATGGGGCGACAACGACCAGGCGCACCGCTTGGGAAAGGACAGCAGAAAACATCATGGACACAGCAGGAAAGACAATCCTCGTCACTGGGGCGACAGGCCAGCAGGGGGGCGCCGCGCTCCGACATCTGCGGGAGCACGGCTTCGGCGTCCGCGCGCTGACGCGTGACGCGCAGGCGGACAAGGCCCGGGCCTTGTCCGGTCAGGGTATCGAGGTCGTCCAGGGCGACATCGACGACCGCGCCTCGCTCGACCGCGCGCTGGAGGGCGCTTACGGTGCGTTCTCAGTCCAGAACTTCGCTCTCACGGGGGTCGAGGGCGAGGTTCGGCAGGGGCAGACGCTCGCCGATGCAGCCAAGGCGGCGGGCCTGCGGCACGTCGTCTACAGTTCGGTCGGGAGCGCCCACCGCCAGACGGGCATCCCCCACTTCGACAGCAAGTTCCAGATCGAGGAGTACATCCGCTCCATCGATCTGCCGCACACAATCCTGCGGCCGGTGTACTTCATGGAGAACTGGTTCGGCTCCCGTGACTATATCCTGGGCGGCACGCTGGGCCAACCGCTCGACCCCGCCAAGCCGCTGCAACAAGTGGCCGTCGACGACATCGGCGCGTTCGCCGCACTGGCCTTCGCCGACCCGGATCGCTGGTTGGGCCAGGCGGTCGATCTGGCGGGCGACGAGCTTACAGGACCGCAGTCGGCCGAGGTGTTCGGCCGTGTCATTGGCCGACCGGTGCGGTACGTGCAGACTTCGCTGGATCAGATACGCCAGTATATGGGCGACGAGGGGGTGACGATGTTCGAGTGGTTCGACGAGGTGGGCTACGAGGCGGACATTCCCGCGTTGCGTGCCCTCTACCCGCGACTTACCACGCTTGAGCAGTGGCTACGCAAGACGGGGTGGGAAAACGCGGGGGCGCAACGGGCATGATGGGCGGCGCGTCCGCCGCTGAGTGCGCAACGCCCAACGGACCGTTGCAGCGCCGGCTTCCCTCGCGGAGCCAGCGTTGCAACGGGCGCCCCACTTTATCGTTGAGAAGACGCGGAAGTGTCATCGCGACCCGCTAGCCACGCCACAATCACGGCCATGCCCACGTGCAACGCTCTGCTAACTCGCCGGCAAGGAACAGGGCGAGCGCTGCTTCGCGAGGATCCATCGTGTCACCAGGACTTTCTGGATGCGTCGTCGGCATGCCGACTATCTGTGCATGGGACTGGTCGTCGGGGTCCAAGCATTGTACGGCAAGGGGGTGGTCACCAGAGACGCCGACCCCGCGAATCTCACCGACGGTGATCGTAGCAATTGCCTTACACTTGATACGCTCATTAACATGATCAATGTTGCAAAGACTTGCGATGAAAACAGATAGGGTCTGCTCGTTAGCACGTCTAAGAAATAGCTCGCTCGTGAAGGTTCGATCTTCTTTGTTGAAACAACTCGAATTGCGTGCGCCACGGTATACCATCTCCGTATCGACTGGGTCGGGAAAGTAAGGATTCGAATAGGTCGAGCGCTGGCTCATGCTCTAAGTATCTCTGACGATGACGCAGTTTTCGTTACTTAACCGTTCATGGCATTCTCGCCGTTCTGGCTGACCAACCACTGCAACCGATGCGCCAATGCGACGCCCGTCACATCCGTTTCTGCCGCGAACGTCGCGCTTGATCCTTTCCCTTGCTGATAGTAGATGTAATGTGGGTGGTCAGCCTGGCCTGGAATCACAAGCTCCACTTTCCGCACCAGCTCCTGCCCGCGCCAATAGGTATGGATTCCACCCTGCCCATCCGTCGACGCGTTGAGCTTGGGAAAAGGAAACGGCAACAAGTAGCCTGCCTCTTTGAGGAGGTCTATCGTTGTTGAGAGCGCATAGTCGCTCGGGCCGGCGATGGACTCCTCGTCGGCTTCTTCCTCTCGAAGCTCCATTATGTGATCTATGGCCAGAGCAAGTCCCGTATCCTGCTCGCTGTACACATCGTGCACTCGCTTCAGCATCTCTGATTCACCATCCCAATCCAGGCCAAACAATTTGGGTGCGTTTCATCCGTGTTGGGGGCACCCTTACCCCCCGACCCCCTCTCCCTGTGCGCGGGAGAGGGGGAGACGCCGCTCCAACTCAAACGAAACGCACCCAAACAATTTGACTAGATGCACTAGTCTGCTGGCGTTGCGCGCCGGACTATTCTTTGATTGCTCGTTGTCGTGTAGTATACCCTCCGGGCCAACCAGAGCATGCTGTAGCAGCGAGCACGTCGTACGGTTGAGAGACTACTCACAGGCCCAGGGGAAAAGCTGTCGCGGATTGGGTACTGTTTGTGCCACACTAGGAACCGTATCGATACGACGCTGAGTGTGTTGCGCCAGAGTACTGGAAAAGGGGGAATGTCGATGATTGCGTCCGAGGCCCTGAATGAGGCGCCGCCCCGCGCGGGGCGGCGCTATGCGCTGGAGCCGGCCGTGGCGGTGGTCGGCTCGTACCCGTCGCCGGAGGGCGTGGCGGCGGGGCTGGCGCGCATCAGTCGCGACGCCACGCCGGTCCCCGAGCTGGTGCGCCAGGCGGTCGAGGACACCGGGCTGGCGCGGCGCCGCAACGAGAACATCATCTACGAGTACGGGCACTCCTCCATCGCCGAGGGCGCGGTCTTCGGCGTGGCGATCCAGGACATCCCGCGTTCGCTCTCGATCGACCTGGTGGCGCACCGCCTGGCCTCGTATACCCAGCTCAGCTACCGCTACGTCCCGGTCGAGCGCGTGCCGCTGCAGTTCTTCCTGCCGCGCGAGTTCCGCGCCGGGCGCGCTTGGGGCATCTTCGAGACGGCCGTCGAGCAGGCCTGGACCCTCTACACGACGCTGTACGAGCGCCTGACGGCGCACCTGGTCGGGACAGGCGCCGTCAAAAGCGAGGCCATGGCCCGCCGCCGCGCCACAGAGGACGCGCGCTACGCGTTGCCTCTGGCGCAGTCGACTCAGCTCGGCATGACGGCCAATGCCCGCGTCTGGGGCCACGCGATGGCGCGCTTGCTGTCGCATCCCCTCTCCGAGGGGCAGGCGCTGGGCGAGAGGCTCAAGGAGACCCTGCAGCCGCTGGCGCCCTCGCTGTTCCCCGATAAATACATCCATGCCCTGCCCTTCCCCGGCAGCGCCCTGGACGCCCTGCGCTCGCTGGCCGGATCGCTGCCCACGACGCCCGCATTGGCCAGGGCCGAGGAGGAGGCGCCATTGCCCGCGCGGGACGGTGTGACGTTGGTGGACTATGATCCGCGCGGGGAGGAGCGTCTGGCGGCGGCGCTGCTCGTCCGCGTCACGGACCTGGACGCGCCCGCCCGCGCGGCCCTCGCGGCGCGACTCTCCGCGGAGGAGCGAGCGGCGCTGATCGGGGCCTCCTTCAGCGGCATGGCGGCGCACGACGCGGCGCTGCGCGAGTTGGAGACGCTGACCTATACCGTGGAGATGGTGCATTCCGAGGCCTGCTACCACCAGTTCATCCGCCATCGCATGGCCACGCAGGTGGCCCAGCCGCGTCGCGGCGCGTTGGGCTACACCGTGCCCCCGGCGGTCGAGGAGGCTGGCTGCGCGGGGCTCTATGGCGAGGGTATGGCGGTCCTGGAGGATGCGTTCGACCGTTTGGGCGGCGATGAACGCGCCTCTATCATGCTGGGGAACGGCCACAACAGGCGCACGCTGCTGCACCTGAACGCGCGCGAATTGATCGAGTTGTCGCGCTTGCGCGCGGACAGGCACGCGCAGTGGGAGGTGCGCGACCGCACGCAGGCCATCGTGTTCCTGGTCGACGCGGTTCATCCGGCCGTGGCGCGGGCCTGCGGCGGCCGCGACGCCTTCAAGGCGGGGCAGTACGAGTGATTAGTGGCTAGTGGTTAGTGACTAGAAATTCTTCTAGCCACTAGTACAGCTTGGCGTAGATACGTTTGCGTTCCCACGACAACCTGCGACTGAAGTCGCATGGCAAACCACGGACACTGAAGTGTCTCGGCAGCCCACACGTACCGCCAAGGTATTTCAGCCAACGTGTACTAGCTACTTCGTCCGAGAGGGCAAACGCATTCCTGGCCCTTGTCGCATTATGTATAGAAATCTTCGCGGCCCACGACCCTGGGCTATGGAACGGGGCTCGCGGAGGGGAAGAGAGAGTGTGGATCTGGTTGATGCACGAGTCCTGGCGGCTGTTGCCGTTGCCGTTGTAACCGTGAGACTGTTAGACGTCGTCGGGGTCGGTCATCGGTTCGTCATCGTCGGGGTCGTACGTGGCCGTGGAGTCCGCCGCGCCGCCGGCGTCGTTGCCACCATTGGCGAACTCCGTGGAGCCGCGCGGCGGGGCCTGTGCTTGCCACTCGGCGAGCACCTGACGGACAAAGTCGTGGTCGCGATTGAGACGGATGGCACGTGTTGTGCCGCCGCCGGCCAGGGCGACCATCTCCTGGCCTAGCACGTCGAGGCGGACGAGCGAGTTCAGCACGGCCTTGGCATCCTCGATGCCGACGGAGCCGAGAGGGTGGCGCGGTCCGGCGATATAGCGTGCGATATTCATGAATGTGGTTGTTTCCCAGTGCTCGTCGATCCAGCCGAGCAGGCGGACGTAGCGGGCTTCGAGATCGCCCAGTTGTCGCTCTTCGATCTCGACCGGATCGGCGCGACTGGCGCTGTCGACCAGGTCGCTGCTGATTGTCCCCGGCACCCCGGAGATGACCACATCTTTGCCGAAACGGTTCTTCAGGCGGGCGCTAATACGAACAAAGTCACTGTCGCCGGTCATCAACACAAACGTCGATATTTGTGGGCGGTCGAGCACTGCATCGACGATATCGAGCAGCATCGCGAGGTCGGCGGCGCTTTTCTCCTTTCCACCGGGCAGCACGCGCAGCGGAACGTCGACGCGGGAAATCCCGGCCGCTTCGAAGCGGCGCTTGTACTGATCGGGGTGTTTGCTGAAGTCGGCGTAGGCAAAGGCGACGGGGACCGTGCCATACTTGCGCGCTTTGGCGATGAGTTTGTGCGGGTCCGGCTCCTGCCCATAGTTGTTGAGCATGGAGTATCGAATGTTCTCAAAATCAATGAACAAGGCAACTTCGCCTTGCGACATCATGTGTCATCCTCCTGCCTGACAGGGGATAGGGATACGTTTGCACTATCGGGACTGGTAAAGAGCGCGGCCAATCGCGGCCCGACCGGCACGCCTACAAGGTACCACATCTACGATGATGGGCTCGAACCCTATCTACGATGATGGACTCGAACCCTATCTACGATGATGGACTCGAACCCTCGACCGCGTTGGCGCCCAGGGAGACGACGACCTGCGGCTGGTTGGCGCCCAGGCGCGCCGACACCGGGACGGCCTGCAGCATCTGGCCCAGCACCCAGGCGGTATAGTCGCCGCCAGGACGATCGGCGTTGACCGTCACCGTGGTGCGCTGTTGCGTGTTCGTGGCGGCGTCGGCCGGGGCGACGGTGTTGAAGCCCATATTCGCGAGCAGCATGGTGTACATCCCGGCGAGCCCGACCGTATTCTGGCCGTTGAGCACCCCGACCACGGCATTCTCGCGCTGCAGCCGCGTATCGGCGAACAGCGACGTCACGAGGGGCCTGATGCGGTCCCAGTTGGGGTCGAGGATGTCCTGTCCGTCGCTCGAGACATCGCTGGTCACGTAGCCGCCGTCGACATTGATGTAGGCGTGCCGCGTGTGGCTGCCCCTGGCGCGTCCGAGCAGCATCCCGAGCTCGGGGAGAGCGCCGCGCGGCAGGTCGGTGTTCACAGCGCCGTTGACCGCGGAGATGATGCCGGGCAGACGCAGGACCGTGGCGGGCGAGAACAGGCCCTTCTCGATGCCGTCCAGCACCGCCTGCTGCTGCTCGACGCGCCCGAGGTCTTGCTGGGCGTTGGCGTGGCGCTCGCGCGCGTAGACAAGGGCGGTCGTCCCATCCATGGTCTGGCAGCCGGCCTTGATGTCGATGGTGTGGACACCGTAGCCGGTGTCGTCGGGGTACTGTGTGTCGTACAGCTCATGCGGGACGCAGACGGTCACGCCGCCCATGGCGTCGATGACGCTCTTGAAGCCGGTGAAGCGCATCACGGCGTAGTAGTTGATGGGGATGCGCAGCGCGCTCTCCACCACGAAGGCCGCGAACTGAGGCCCCTGGCCGGACGATTGCCCCAGGGCATACCCGGCGTTGATTTTATAGGAGCCGTAGCTGCCGGGGACGTCGACCCACAGGTCGCGCGGGACGGAGAGCATCGTGACATCGTGCGACGAGGGATCCACGCGCAGCACGATCATGCTGTCGGAGCGCGTTTGTTCGGTCCCGCGCTGGTCGATGCCCATGACCAGGATGTTGATGGGGTCGGCGCCGTTCCAGGGCACGGTGCCGGCTGATCCGCCCAAGAGCAGGCCGCCGACGGGGTTGAGCAGGGTCGGATTCTCGTAGCAGACGGCGCCGGCGGCGCCGGTGAGCAGCAGCAGCAGGACCACGGCGATGAGCAAGGCGCGCAGCACGCGTACCCAGCGCCGGCGGCGGGGACGCGGGCGTGAGTGCGAGCGTGGGTGCGGCCGGGGCATGACGAGGGTATCGGCAAGGTTGATCGGCCGCGGTTGCGGGCGCGGCATCTCGCCGGTCGTGGCCGAGGCCAGGGGGCTGCCGGGCAGCAATCGTTCTTGAGCCATGGTGGCGTGGCGCTCTTTCCGGGGATGCTCTTCTAAGGACGTCAGTCGCGGCACAGCCGAAAGTATAGCATAGCCCCTGGAATCGGGATACCAGTTGCCAGTTGCCAGTTGCCAGTTGCCAGTTGCCAGTTGTCAGTTGTCAGTTGCTCGCTGCCTACTAATTCCGCGATGGTGCGGCCGAGCACGGGATGCCGGACGTCCGGCGCGATGGCGGCCAGCGGTTCGAGGACGAAGCGCCGCTCGTGCATGTGGGGATGGGGGAGCGTCAGTGTCGGGCTATCGGCCACCACATCGTCGTAGAGCAGCAGGTCCAGATCGACCGTGCGCGGCCCCCAGCGGACCGTGCGCACGCGCCCGAGCGCCGTCTCGATGGCGAGGAGACCCCTCAGCAACGCGTCGGGCGGCAGCGTCGTGCGCAGGCGCGCCGCCGCGTTGAGGAACGCCGGCTGCTCGGTGTAGCCGACCGGCGCCGTCTCGACCAACGGCGAGACGGCCTCGACCGTACCGAGCGCGGCCATGCCCTCCACGGCCGCGCGCAGGGAAGCCGCGCGGTCGCCCAGGTTGGAGCCAAGGGCGATATAGGCGATGGACATAACGTCTTGTTTGGCGCTCCTACACGATCATGCAATGGGCTACCGGCACTTTGATGGTACACGATTGACACAGCCGTCAATTGTGATGGTGGGCCGTGGCAGGGCCATGTAGTTCTCGCGGCAGCCTGGCCATGCCGGGGTAGTATTGCATACGCCCGGCGGCAGCGACTAGGGCGTATACAATACGCCCCTACCCACCGGGAATTGCCCGCGAGATTGAGAACTAAATAGCCCTGGGGCCGTGGCCCTGACCTTGAAAGGTCAGGGCCGATTGTTATCCGCGGGGGCGTTCCCGCGGATAACAATCGGCCCTGGACACAGCAGGGACGAACTTTAAAAGGTCGGCGTGGAAGACTCGTTCGCGCCGAGCGCGTATGAGGGTTGCTCCGGGTGACGGTCTGGAGGAGAGCCCTCAGAGTCCGTGTCCTACTCCTACCATGACCGTTCAAGGTCAGGTGGCGCGCACCCGAGGCAATGCGTGGGCTTGACAAGGGAGGGGACAGTCTCTATAATGGGTATGAGTGGGCACTGTCGTGCCATTGTCCACGCTGTCCTTGGCTTTACATGCGGTTGAAGCGCCTCACCTCGTGTTGTGCCAACCGGACGTGTGTGCCCGTGCCGTACCCTGATTGCCAACTTGTGTCCGCTACCCCATCTGCGTCGACACGTTCCTCTTTTTGGTGGCGCTGAAACCAAACATAATCGGCCGTCCGCGGCTCCAGGCTCTTGTCCCCTGTTTGTTGTCCTCTATAGCGCAACGGCAAAGTCGTTGTTCCCTCGACTTTCATGTGTCGCCGAGGATAAGGCAACATATATCAGGGCCTGTGCTGTGTTCGTGGCGGCCCGCGTGTCCGCGCGCACACCGGTCTGGTAGATGGCTGAGCCGAATGATACGGGCGAGAGAGAAAATGCCTAGATGACCGAAAATCTGGATCGTAACCTTGGCCTTGAATTGGTGCGCGTCACCGAGGCGGCCGCGCTGGCCGCGGGCCGTTGGATGGGCAAGGGCGATAAAGAGGGCGCCGATCAAGCCGCCGTTGACGCGATGCGGTTTGCGCTGGGAAGCGTGGACATGGACGGCGTGGTGGTGATCGGTGAGGGCGAGAAGGACGAAGCGCCGATGCTCTACATCGGCGAAAACATCGGCAATGGCCAGCCGCCGCGCACGGACATCGCGGTCGATCCGATCGACGGGACCACGGTGCTGGCCAAAGGGTTGCCCAACGCGCTGACGGTGGTGGCGCTGGCCGAACGCGGGTCGATGTACAGCCCACCGAACATCGTCTACATGGAAAAGGTGGCCGTCGGTCCGGCCGGCCGGGGCCATATCTCGATCGAGGCGACGCCGGAGGAGAATCTGCAGTCGCTGGCGCGGGCCAAGGATTGCGATGTGGCCGACCTCTCGGTGATTATCCTCGACCGGCCGCGTCACGACGAGTTGATCGACCGCATCCGCGCCGCCGGGGCGCGCATCCAGTTGATCAGCGATGGCGATGTCGCCGGCGCGTTGATCGCGGCGATGGAGGAGCATACCGGCGTGGACCTCTTGATGGGCATCGGCGGCGCGACGGAGGCGGTGCTCGCGGCCTGCGCGCTCAAGTGCGTGGACGGCGACATGCAGTGCCGGCTCTGGCCCCGCAACGAGGAGGAGAAGCGCGCGGCGATCGACGCCGGGCTAGCCCCCTCGGAACTCGACCGCGTCCTCACGATCGACGACCTGTGCGCCAGCGACAACGTCTTCTTCGCGGCCACGGGGATCACCAATGGCGAGCTCCTGCGCGGCGTCCAATACTCCGGGCATGGCGCGCGCACCCACTCCCTCATGATGCGGTCCCGCTCGGGAACCGCCCGCTGGATCGAGGCTCAACATCGCTGGGAACGCTTGATGGCGTATACCGGCTCACCCTACGATCAAGCAATCTGGCGCGACCGCACCCGCGCCACACGACGATAGAACAGTAACAAACAAAGAGTGTAAGACAATATGCCACGTACTCGACGACCACGCAACCCTCAGCCCCCCCTTAGCGAGGACGCTGTAGCCGCGCAAGACGAGGACGATTCGTCCGCGCAACCTCCTATGACCATCATGCCCGCCGCGCCGGCCGTCAATGCCGCCGGCATCGGCGACCTCAACGACCTCGACGTGACCGCTCCCGTCCCCACGGCACGGACCTACGCGTCCACGTCCACCCCTACCCCCACCCCTACCCCCTACAGCCCTCCAACGCCCAGCGGTAATGGCGCCACCGCTCCGTACAGTGGCGGCGCGCATTCCAACGGAGCCGCCAACGGCAATGGCAACGGCGTGAGCCCCAACCCCAATGGCAACGGCGCGGGCGCCAACGGCGTTGGTCGGATGGATCGCGGGGACCGCAACGATCGCGGGGATCGCAACGACCGTCGTCCCAGCTATTTCGACCGCCGTGAGCGGGACAATCGAGGAGAGCGCGATCGGGAGCGCGAGGAACGCCGCGAGCGGGAGCGGGAGCGCGAGGCCAACCGCGGACCGGCCCTGTCCGAGCTGGAAGGCAAGACGATGGCCGAGTTGCGCGAGATGGCCAAGCAGCTCGACATCACCGGCGTCACCGCCCTCAAGAAGCAAGACCTGATCTTCCGCGTGATGCAGGCCCAGGCCGAGCAGCAGGGCAATATCTTCCGCATGGGCGTGCTCGACGTGGTCGACGAAGGATTCGGGTTCCTGCGGCGCGCGCGCTTCCTGCCCGGACCCGACGATGTCTACGTCTCCCTCTCGCAGATCCGCCGTTTCGGACTACGCACCGGCGATATGGTCTCGGGCCAGGTGCGGACGCCCAAGGATACGGAGAAGTATCACGGGCTCTTGCGCGTCGAGGCCATCAACGGGCTCGATCCCGAGGTGGCCAAGCGCCGCCCCAACTTCGATAAGCTGGTGCCGATCTACCCCAACCAGCAGTTCCTGCTGGAGACGAAGCGCGAGGTCCTGCCGACGCGCCTGGTCGACCTGGTGGCGCCGATCGGGAAGGGCCAGCGCGGCCTGATCGTGGCCCCGCCCAAGGCCGGCAAGACGATGATGCTCAAGCACATCGCCACCGGCATCCAGCAGAACTATCCCGACGTGCACCTGATGTTGGTGCTGGTGGGCGAGCGGCCCGAGGAGGTGACCGATCTGGAGCGCAGCGTGAAGGGCGCCGAGGTGGTCAGCGCGACCTTCGACGAGCCGGTGGAAAACCACGTCCGCGTGGCCGAGATGGCGCTGGAGCGGGCCAAGCGGTTGGTGGAGGGCGGGAGAGACGTGGTGCTCCTGCTGGACAGCATCACGCGCCTGACGCGCGCCTACAACCTGTCCGTCCCATCCTCCGGCCGCACGCTCTCCGGCGGCGTGGATCCGGCGGCGCTCTACCCGCCCAAGCGGTTCATCGGCGCGGCGCGTAACATCGAGTTCGGCGGCTCGCTGACCATCCTGGCGACGTGTCTGATCGATACGGGCAGCCGCATGGACGAGTTGATCTACGAGGAGTTCAAGGGCACCGGTAACATGGAGTTGCACCTGGAGCGCAGCCTGGCGGAGAAGCGCATCTTCCCGGCGCTCAACATCCAGCGCTCCAGCACGCGCCACGAGGAGTTGCTGATGGACGACGCGACCCTGAACAGGGTCTACCTGATGCGGCGCATGCTCACCGCGCCGGAGCTCTCCAACCAGGCCACCGAGCTGCTGCTGACGCGTATGACCAAGACGGCGAGCAATCGCGAGTTCCTGGCTACGCTGACCAAGGAGTCTGTATAGGCGCGCTCGAGACGTACCTGCGCGAGCTGTGGGCCGTGCGCGCGGTCGGCGTGAAAGAGACGGCGTTCTATCCCGCGCTGTCGACCCTGCTCAACACAGTGGGCAAGAGCCTCCGGCCGCAGGCGCACTGCATGACGCACCCGCGAGGGCAAGGCGCGGGCCTACCCGACGGCGGCCTGTTCACGCGGGACCAGCTGCAGTGCATCTCGTCCGACAAGGCCATGGAGCGCCAGATCCCGGCGCGCGGCGTGCTCGAAGTGAAGGGTAGCGCGGCCGACATCTTCTCCCTCGTGGGCAATGAGCAGGTGGCGAGGTATTGGGACCGCTACCGGCTGGTCCTGGTGACAAATCTGTGGGAGTTTGCGCTGGTCGGGGACGACGGCCGGGGCAAGCCCGCGGTGCTGGCGATCTACAGGCTGGCCGACGGCGAGGCCGCGTTCTGGGCCGCGGCGGCGCTGCCGGGCGCGACGGTCGAGCGGCACGACGAGGACTCCATCGACTTCCTGCGCTGCTCCATGGTGCAAGCCGCGCCGCTGACGGCTCCGCGCGACCTGGCGTGGTTCCTGGCTTCGTACGCGCGGCAGGCTCTGGCGCGCGTGGAGCGGGGCGATCTCCCGGCGCTGCGTGGCGTGCGCGAGGCGCTCGAAGGGGCGCTGGGCCTGAGCTTCGAGGGCGCGCAGAGGGAGCGCTTCTTCCGCTCCACGCTGGTGCGGACGCTCTTCTACGGCATCTTCTCGGCGTGAGTGCTGTGGTGTAAGGAGCAGCCTGCTACATCTCCAACTACTCCTGGCTGGACGGCCTCTCGTTCACGGCGATGCGCGAGCGCTACCTGGAGGGCTTCGACCGTGTGTGGATCGATTCGCTCAACGGGGACAAGTATAAGACGGGCAAGGTGACGCCGGAGGGGCGGCCCGACCCCGGCATCTTCTCGACGGAGACCAATCGCGAGGGCATCCGGGTGGGGACGGCGGTGGCCTTGCTGGTGCGCAAACGGGGCCATAACCCGGCGCGGGCGGTGGCCTTCCGCAACCTGTGGGGCCAGGGCAAGCGCGCCGAATTGCTGGCGGACGCTACTGACTCCGGCAGGGCCGTGTATCAGCAGGTAATGCCGGCGGCGGGTTTGGGGCTGCCCTTCGTGCCGTTGCGCTCCGAGGCGGGGTATCTCCTGTGGCCCTTGCTGCCCGAACTGTTCCCAATCTCCTTCCCCGGCGTCAAGACGAGTCGCGACGACGTGCTGGTGGACATGGACCGCGACCGCCTGGTCAGACGCATGGAACAATATCTCGATCCATCGCTCAGCGACGAGGAGATGCGCCGCATCGCGCTGGGGGCGATGGAGAGCACGGCGCGCTTCAAGGCCGAGGCCGTGCGCGCTCACTTGCGCAGGCGCGGCTTCCTGCCAGACCGCATCGTGCGCTATGCCTACCGACCCTTCGACGTACGCTGGCTGTACTGGAAACCAGAGACAAAGCTGCTGGACGAGAAGCGCGAGGAGACACGCCGCATGTATTCGAGGGCAACTGCTGGTTGAGTGCGGGACAGCGCAACCGTAAAGAGGATTTTTACCAGCCCCAGGTTACAACGGTGCTCGCTGACCACCACATCGTCGAGTCGAGTGTCGGTATGTTTCCTCTCTATCTGGCGGCCAACACGGAGCCGGCCTCGCTGTTCGGCATGGATACGGATAAGCCCACGGGGCCGCGGCCGAACCTGAGCGCGATGGCGAGCGAGTACGTCGCTCGCCTGGACGCGACGGCGGAGGACCTGTTCTACCACGCGCTGGCCGTGTTGCACGCGCCTCTGTACCGCGAGGAGAATGCGGGCGCGTTGCGGCAGGACTGGCCGCGCGTGCCGCTGCCGGAGGACAGGGAGGCGCTGCTGGCCTCGGCGGAGTTGGGGCGGCAGGTGGTGGGGCTGCTGGATACGGAGCGCGAGGTCGCGGGCGTGGCGGCGCGGGCCGGGGCAGTACGGCTGGAGCTGCGAGCGATCGGGCCGGTGACGCGCGTGGGCGGCGGGAGTCTGAGCGCGGACGACCTCTCGGTGACGGCGGGGTGGGGGCACGACGGCAGCGGGCGCGCGGTGATGCCGGCGCGGCCGGGCGGTCGAGCGCGCCTACACGGCCGAGGAGCGGGAGGCCATGGCCGCGGGAGTCCCGGCGTTGGGGCTGACGCCGGAGGAGATGTCGCAGCTGCTGGGAGAGGGCACGTACGACATCTACCTGAACGACGTGGCCTACTGGCGCAACGTACCGGCGCGGGTATGGGACTACACCATCGGCGGCTATCAGGTGCTGAAGAAATGGCTGTCGTACCGCGAGCGGGGGGTGCTGGGCCGTGCGCTCACGCCGGACGAGGCGCGCGAGGCGACGGCGATGGCGCGGCGCATCGCGGCGATCCTGCTGCTGGAGCCCCGGCTAGACACAAGCTACGCGGCGACCAAAGAGGCTACACTGACGGTATAACGCGAGGTGAAGAAGACGGAGGAAGACAGAGGAGGAGTAGGGCACATGCAGAAACAGCAAGAGGATGAGGTACAGGACGTGACAGCGCGCGAGGCGCCGCCTATCCTGACGGCCGAGCAACAGGAACGTCTGGACAAGGTCAGGCGTTTGTTGGATGAGTGGATGGCCGACGAGTCAGGCCTTGACGCAAGAGTAGGTCCTCTACTCCAAAGAGCTTTAGAGGAGCATCCGTTTTCGGTGCGCACATTCTCTTTCGATGAGTTCGATGCGGCAGTGAGCGGCGGCACGAGCCTGACCATAAATGGTCATGGCAGGGCCGGACCATAAATGGTCTGGTGGATGTCTGATCGTGAACGATTAGATGGGGATGGGAGATGTAAAGGATGGCGCTTTATCACATCAACTTCCATACGCTGGACAACAAACCGGTGTTCGAGCTTGATGCTTATGATGGGTTAGTGCGCCAACAGATGTGCGAGATTATCAAGGCACGCAAGATTCTGTGCCCGGCGTGGGAGGTTATGCCGACGCACGTTCATATGATCGTGGAAGATTTTCTCGATATGCCACGCGGCCGGATCGTAAACTACGTCAAGGGCGGCACATCACACGCTTTCTTCGAGGCATTTCCCGACCTGCGTCCCGATCTCCTCGGCGGTCATCTCTGGACGAAGGGATACTATTTTGTGTGCATCACGACGCACCACCAGTTCCTTGCGACGCTGGAGTATGTGCGTACGAATCGCACACGAGCCGATTTACCGCCGCCAACGCCTCTGGAGTGGGCGCAATAGGTTTGGGCGCGGCGGCTTGGTCGCGAGCGACTTGACCGTAAACGGTCATGGCAGGGCCGGGCAGCATGACCATAAATGGTCATGGCAGATTGTCATGTCCCTGCGCGACGCCCCCACCCATAAAAATCTGCAAGTTGCACAGCAGGGACGGACCATGAATGGTCTTGTGTAAAGCGGTGCTTCGTCGTTGCCTCGCGCTTCTTTCGAGATCAGATAACAATTGCTGCCCTTGTCAGGAATCCGCGAACGAGCGGGGGAGAATGTTGCTTAAGCTCTTGCCTGGTCCTGTGACGTCAGGCTTATCTCCCTCGGCCTGACCATTTATGGTCGGTCCCTGCCATGACCATTTATGGTCAGGCCGACGGTTGACAATCAGGCCCACGCTTCGCCCCATCAGACCATTTATGGTCGGTCCCTGCCATGGGTACAACTCCATTGAAAGTGTGGAGCGAGGCGCGGATGACAGGAACGGGCCACATGCGGCATGCTATCGGTAGCCGTGTCCAGTCCACACGGCGGGGAGAGCAGCGCGCATGGACCCGTCCATCG
>JAABUX010004683.1_pt1 | contig 17198 bp, 19 predicted proteins | sample 5561851 | NCBI WGS metagenome assembly JAABUX01 (sample SAMN10711883, study PRJNA513361) | rock metagenome | isolation source: Antarctica rocks | place: Antarctica: Victoria Land, Richard Nunatak red sandstone | collected 2016-01-03 | reverse complement strand
GGTGTAGAAGATGTTGCAATTTTACTCTTTTTTTCAAATCCTGTTAACATGTTAAGTCAAGTTGCAGTTAGATGGATAAAATCTTACCCTAGCTCGGATAGTACCACTTTGTTTCAGGTCACATCACCGATCAAGCAAGTCCTTTTGTCAATAGGGTTTGAGGCGCGCTAACCCTGGCCTCCGCTCACTTCAAGCATAACAACAGGAGTAATTCATGAGTAGCTCTAGAAAAACTTTCAAACTTATTATTGAGTTTGAGTTAACCGGAAGTGAGTTAGAATTTGTTAGATGCCAAGAACTAAGCGACTCCTTTTTAGCGCTTATCAATCAAGCTATGTCGGCTCAAAGCTCAACTTTTCGATCAGCACGATGCGTAAAAATAAAGCGTGTAAAAACCCATGCCGACGTGCAACTTCCTTTTGCTCATCTGAATCGACAAGGTAAAAAGCAATCGGTGGGTAAATAGAGCAGCAGGAGCGGGGAAAAAAGCCTGAGTGGATGGCTTCACTCAGGCGAGAATGCTCACGTCTTTACATTTAGAAGAGTAGCAGAAATGTAAGGATTCAGGTGCTTGGTTGAGGTAAGAGGGATGGAGTCGGGTTCCCACTCCCTGACACCGCCATCAACGCTTTCTTGAAAAACTCGATGACCGACTGCCCTTGGCGGCGACAAGTTTGGATTACACTCAGTAGGTCGGCTGTTTGGGCAAACCGAGTTAGAGAGCGAGACCCCCCGCTCACCTTGCGCTTGGTCACAGCTAAACGTAAATCTCGTTCCGCCCGGTTATTGTCTGGTGGCACCTGTGGATGATCAAGAAAGTACCACCACTGTTCAGCTTTGTCCCGTAGCGATCGCAGTAGCTTGCCTGCTTCGTACCCCGCTTTTTTCATCCATTGCTGCAAGCTCTGGCTAACTCTGGACTTGAACTCAAAAGCCCACGTTCGGTAAGCTGTCTCGTCTTGAGTATCTCGCCACTGCCGATGTTGAGCAAAGGCTTCATCAATCAAGTCCAAGAAGGCTTGCCCTAAAACTGGGTTGTTGCCATGACCCAACTTGATGACTTTCTTGAAGTGACGCCGCAGATGAGCCAGACATTTCTGTTGAGCTTTAACAGGGTAGCCGTTGTAAACATTGAAGTCATCCGAGCTGAGCACGCCGTTAAATGAATCACCCAACTGTTTTTCCAATTCGGCACGCGAACGCGTATCACCGGCATGAAATAGGCAAAACTCTTGCCCCGCCGTAACCCACAGCCACTCTTTGACCCCCAGCACTGGCCAAGGCGTTTCATCTACGTGGACGTGAGGCTGCATTTGTACCCATTCCCGGAGCTCGTTTACCGTGGGAGTAACCGCCTCATACAGCCTGGTGTTGGTTGCTTGTAGTGTGCCTACTCCAACGTCAATGTCACCTATTTCTTTGAGGAGTTCCTGTTGTTTCTCGTATGACAGATGCCCGTAGTTTCCTAGCCAGACTAGCAACGCTTGCAGACTCACTCCCAGATCTTGACCTGGCACTATGCTATCTGGCCAAGCGGCGGTCGTACCTTGACCACAATGGGCACACTGACAACTGTGGCGCTGATATTCCACAATCTCAATTGGTCGCTCCACTAGTTGGGCGACTTGCTGCACTTGCACCGCTACTGGCTCACCAGCAAATTCTTGAGTGCCACAGTGAGGACACACCTGGGGACGCAAGATTTCGTAGCGGTCTACCCGACCAAAGCCTTTGCGGGTTCTCCCAGGGTGTCCAGGCTGTCCACCAGACTTACGTTTACCCTCCTGTATGTCCCCGATTGAGTCCTTGGGCTTTTCTGATTTCTTGATCAGGTCGGTTGACGGAGGCAGTGAAGACGAAAGGCTATCAGTGCGCTGTTGAGCTTTGAGTCGCTCTATCTCTTGCTGCAACTGCTCAATTACCGTTTGTTGATGCAGGATAATCCTCACCAGTTGCTCTGGCAACAACTGCTTGAGGCTTTCCGGTTCCAGAATTATCGGCTGGGATGCATCACTCATACAGCTAGACTACTAGAGAATCGTTCTCTGTCAAGTCCTCGACCTGAATCCTTACGCAGAAATAGCGAAGATTTTGGAGTTGAGAGAGATGAAGTCAATTAAGGACAAAATCGATCACATGATCAGCCTCGCTGAAGGAGGGCAAATCTTGCTTTCTTCATGCAGCAATTGCTGGTATTTCACACGAGGAGGAGAATTCAAGCTATCTGAAAGTTAGGTCAAAGAAAGGAAAAAGCAAGCAATAAATATATCTTCACATTTTCTGTCAAACACTCGCATATTCGAGGAGATTTATCAACCATGACTAGCCTCAATGCCAGCTCACATGAAATCCAGCTAGGTTTGTGCAATCCACCTGAACCTGTTTACCTATATGTCGGTCAAACCGAACTGGACGGCGAGACATCGCTCTGGTATCAATATGATATCGACGCTCAAAGACAACATCCAGTTAAAGAGCGTGGTCTGGCTGGCTATCTGACGGAGTTGCGCGTTACCGTCAAAGAATATAGGGGCAAAGAAAATCACAAATTAGATATCGTTGTTCATGCGGATCAGGTTTATGTTATTCGCTCTGGCTTGGAAACGAATTTTAGTAAAATTCTCCTACTGGAATTATCTGGCGTTACCGATTTCAAAAAGCCATTGATTTTTGGTGTAGCTGCGGGTGAAGAGAATGTGGTTTTTGCTAGACTGTACGATGGCGCAACCAAAGTCCGCTTCAAAACGCAATGGAATCCAGATGCTAATTGGTTAGATCTGATTAGCCAAATCCAGCAGCGATTGGGTCAGTCCGCAGTAGTTCAAGAACTGCCTTTAGCCCCACCAATAGAAGCAGAGGCACTGGCTCAGGATTGTCATCAAATCAATCCACAAGCGCGTCCGGCGCAGGCCGGATCGCACCATTACTATCCAATAGCGAGCGGGTCAAAGCAGTTCGTGCTCTAACTGGTCATTCATCTGATGCAGTCAAAGCCATCCTCGCCCACTATGAAACTGACCATCCCAAAAACCTAACTTCTGAACAGTGCGATGAACTGATTGAAATTTTGGTCAGTTATTGGTATCAGGACTTGAAATTGCCTGAGCAATTCCCTAGCAGCGACTGGCATTCTAGCATCCAATACTTGCAGCAGCAGGGACTAAGCGAGGCTGAGGCCATTAGTCGCTGGATGGCTCAAATCAAAGTGTCACGAACAAAAGTCTTGGCTTAGGTTATCTGTAGTTTTCAATCTTCAAAGGAGAAACTAATGAATTTGCTCAAAGAAAAGCTTTTGACCGCTAATGCGTTTTCCCTGTGGTTGGAGAGCCATCCCGCTGAGGCGATAGTGGGAAAGGCCAGAAGCAGTGATGGATGCCCTTTAGCTAACTTTTTGTCGGCACAAGGGTTTTGTCATTGTGAAGTCACGACCGAGAATATCGCAGGCAGATTTGAGCAGGACTTCTACTGGTTGAGCGATCACCCGAAACTGAAAACCGAAAATAAGCGGTTACCTGCGTGGGCTAGCTTATTTGTAGCGCTCGTGGACGAGGGTTCTTCGTCGGCGGTTGACGCCCTCAGAGCGCTCAAGGCTTTGTCTGAAGCTGTTGAGGTCGCGGAGTTACCAAGGCGAGTTGCTGCTTGAAGTTCAGACGAGCGCTCCCAAAGAGAGCTCCACTGACCCCCCACTACTCCCTGAGGGCTGCGCCTGGGGATTCGATTGAAGCGGGAGCGCTTCACTAGGCCGCCGAGAGCCAAGAGCTACGCTAAAGCGCTAGAATTAAGTTCGACAAGAAAGCCAACGAGCTTTCAACGTATAGAAGGTATCTAAACTTGAAGGAGCAGAATTTATATGACAATGGCTACAGTTTATTTAAAGGACGGGAAAAACATAGAGGTTCCTCTAGAAGATCTTGAGGACTACTTGTACAAGAACACTGACAAAATTGAAACCCGTCGTAAACAGTTGCGTAGACCGCCGGTAAAAGAAGCTTTTTTAAACATTTAGAGATAAGATTTTCAGTCATCCCACACCTGACAAACAGTGAGATGACTGAAATCACTGATAGATAATTACCGTAACATTTGGTAGATATTCCGCCTCAAAATCTCCTGATCTTAGCTGTTCGGATGTTTTGGCAAAATAAGCATCGCAACCTGTAAAAACTCTGTATTCAGTATTTGAATTGTCTCGCGAGGTGGGATTATATTCTCTTTCTTGCCCCAACTCTGCATAAACATACAATCCCCGTTGACGAATTACCTTCCCGTAGACGCAACCACCGGAGCAGGCAACGATGAACTCAGCGACAGAAACTTTGATTCGCAGCATTTTCTTCTCTCTCGATCTGGTAGCATTGAACTGAGGAAACCCTTAGACTCACGAACTCTAGAAACAGTCGCAGTAAAAGCAGTTGTCAATGGTGCTAGCCAACCCAACTAAATTGCGCTGTGCTATGGCAGGAGGATTTAGAATTTTGGGTGCAAAGAAAAGTGTAATCATTGTTGCGAATCCTTTGAATTGATAGGTGTTGGCTTAGCCTTTTTCTTTTGGCGTTCGTCACGCCTCAAGCACCCTGAACATTCGATTAAGCGTCATTGACAAATTGTTTAGCCTTCCACCAGGCAACCATGCCTTAAGGTAACTACTTAGGGTACTGAAGCCCCATTGATTCAACGTGCAAAGTGAATGTTTGCATATTCGGTATCCTCGAATTACGCTTTCCCTTGGATACACGCGCCAGTTTGAAGAGCTATCCTTTTCTTGGGTTTGCTGTATAATTTTCTGCCTCTTGCTTCCGTTTCTCGATGGCCCGTGCCAGGTAATCTTTGCAAGTGATGAAGGTACTGCACCGCCCACCATTTTTGACTATATAAATCACATGCACGCAGTTGTAGAAGCTACCGTCAGGTTTAGCGATCCCAACTCGCTCGATCCGCTGCACCTTAATTCCCTTAGATTCGAGCAACATTGCGGATCTCTTGTGCGTGTAGAACATACGGAAGATTGTTGGAGTTTGAGTAGTGGCGGTCATAGCGGTAAGCTCTGAGTAGTGTTTAGTGAATGCCCGGCTAGTTAGCGCTACCGGGCTCTTTTTGTTTGCCTATAACTAGTATATCCCAGATATCCGGGATAAGCAATGTTCGAGTGATTAGGATATTCCCTGATATCCGGGAAAGTAGATCCTGTTTGCTTATCACGGATAACCGGGGAAAAGGATATGCTAGAGGAACGGCCAGTCAAGTAAGTAGTCAGAGAAAATGGGCAATCCGAATCCGATTCAGACAAAAGAGTTCAAGGCAAAGCAGTACAAGGCCAAAGGTGAGATTCCCAGTGACCTACCTTTGTCTAAAAAAATGACTGGGGTGAGGCTTCCCCTTGATATCGAGGATGCTATCATTCGAGCTTTGCCGCAGGAGGAGCGCGTCCCCTGGTTGCGCAAAGTCATCTGTGATGCAGTGCGGGCAGAACTTCTTAAGCCCGAACAAAATTAACTTTAACCCGAAAACTAGTAAGTTTTTATTCCCAGATATCCGTGATAAGTCTACCTGATAGGTATTCCCGGATATCTGGGAATTTTAGTATCAATAAAACCTTGCATATCACGGATATCCGGGATATATTAAAGAGAGATAAGAAGAGAGAAACGAAAACCAAGCCCGGTTACGCTGCCACCGCACCCGCGAGTGAGTGATGCCCGGATGAGGAGATCCTCTTTTCACTTGAATAGACCGAGAAAAAAGGCGGGTATCAAACCGCCCATTCATTAAATCACTACCGGAATTTTACAATGACTTTCACTTCAAATCTAGCCCAGAAACAAGCCCGTATCGCTACCGCCCGTGAGCACTACCAATCTTGCGCTTTGCAGCTCAACTAGGGCAAACGCATCTTAATGAGCGACAAAACGTGATCTTAACGAGTGCTCTTTGATAAATTGCCTTAAAAAGAAGGGTAGCTGCTGTCCAAGCTCTAGTGGCAGTTGAAAATCGCTCTTAGTTGAGGTCGTGAACTCTATTTCTCCTTTAGTACATCGACATTATCCTAAAATTGAACATGTTCAAACACTCTAATATAATTCATATATTAGAGTGTTATTTCTTGCCAATACCGGAGTTTACGTATTTATATAGATAGAAGTTTTTCTAAGTACTTATTGTCCCATCCAGCTTTTAGACGCTTATTTTTAATTCCAGTTTTTGATGATTTCTCTTGTTGCAATAGATTACTAGCTATATGGCGCAGCACGGCGAAGTTCTGTGGAGCATTATCTTTTCTAATCCGACTTTCATCTTCACGAAACGCTACATCCAATAAAGGAGGTTCTGCGGGGGAAGCTTCCCCGGCAGACACTCCGCCCCAGTGTAAGGAATTCTCTACCCCCCAATGCTGCCGGATTGAATCGGCAAGTATTTCAGCATTGTTCGGTAGACTGCTGATGAAATAACGAGTCTCAATAGACACGTCCGAAAATTTGTAAAGCGCTCTACGTCAGGCTTTACACGGCGTCAACATAAAGCCAGAACCAACGAAATAATCAGGGCTTGAGATAGTTACTGATAGCAACTATCTGTAAAAATATTGATAGCTAATTCATGATTGTTCGGGAATCTGCAATTGTTATGAAAATGGTAAAACTAATGCACCGATTCTTAATCTAACCAATCCAAAAATGGCAAGAATTACCTGCTCGTAAGTTCGAGAATTAAGTCTAAACCTTTGTTGAGCAACGCGGAATATTTTGACTAGTCTAATTACGTGTTCAACAAATATCCGGTTACTGGAAAATTCTTTGTTATCGGCTTTTTGCTGTGCAGTTAATTCACCGTTACGTGGCTTTTTATAAGGAGTCTTTATATTTTTACCTCCTTGATATGCTTTATCCCCTTCAAATGTCTGCTCTGGGTCAAACTTTTCTTGTTGCTCACGAAATAAGCTGATATCGCTAGTTGGTCCTCTTTTAGCCACTTCTACATCTACAATATCTTTGCCTGACGGCAAGGTAATAAATTGATTTTTAAATGTGTGCTGTTGTTTCTTACCTGAAAAATACTTTTTCTGTTCATGATTATCGTCAGGTCTTGACCGGGGCTGTTCCGTACTATCCACGATTAACTTAAATTCCTTCAATAGTTCTATGACGAGCGCATAATCACTGTCATTGTTTTCAACTTCTTCAAGTAGACTAGCGGGCAAAATATTCCGTAATATTCTAAGCCAATAATGGAATGTATCGTTAGCCTCTGTTTTAGAAATGCCAAAATTCAGTCCGAGAATTTCAAATGTTGGCATTTGTCTGAGATAGAATATACATAGACAGACCTCCTCTTTTATCTCTAGTTTCGGTTTACGTCCTCCCCCTCTATGATTTATACGTATTTTTTTAGTTTCGATCTCAGCTTGTAGACGATTATGATGTATTTCAGCTTGTGCTAACAAATCTTGAAACTGAACGTCGGTTATTCCCAGTATTTGTTTTGTGCGGTGCGGATATTCTTCAATATAATGAAGTGGATTTTTCATTGGGGTAGACAGTCAAAATTCCGTTTTACCATGTTTTTGAGACCGAGATGATATTTCGGACAGGTCTAATAGTCGGGAGTCCCTTGACTACTCTCATTGCATCTTGCCTACCTATACTTAGCAGATCTTGCCATTTACCCTCCGGGTCGATCTGGTTCTGGATATCACTTAACATCATGCAATACCTAGTCTCTTCTCGACCATGCCCTGGCTCTGATACTCGAGTGGAGCTAAATGTAAATCCCTCATATCGCTTAATAAGCGCTTCTTTAAATAACGCTTCTACCCGCTCATATAGCCCACCTTGATTTTTTTTCAAAGTGATAACGTAGTCGCCTCCTCCCTCTTTTATTTGCTTAACAATTTCTCTCTGGCACCCCATGGCATCTATCGTCACAATGCATCCTTGTAGTGACAAAACCTTGAGCAACTCCGGGATAGCTGTAATTTCATTTGACTTATCATCAACCTTAACCTGTCCCAGAACTAGTCGGTTCTGTGTCGCCCAAGCACTCACCATATGAATCGCGATTTGATCTTTAGAAGAATCATAGGAATGTCGCAAAGTTTTCCCGTCAATTGCTACGACTTCCCCTTTCATAATATTACTAATTGATTTTATCCAATTCAAAAAGCTTTCCTGGAACTGTTCCGGATCTAACTGAGCAAATACTCGTGCAAATGTATCGTGACTCGGAATGCCATTAGGCAATTCTAAAAATTGTTTTAACCATTTTAACTTAGCTCGCCCGTAACTTTCTATATCCACCCATGTATCAGCACCACAAATTACGGCGCATATAGCAATGGTAATAATGTCAATTAATTTATGTCGTTGGCTCCGCTGAACTCTGGGGTCTGTCATCGCAAGCATTGTGGTCAGCAATCGTAATTTTGGGCTTCAGCTTCATCGGGTAGATTCCAGTCTACTATTTTTCTTTGAGCAGGAGTATTTCTCTAGGATACCACCTAGCTCTTGTGTATAAATTTAGGTGCGTTCGCCCTAGGGGGGTAAGCCCCTGGCTCTTCCCTTATCTCGCCAACAATTCATAGGTATTCCCAATGCATTCCACGCCACCGACACTGCCTTCCTTAAGTTTAGTTTCCGCAGTTGAAAAGCCAAAAAACAAAGGATTCAGGCGTCCGTTTTTGGAGATTCTGTCAGATTTGCTGTCTTCCAGTCCCAGCGAGACTTATCAAAAACAAGGTGATTCAGGGCACCAGGATACAGTACGTACATTGGCCTACGCTGGTACGTCTACTCGACTACTACTGCCCTGGTTTCGACTGGCAAGTTACAACTCATTACCACGGCTCAAGCGTCGTAGTCGAAGGAGCAATAATATATTCTGCCTCATCGAGAGGTACTTTTTGTTCGTTCATTTTGTTTTGACGTTGTTGAAGATTCATTGATCAGTACCATGTTGGATTTATCCCATCGCAGGGAATAGCAGAGAGTGTGGCTGGATTTGCAGGCAACACCCTCAATGAGGAAGTTCATTAGTCCCAGCGCAGTTCCGACTGAGCCTATCCCTAGACCCATAAAGAAAATAAACACCACGAAAAGCGCCGATCCAAAAAGTAACTGGATCTCCTGCCTCCGGACTCGACGATGGCGCTGCTCCTGTAAAAATTCTTCATCCTGAAGGCGGAGTGCCTCTCTTCTAGCATTTAATGCCCCCTGATACTTGTTGACAAAGAGCATTAGTTGCTGGAAGACGAACTGCCGAGCAAGGCTGTATTCGAGGTCTTGCTGCTTAATAGCAGCTGCAGCTTTCCCTCATCCTGACCTGACATTGCTGCCTTAAATTCCTGCTCAAATTCAGGGTCTTGCAAGCGCGATAAAATCCGCTGTCGATACTGCTGCACGAATAATCCCCTCAGCCGTTGATGTTCCTCAAGTGCTATACGGGGTAGACTAGCGAACGTCGCATCGGCAGACTGATTCGCTAGGGAGAGGATATATTCTTCTAGATTAGTTGAGGGTTGTGCTGCCTGGTTGGATGTAGGTCTCGATTTTTGTTGCTGTTGCTGGCTCCTTAATACCTGTGCTTCTTCATAGGTGTTGGCAGAACCTGATTCCACTAATTCGATGAGTGCTTGAATGGTTTCAAGATGCTCCGTAGTGTAATCTTCAAGGTCAGTCGGGATGACCGCCGCAGTCAGTAGGGAGTTGAGCTGATCTTCTGGCTTTTGCAGTTGTGAGAGCAGTTGAGTCTTATTCATTTAAAAACCCTCCATTAATTTGTCTTCGTCAAGTTCTAAAAAGTCATCGAGCGGCTCAATTTTCGGGGTGCTTAAATTCGCAGCACCTAGCTCAGATGCTGTGAGCTTTGAAGTGCTTTCCCCATTAGAAGAGTGAGGTGCATCTTTCCGTGTAAGTGGCACGTCAGAAAGATTTACCCTTCTTGAGGGGGCAGGAGTTGAGCCATTGCTAGATGCAGAGCCGTTTGATTTTGGCTCACAGCAAGACCCAAGCGCAGCCATCATTTTCTCGTTAAGAAACTCACGCGCTCTTTTAACTTCAGCTTCAACGTCTTGAACAGAAGCTCCGGCAGATGCCAAAGCAACGGGTAAATACACAAATCGGACGGCGTTCGTAATCGCATCATCAGATGCAGAACCAAGATTATCTTTTAGCCACCCAAATGCTTTTCCGTTATTTGATTGACGAGAAAACCGATGCTCGAATCTGATTTCTACACGGTGATCAGACATGAATGTCCTCAATTACTGAAAGATAAATAAACTCAGGAGCCTGAAACCACACGCAGGGGATGAGGGTAATTTTTTTCCCGGCCCTCCTGCTCCTCTAGCAAACCTAACTCTTTGGTCACTCCCGGCAAGGTTCGCCAGAACGCATAAACATCGGCGCAACGGTAAAGTAATGGCGAACCTTTAAGTGCTGGAAACCGCTGCTCTATTTCTGAGAGTATTGCTCTACCGTTATCCAGTCGAGGGCCTAACCAGGACAAAAGATCCGATTTCCAATAATAGGCATTCCCCCCACTGGTCCAAATTCTTTCCACATCACCAAGAGAATAGTCCATCAGCTTTTGGGTCAACTCCAACCAGATTTGTGATCTAGCAACAGCTAGAGCAGCTTTTAGTCTAGGAAGTTCAGCAACAGTAGCCAGCGTCAGTAGAGGTTTGTCTTTGAGTGCGGCACCAGCGGCAAAGATAGCTGCCGCTGCCCGAAGTTCATCTTTAAAGGTGTACTCAGCTTCGTGAATCAGACGATGCATTCCCCAGCCCGCCAGGGTTTCGCTACGGCCTTCGATCACCGAATGTCTTTCAACATGAATCCAGCTAACATCCCGATGCCCAAAGATAATTACTCCAGCGGTGTCGGTTGCAACAGCAGTAGCAATACCGTAGCCCTCTGGTGAAATTTGAACCTTTTCGGAGAGTACCGTTTTGACCGTAACTCCGTTATATTCAAATTTCCAGAGTGCCGCCTGCAACTGTTGCTCTAGCTCTTGGCGGTCTCCGAATTCATCCAGCGGCAGCAATAATCCAAACGTGAGATAAACCTCATTCACTCCGTGACTATTCAGCTCACTCACTAACTGACCGACAAACGCCAATGATTTAGCGATCGCTGTCTTGCGCTTGGATTCAGTCGGACTCAGAGTCAGCGTTGGACCTCTGGCAGCCTCTCCCACCAGCCAGTAAGAATCCGCAAAGGCAACTAGCGACGAATTGTCGTCAGCTCGGTCAAGGAGCGATTTGTATTTTGATTGAACCAGCTGACGAACGACGGGACACAGAGTTTTGACCCCTTCACGACTGGTGCCCTCATCAATGACATATCTATAGACACCTTTAATCAGGCTAACCCCCAGGTCTGAAGCAACCATAAGTCTAGCTTTCAAATGAACTACCTCCTAAAAACATGCTTGTTTTTCGCGCAGCAGGTGAAGCAACTTGCGGTACTTGGCTTCGGGTATTCCAATCACCCATCTCTCCACCTGAACTTTACGCCAAACACCGCTTTGAGGATCAAAGCCCACCTGATAGATAGCTCGAATTGCTTCCTCCGAGTCGGAGGTTCCCAAAATTTGCAAAACATCTTCTAACACCGCACCGCCAGTAATTCCAGGAACAGTGTTTCTCCCTGTCTCATCTGGCAGAAGACAATGCCTTTGGGTCTTTTTTCTTAAGCGCTCTAGCTCTAGATCAAGTTCCCGCAATCGAATCTTGAGCTTTAATTCCCGTTCTGTTGCTGTCTCTGGCTGAATATTCACTTGCCGCTCTAAGGTCTGCCGCACAGCTTCTAATCGGGCTTGTCCTTCTTTTGACAAATCCTCTCTCAATTGTCTAGAGCGTTCTTCACTACTACGCCGCACCCCAAATGCTTCATCAGCTAGCTGATATAGCGATCGCTTTAGAAGAGCTACTACCAACGCTCTAGCTTTTACGTTTCCCGTAGCCTTAAACCCGGTAAAAATAGGGGCAGCCCTCTGTGAGAGATCTCTCGTCACGTAGCGAAAAATTGTAGTTAAAGGGCTGCCCCTATTTTTACTAGTTTTTTTCTGACCCTGTGCCGCACATCTCTGCCAGTAGAGGCACGCCACATCGAAAGTTACAGGGGTAATTGGTCTTGGCGCACCTTCAATGAACACTTCTGATGAAAAAGTGTACGCTTGGAAATCCTCACCTAATAAGGTTTTGAGGTACTTTGATTGGCAAAACCGTACCATTGAATTGTGATCTTTCTCTATGACTTCTGTTGCCTGCGTATAGCTGAGCCTATAAGTGCTGTCAGGGAGCATGGCAACTTCTAAGGAAATGTCCCCAATATTTATCGTGCGACGCTGTGCTTTGAAGGTGGGTTCAATATGTTCTGACATTGCTGTAACTAGGTTTGAGTTTAAAACCAAGAAGTTTCGGCTCCTGTTCAAGGGAGCAGGCAAGTTGCTCAAGTTAACTCATCAGTCGAGAGCAAATCTATCTAGCACTTTCAAGCATTACTCTCGGCCTCAAAAGATTTAAAAATAGCTCAATTCTTTTATTTCACTGCTTGCTGATTGCTATCTTAACCTATGAAATGGAGTAACATGCTGCACCAAAGTTTCAGCATTGCTCACGGTTTTCGGGAGAGTCCAGAGGGAGATCTCGATAGCGGTTTTACAAATTACAATTCAATCCAACTGCAACTTTACAAAACTTTACTTTTAGCATTTTTAAGGCAATTCAAAAGCGGGATTTTTCTGGATGTCTGTGGACTTCCCTGGATGTCTGTGGGCTCCCAAGGATTTCTATGGACTCTTAGGGACGTTTGTGGATGTCTGCGGACTCTCAAGGATTTCTATGGATTTCTATGTCTGGAGTTGCTCCCCACCCTTTACAGATGAGTCTTTTGGTCTTATCTGTATCCCCATAATCGTGCGCTATATTATCACCACACCACCCGCCACTAATCGCACTCGCACGCCAGAGCCTAGATCTGCTCAAAAACGCATCTTTTGTACTTCACATGAATTTTTTCGTAGCACAAAAATTTCTCTTTATATTTCATCTTGAAGTTAAGCCGTAGTACACAAAGCCAGAAATGCTAAGCGTAAAAACAATTAAGTCAGGAGTTAGAGAGGAAGAGGAATATTACACTCTTGACGAGGCACTTGAAACCAAATCCGAGCAGAAGCAGGACAATTCATCAGAACAACTAAGGCTGGGGCCAAGTCCATCCGAACAGAAGCAGTCAGAGTATTACTTGCAGGCAGAAAGGCATAGTGAAGCAATAACCTCATCTAAGCAAAAGCAGTCAGAGTATTACAGCTCTGTTGAAGCGCACAGTGAAGCCAAAAGACTAACACAGGCAGTTTGGCATGGGAAAGGTGCTCGCTTACACGGACTAGACGGAAGCGTTAAAAAGTCAGACTTTAAGGATCTGTTCTATGGCTTCAAGCCGGGGGGGTCAGAACGAATTCGAGGCGAGAAGCCTAACCCTGAAGATCAGGAACGCCTTGCCGAGGATTTCACACTCTCTGCTCCCAAAAGTGTCTCAATGGGGCTGCATTTAGGGGGCGACTTGCGGTTATTTGACGCTCACATGGAGGCAGTACGGGAAGTCCTGGACGTTGTTGAGCAGCGATACGCCACGACTCGAATTCAAAACAATGGAAATCGCCAGGTAGTCAATACCAACAATTTGACCATTGCTTTAATCCCTCATCACACTTCACGAGATGGGGATATGCAAACGCATACCCATGCGGTGATTATGAATGGGACTATGGGGCCGGATGGGGTCTGGCGATCGCTGCAAAACGACGCTATGTCCCTTCAGGGATGGGTAGGAAACTTATATCGGCAAAAGCTGGCACATAAAGTTCAGGCGTTAGGTTATGAAATTTATGAAACAAAAGATGGGTTTGAGCTGAAGGGACTAAGTAGAGAAGACATTGAAGTCTTCAGCAAGCGCTCGGGCGCGATTGTCAAAAAAATTCAACTCTCTGGGCTAGAAGTTACCCCAGAGAACCGGGACGCTGCTACACTAACTACCCGCAAGGCTAAACATGTTACTAAAACACTAGAAGAGTTCCAGCTCTTGTGGAAAGCTGAAGCTTCAGCAATGGGAATTGAGATCCCAAGAGCTGGGGAAGTCCAGGTTTTGAGGATAGGAGCGAGAGCGGCTGTAGACGAGCTAGAAAGTGCCATTGCTCATCTATCTGAGCGCTCGGTTTCGTTTAGACGAGAAGACATTTACCAATACGTTTTTTCACATTTACAAAGCTTTGAGGTTGAGGAACTAGATCGGGAAATCGCGCAACATCCTAGTCTGATTAGGATTGGAGGTCAGCGGTTCACGACAGCAGAAGCTCTAGAGCAGGAAATTGAAATCCGCTCCTCGTGGATGAAGGGGCAGGGAAAAGCTACCCCCCTGCTCTCAAACCCTGATTTGTCGGCATCAGGGCTGAAGCCGGGACAGGCTGAAGCGGTTATAAGGACACTGCTCTCAACAGACACTCATCAGATTATTCATGGGCTGTCTGGAGTCGGAAAGACCAAAGCTTTAGGAGAAATAGTGCGGCAACTACAGGGGAGTGGAATAGAGGTTCGAGGCTTCTCTCCCACAATTGATGCCGCAGCAGGACTATTTGAAGAACTCAAAATCAAGACCAATACTGTTGAGCATTTGGTTTTGAGTAAACCGGAACTCGGATTGAATCAGCTATGGATAATTGACGAGGCTGGAATGATGAGTACTCGTCAGATGCAGGCTATTGGGCGCAAAGCTGTATCTGTTGGGGCTCGTCTCCTTCTGGTGGGGGATAAAGGGCAGAACTCTAGTATTGAGGCGGGGAGCCCTTTAAAGTCACTAATTGATTACGGCGTAACTGTTCACAGCATCAGACAGATAATTCGGCAGAAGAACCCAATCCAAAAGCAAGCGGTGGAGTTAATTGCTAATGGCAACGGCACTGCGGCACTTGAGCTTCTAAAGGAGAACGGCTACATCAAAGAGAAAGCTAACCGAAGCGAGCGTGTCCAAGCAATTGCGGATCAATACCTGGCACTGTCACCATTGGAACGGAAGCAGACGCTAATTGTCACCGGAACCAATTCAGAACGACTGGCAATCAACAATGTGATCCGATCAGGGTTAAAAAAAGAAGGGAGTCTGGGAGAATCTGTGAAAACAGTGCAGCTGATTTCACGGCAGTTTACAAACGAGCAAGCCAATCGTTCAGACAACTATTCGGTCGGTGACTATATTCGGTTGAATCGAGATTATCAGAGGACTCAACTGAAGAAAGGTCAACTCTATAAAGTTGAGAAGCTTCAGGGGGACGAGTTGCTTGTCAGCTCCTATGGGGGGCGTTTATATCGATTTAATCCTAGTCAGTCTAAGGGTAAAGAGGTTTTTTATGCTGCTGCAATCGAAATCGCAGTCGGAGATAGCCTCCGATGGACTGCGACTGATAGGGTTCAGGGGCGGATCAATGGCAAACAAATCACGGTCGCCTCCATTGAAGGAACGACAATGAGTGTCCGAGATCGCCAGGGTCAAACCCAGTCAGTTTCACTGCTACAACCGTTGGCAGTTGATTACAATCTAGTTTCGACCTCCTACCGGGCGCAGTCAAAAACCCAGAAGCGGGTCATTGTTTCAGCAACCAGCGATCCAACATCGAGCCGTGAACCCTTCTACGTCGATGTTTCACGGCAAACTAACGAACTGACCGTTTATACCCAAGATTTGTCAAAGCTCAGAGCTTGGGTGAAACGCTCAAATGCTCAACAAAACCCAGTCGAATTAATCGGAAAACATTATGTCAACAGAAATAACAGAATTCGCGCAAGTAATGAAAACGATGAGCGAGCAACTGGAGCGAGTGGAACGACAGAATCAAGAAATCAAGGCTCAAAACGAAATGTTGCGCCAACGAACCTTAGAGATGATCGACACGATCCCATACTTGGTCAAGTCAGCACTGAATCAGTTCATCACTCAACTCACCGAACAGTTACAGAATCGAAAGCCCAACGAGATCAACGAAACGATCCAGAAACTCGCGTTGGCAATCGAAGCTCTTTACAACAAGATCAACGACAGCAGTTTGGTCTATCTCCAGACGAACAGCTACATGAAAGATTCAGCCGAACAGATCACCAACTTCAGGAAGGAGTTGTCATCCAGCGGATTGCTGGAATTACTCAAAGAATCGATGCAGCAAAAGCACAACTAACGGCTGAATTTAAGGGAATCGATGAATTAGCTCTGGCGATCGCTAACTACCAGAGTGATTTTTCACTCGTTGAAAGCCTGAAAGAGGCGAACAATTTCCTGGAAAAGCTTGATCAAGCCCTGGTTCAAGCAACCCAGGCCCCAATGGTTGAGACCCTTTCTGATGCCCTGGCGGAATGGAGAGCAGGAACTGAGTTGGCTGTTGCGATCGCAACTCTTGATGCTGCGCTCACCCAAAGTGTCTCATCAGAGGTATGGAGTCAAGAGCACAAGCTGTTGTCGGCAGCACTGCTTCAAGTACAGTCGCTCGATATCCTGCATCCTGAGATGAGGCAGCTCGCCTCTGTCGTTGGGGAATGGCAGGCTGAACAAGAGCTGGCAACAGCGATAGCTCAAGTGGCGAATATCATTGATGGGCTGACCCAGAGCCAGTTATCTAATGAGATTGCCACGTTAGGGCAACTGGTGCAGTCCTTGAGCGAGGAGCAGTTGCTAGTTGAGAGTGGTTTTGGGGAGAAGCTAGCGGAACTAACTCAACAGCTTAATACGATTAATTTAGGGCAACAGGAGTATAAATTTGAGGGAATGAACAACCTGGCTGACATCATCAATGATTTGAGCCAGGTTGAAGCCCTCATCGAGAGTGGACTAGGAGAAAAGCTTCAAACATGTGCCTCTCTGATTGAACAGCTTAATGCTCATCTGTCACCTCAACATTTCCTGTTCAAAGGAATGGGTGAGTTGAGCAGAGCTCTAGCTGATTACCAGATCGAGACAGACTTTGCTCAAAGCTTGAAACACCTTGGAGAGACTCTAAATCAGCTTGAACATCGACAAGAGATGACCCAGTTGGCAGAACTAGTGCAGTTCGGCAGAAGTAACGCACCAGATTAGACAGACTCTGGGTAGCCTTCAAACTTCCACAAAAATGGTTTAGCCATCGTGCGGTTGTAGTAGGCAATAAAGTCTAAAAGCTTCTGC
>JAABUX010004682.1_pt1 | contig 17199 bp, 11 predicted proteins | sample 5561851 | NCBI WGS metagenome assembly JAABUX01 (sample SAMN10711883, study PRJNA513361) | rock metagenome | isolation source: Antarctica rocks | place: Antarctica: Victoria Land, Richard Nunatak red sandstone | collected 2016-01-03 | reverse complement strand
GCTGCTGCCATGGAATGTATCGGTCCACGCCCACCACATACACCCTTAGCTTATGTGCCCACATAACGTTATGTGGATACATAAGCTATGACAGTCCCAGAAGAACGGCCCACACCACACGCTTACGTAGAAAGGGCCTAAACCACAGTGTCATCGGAACGGAACAGGGTAAGCCCGTATCGTCCCCGCGAGGGTAGGAAGGCCGCAAGGCCCGACGATGGCGGTGCGGGTAAAGGAGGAGAGAGGAAGCGAATGCCGCCTTGTAATGAGGCGGATACGGACCTTGTGTCCGGCGCGAAAGCGAGCCCACTTCCCTCTGGTCTTCCATCACGAGAGAGCAGGACTAACCGGCACAAGGACGCAAAGCAGATGACGACGGAGCAATCCGTTGGTGCAGCGTCTGATGCCTCCACTCACTGGCGCGAGATCGACTGGCGTTCGGTGAACGGAAGTGTTCGCCGGCTTCAGGTGCGTATCGTGAAGGCGGTGGAAGCGGGCAGATGGGGCAGGGTGAAAGCCTTGCAGCGTCTGCTCACAAGCTCGCGGAGCGGCAAGCTGTTAGCCGTTCGGCGGGTGACGGAGAATGCAGGTAGAAAGACCTCTGGTGTGGACGGCGTTAGCTGGGACACGCCAGAAAAGAAGATGGCTGCGGCAGATGAACTGAAGCGGAGAGGCTATCGGCCTCTTCCGTTGCGGCGTATCTACATCCCGAAGGCGAACGGCAAGCTGCGTCCGCTCGGCATCCCCACGATGAAGGACCGGGCCATGCAGGCTTTGTATCTGCTTGCGCTCGATCCTGTGGCGGAGACCACGGCGGACGGAGCTTCCTACGGGTTCCGTCAACGGCGTTCCTGCGCGGATGCGATTGAAAGCTGCTTCAAGGCTCTCGTTCGCAGTTCCGGCTGGGTACTCGAAGGCGACATCCGAGGCTGTTTCGACCATATCAGTCACGAGTGGCTGATGGCTCATGTCCCTACGGACCGGGCCATTTTGCACAAGTGGCTCAAGTCGGGGTACATGGAGAAGGGCTCCTTCTTCAAAACAGAAGAAGGAACGCCGCAGGGCGGCATCATCTCGCCCGTGCTGGCGAACCTTGCGCTTGACGGTCTGGAGCGGCGCTTGCGGGAGAAATACCCGTTGCGCGGCCCAGGGTCATGGCAGGGTATCCTTGCCCGGGTTCATCTGGTCCGTTATGCGGACGACTTCATCATCACCGGCAGGTCGAAAGAACTGCTGGAAGATCAGGTCAAGCCTCTGGTGGAGAGCTTCCTGCGCGAACGTGGGCTGGAGCTCTCAGCGGAGAAGACCGTCGTCACGCATGTGGATCATGGCTTCGACTTCCTCGGTCAGAACGTCCGCCGCTACAACGGCAAGTTGCTGATCAAGCCTTCGAAGAAGAACATCCACACGTTCCTCGAGAATGTCCGGGCGGTCGTGAAGAAGGCGCAGGCTTATCCGACATGGCAGCTGATCGCAAACCTCAATCGCATGTTGCGCGGCTGGGCGATGTATCACCGTCATGTAGTCAGCAAGCGCATCTTTAGCCAGGTCGACTTCGCCATCTTCAAATCGCTGTGGCAATGGGCTCTGAGGCGGCATCCTCGCAAAGGCAAGCGCTGGGTCATGCGGAAGTACTTCGCACGACCCGGCAGCCGAGCGTGGTGCTTCTTCGGAGAGAAGAAGCATGACAACGGAGCTCGGGAGATCGTGTGGCTGTATCACGCAACCTCTCTCCCGATCCGCCGTCACGTCAAGATCAGGCGAGACGCGAATCCATATCATCCCGCTTGGGAGATGTACTTCGAGGCTCGTGAGAGCAGGCACATGACCCAGACACTTGCAGGTCGTGGAACACTGCTCTATCTCTGGCGAACGCAGGGTGGCGAGTGCATCCGTTGCGGCGAACCCATCACACGGGAGACTGGCTGGCACAGCCACCACGTTATCCCGAAGGTGCTGGGCGGCCCTGACGGTGCGACGAACCGCCAGCTTCTTCACCCGGAGTGCCATCGCCAACTGCATAGCCAACTCTGCCGCTACCGTCCCCGCGTCTCTGACGAGGCGTTCGGAAGGCTTGAGCCGTGTGAGTTGGAAACTCTCACGCACGGTTCTTAGAGGGGCAGTCGGCGGCAACGCCGACTGCCTACTCGACGAGAAGGCGGCGAAGCCACCGAAACAGCCGTATGCCTTTGAGCTGGCGAATGGTGGTCTTTTGGGGTTTGCGGGGCTCTGGGACGCATGGAAGGATCAGGCGGGCCACTGGCTCCAATCCTTCGCTATCGTGACCACGGAGGCGAACGAACTGATGGTAACGGAAAGTGGAATTGCGGTTTACACCGGTCAACTTACGTTCACCTCCGTGAACGATGACGGGATAAGTTATTCACTCCAAGGCTGTTCACCACTGTGAACATATAAGCGTTCCGCGGTTCCCATTTGAGGGTGATATGGCAAGCCTTCTCCCGCTGCAAAGCAGCGCGTCTTTGCACTTCGTCATGCCTGCGAAACGATGTGGGGAGCGTGCATGACGGCGATCATCTTGCGTGCACGCTCAGTGCATGGAAGTGAGCGCCGGGAAACGCAGTTTGAGTGGTGCAGAATCGCTGATCGAGAGCTGGATCTGATCGAGTGAAGCAACACCCAATCCGCTTGCCGCAGCTCGGCGACATCATGCGACGATGCGACAGCGAGCACCTGGCAGCCTGCGGATCGCCCTGCCCTAATACCAGCCGGGGCATCCTCGATCACCAGGCATTCGTGAGGCGAACGAGTCAGCAGTGCGGCTCCACGTAGATAGCCTTCCGGGTCCGGCCTCCCTCTCGTCACAGTGTCGCCTCCGACTACGCTCCTCGGTGCTGAGATACCAACAGAGACAAGCCGGCTGCGCATCATCTTCTCAGAAGCTGACGTCACGACCGTCCAACGATGCGATGGGATGGAACTTAGAAGCTTGCGTGCTCCAGGGTAAGGCTCGATGCCGAACTGCTCCTCTTCCGCGAACGAATCCAGGTCTGCAAGATGCTGCCTGAGTTCGGCGTCGGTGATGTGCGGAAGATGTTCCCGGATAGTGTCGGCGGCGCGGCGGCCGTGAGTTCTCCTAAGGTCGAAACCGTCCACGAGCTGGTGCCCTTCCGCCCACCTGGTCCAGCATCGCTCGTCGCCTGAGGTGGACCTTACGAGTACACCGTCCATATCAAACAGGATGCCCGCCACCTCGATCTCGACGATGGAGGAAGTAGCGGCAACCAGACTCGGAGTCGCGTTCATAATCAGAGGTTACCAGTGTCAGATTGCGACTCCAGATGCTCATCGGCCCACAACCTGGCTTGCTTGGCGGCAACTCCGGCACGATCCAACTCCGCGATCCGCAGCCTCCACTTTTTGACCAGCTTCGCTGCTTGCCGGTACCGCTTCTCGGCGCGGGCGAGCATCCGCTCGGCATGGGCAGGCCTACGATCTGGAGGAAGCTTAGCCATGGAAAGTAGTCCGGACTTCAGCAATCTTAGACGGCTCCATCCTGTTCTCATCGGCGATTTTTTACGCGTGGATGTGTAGCCGAGCGTCTGCGCCTGGTGCTTCTACAAAGTTCGGAGATGGCACCCGGCTAACCGTGACGCCATCCCTGTCGAGCGGCTTAGCTGGCTTTCGCCAGTGCCGGGCCGGTGTCGCTTTCCGTTCGGCTGCGATCTCGGCCGCTGGGGTTTCGAGTGCGGAGAGGATGACGGCGGCGGTACGCTGGACGACCTCCAAGCTCTCGGCCAGAAGCGCGGCGTTGCCGTGATACAGGTGGATGTAGTCGGCGGAGGCTCTTCCGTTCTGTAAACCGATGGCGGTTCCGATCACGAACGCAATCGCTTCGGCGCTCTTCACGGGCCGGTTACGCAGCGGTGGTCATTTGCTGGTGGCTTTGAGGCGGTCGAGGGTGGATTTGAGGGATTCTAGTTTCTGGCCGGCTTCGGTGAGTTTGCCGGCGGCGGTGAGGCGCTGGTAGTCGGCGAAGTCCTGGTCGGCCTGGGTGATGAGGGCGTTGGTGTCAGCGGCGGGGCTGCGCGGTGTGCCGAGTGCGGGGGTGGGAGCGCCGAGTGTGGGGGATGATGACGGGGGCTGGGCGGGCTCGGTGTTGTTGAGGGAGGAGGCTTCGCCGCCGAAGAGGGCGGCGAGGGCGGCGCGAAAGGTGGTGCCGTAGGCCAGCTTGTCTTGGAGGGCGAGGACGACGAGGCGGAGCTCGGGCATGGGGCTCTGCTGGGCCTGGAGGTAGATGGGTTCGGCGTAGAGCAGGGCGCGGCCGGAGGGGATGACGAGGAGGCTGCCGCGGACGACGTGGGAGCCCTGCTGGTTCCAGAGGGTGAGCTGGCCGGAGAGCTGCGCATTCTGGTCGATGCGGGCCTCGATCTGCTGTGGGCCGTCGATGAGGCGGGTCTTGGGGAAGTCGTAGACGGCGGCGGTGCCGTAGTTGGCGCCGTCGGAGCGGCCGGCGATCCAGCCGATGAGGTTGTTGCGGTTAGCGGGGGTGAAGGGGAGTATCTCGACGAATTCCTCAGCGGTGCCGCCGGGCAGCTTCATGAGGACGAAGTTGGGGCGCATGGGTTGGACGGACTGCTGGCCGTTGACGTCGACGGTGGTCTCGGTGGCGACGGACCAGAGGTCTTCGCGGTTGAAGAAGACGGCCGGGTTGGTCATGTGGTAGAGGCCGTAGACCTCGGCCTGCAAGTTAAAGAGGTCCTCGGGGTAGCGGACGTGGCGGCGAAGGTCGGCGGGCATGGCGGCGGCCTCGCGGAAGAGGCTGGGGAAAATGCCGCGCCAGGCGGCGAGGACGGGGTCTTCGGGGTCGAAGACGAAGAAGGTGGCGTTGCCGTTGTAGGCGTCGATGACGACCTTCACGCTGTTGCGCATGTAGTTGACGGGGACTTCGCCGAGCTCGTAGTGGGTCGAGTAGGGGTAGGTGTTGGCGGTAGTGAAGGCGTCGATGATCCAGGAGAGACGGCCGTCGTCGCCGACGACGATGTAGGGATCCTGATCGAAGGTGAGAAAGGGGGCGAGGCGGGCGACGCGGTTGCGGATGTTGCGGTGCATTAGCAGGCGGCTGTCGGCGCTGACGTCGTCCGAGAAGGGCAGGGTGCCGAGGTCGCCGCGGTCGAGGGCGAGGACGACGCGGCGCAGGAAGCCGCCGAGGGCGATGCCGCCCTTGCCCTGGTAGGAGGTGAGGTTGTTGCTCTGGCCCTGGGGATAGTCGAACTCCTGCTGGCGGGTCTTGACGTAGACGTCGGTGTCTGTGAGTTCGCCGAAGTAGAGCTCGGGGCGAGTGACGGTGAGCCCCGGGACGGTGCTCTGGACGGGCATGTTGCTGAGCAGGAGGATGGGGAGACCCTCGGAGGTGAAGCCGTTGACGGGGTTCATGGTGATGCCGTAGCCGTGGGTGTAGATGAGCTTCTCGTTGATCCAGTTACGGGAGCTGGCGGGGAGCTTGGCGACGTTGAGCTCGCGCTGGGCGAGCATGACCTGGCGGGTGGCGCCGTCTAGGCTGTAGCGATCGATGTCGATGTCGGGGAAGTCGTAGTAGGTGCGGATCTCCTGGACCTGGCGGAGGGTGTCCTGGAGGGCGCGCCAGTCCCAGAGGCGGATGTTCTGGAGGGTGGGCTGGTTGTGGGTGGGGTCGGCTGCGTCGACGGTGGTCTCGGCGGGGAACTCGCTCTGCGAGAAGCGGTCGAGGCCGAAGGCGCGGCGGGTGAGCGCGATGTTGTGGGCGATGTAGGGCTCTTCGCGGACGAGCTGGTTGGGCTTGACGACGAAGGTGGAGACATACCAGCCAATGAGGCCGACGACGACCCAGGCGACGGCGGCGGGCAGGACGGCGGCGACGATGAGGCTGCCGCGGGTGCGGCGAAAGGCGTTGACGGCGAGCACGAGTGCGCCGAGGACGAGGGCGGCGGTGACGACGAGGAGGCCGTGGACGGTCACGTGGGCGTCGGTGTAGTTGATGCCGTCGAAGAGGGTGTGGCGGTCGAGGAGCTTACTGAAGCGGTCGACGAAGACGGTGAGAGCGAGGACGAGGAGGAGGAAGGCGCCGGTAAGGGAGAGGCCGCGCCAGGGCGCGGGGGCGAAGCGGATGCGGCGGTCTTCAATGGATCGGGAGCCGCTGGTGATGACGAGGAACAGGACGGCGACGGCGCAGGTAGTGATGGCCAGGGTGAGGAGCCAGGTGTCGATGAGCTGCCAGGCGGGCAGGGTGAAGAGGAAGAAGTTGAGGGGCTTGCCGAAGATGGGGTCGGCGAGCGAGCCGGTGGCGTGCGGGGCGTACCAGAAGAGGGCGAAGGTGGGCCACTCGGCCATGAGGGCGAGACCGGTGAAGAGGGCGATGACGATCGAGACGAGGATGGAGATGAGACGGAGGGCAGGAGCGACGGAGATGCGGACGTGCTGGCCGGCGATGACGATGGCGTGGGCGCCGGGGAGGTCGGCCTCATGCGAGCGGCGGATGACGGAGAAGGCGCCGTAGAGGAGCCCGAAGGTGACCGCGGTGGCGACGGCGAAGACACCGACCTCGAGCAGGAACGTCTTCCAGAAGACGCCGCCGTAGCCGAGGGACTGGAACCAGAGGAGGTCGACCCAGGCCGAGAGAGTGTTTCGGCCAACGATGAACGCGACGAGCAGGATGGCGGCGAGGAGGATGAGGCGGCGGCGGGCGGGCCGGCGGTTCCGAGGCTCCGGTGAATCGATGTAGTCGGGCAGATCGCCTCCGTAGGACCCGCAGGGTCAGGGATCAGCCGCGATTCTACAGGGGCGCGAGCGCGCGGGTGCGAGCGAAACCGCTTCGGGCAAGCTGGGCGCCCACCGTCACCTACAACGATCTGGCGCAGTTCACCAAGATCGTTCCTGTCGCCACCCCAAAACATTTCAGCCCGGCCCGAAACTTCATGCAGCAATCCTACGCGGACATACACACTTTTGGGCTCTGTTGCATTAACTCAACAAGCGCTCATCTGCATACAAGATGTGGGCGCTGAGCCCTCACTCCACCACAACATAGTGGGGCGTAAAAAGTCAATGCAACAGAGCCGCAGATCGCGAGCGCAGGTGCTCGGTGCATTGATGGGATTACACCGTACATCGGCGTCTGCGGGAAGAGACACGAAATAATGCCCGGGCCACCGCGCCGGCTCGTTGGCCGGGTAGTCCGTGCTGAGGAGCTGTGCACCGCTCGCCATCATGGCGTCGCGCTGGGAGATGTCGTTCGTTCTCGCCTGCTTCGTGTCGCCGTCGGTGCGAGCCCGGATGAGGTAGCCTTGGCGGACAAGCCTAGCGATCTCCTCCGCAGGGCCTTCATTGCGCTCCAGAAAAGCGGCATCCGGCTGGCCGGGAACCGAATTGGTGAAGAGAACGCGGCCGCGTAGCGAGGGATGACCATCGAGATACACCGGTGTGACCGCCCGCTGATCCATCAGAAAGATGACCTTGCCGCGGGCGCTGTCAAGCGTAGGCCAATTGCCCGCTAGGATCGCCTGATTCAGGGTTGAATAGCTGCCCCGCACGTCATCGGGCGTGATGAGCTCGGAGGCTGAAAAGACAGAGCGAATCTCCGCATCGAGTGCGTCGAACACCGAGGGCGTGAAGGGCTCCGGCTCGGTGAGCTTGAGATTCTTGGGCGCGCCCTGCTTGGTTTCCACAAGGATAAAGATCGGGATGTGTCTGGGATGCGCCTTCGACCATGTGCGCACTTGCAGAAGGCAGTTGATGAAGGGCTGGCACGTGCTGCGCTGATCGATGTCCTGTACGTGCATGACCTTGAACCCGGGTATCGCCATGAGGCCGGCGGGATCGGGATCCGAATCGGGGGGCAGGCCTGCGGCGGCGACCATGGCAGGTCCCCTCGGGTGGGCGTAGCGGCCGCCTTTGGTGTCCGCATAGACGTCCAATTCAATCTGGCGTACGCCGCCGTCGAACTGCTGGGCCAAAGGCAGGTGCTTGTAGTCCAGGCTCGCAGCGGCCTGTGGGTTCTGCCGTGCGAGCCACTTCGCCTCACTCGGTGGCAGACCGGCGTGGTAGCTGTTGTGCGTTCCGATCACCTGGATTTCGTTGAGCTTGAGAGCCGGATCGGCAGCTGTCTGCGCGAACGACGAGAGAGGGGCAAGACCCGCGTAGAGAAGAGCGAGCAGCGAGGGGCGAATCGGCATGGGAATCCTTTGCGGGTGTGCGCTCTATGTGGGGCTCACACGTGGAGGCTCATTAAAAGATGACCTTCGCGGCGAATTGAAGAACACGTGCCGGAAACGTGGAGGCTGCGGTCACCACGCCGAAGCTGGTAGAGGTGGGGCTGTAACTGCTGCTACCTGGAAAGGCGTAGTTGGTTTGGTTAAGCAGGTTGAACGCTTCTACACGCAAGTCAAACACTGTTCCTTCCGGGTAGATGGGGAACTGTTTGTGCAGACCGAGGTCCGTGTCGTAGTACGGGTCGAATCGAACCGAGTTGCGCCCCCCGTTGCCGTAGGGATGGTTCACATCGGGCAGACTGAACGCGCCGAGCCGCAGGGTGTTGATGCCGTGATTGCCCGGGGTGCGGGTGCGCTGCGACTTGGGCAGCACGGCGTTGTTGCTGAGCTGGTTCGGGCGCTGGTTCAGAATGGTGCTCACCGACTGAAAGGAGTTGGGCGAGTAGGTGATGTTGACCGGGGAGCCGCTTTGGGCGTTTTCGATGGCCGTCACCTGCCAGCCGCCGAGAACCTCCTGCAGCAGCAGTGGTGCACGCTGGCCGAACATGCGGCCTTTGCCGTAAGGCAGGTCATAGACGAGGGAGAGTGTCTCGTTGAGTGGCTGGTTGTAGCCGGAGACACCGCGGTCTCCGAGTGGATTGGCGAGGTTGATGCGGGAGTTATCGCCAGCGTTGGTGTCGAGATGGCCACCTGCGTTGTCGAGGGCGCGGGACCACGTAAAGGAGTTCAGGAGATAGAGCCCGTGGGCTGTGCGATGCTCAAACTTGGTCTGCAGCGCGTTGTAGGAGAGAAAGCCGTCGGGTAACGTCTCTTCGATGGTGGTGAAGGTCCTCAGCGGACGTCCCGCATTGCCGTTCAGCAGGTTGACGCAGCCTGTGGTGACGCCGGCATTGCAGGTCGCCGTGACCGGGTTGGCCGAAGCCTGATTGTAGTCAGCCAGGACCTGCAGCTTCGTGCCGTGTTCGCCGACATAGGCTACCTCAAAGGTCGACGAGGGCGTGATCTGCCTCTGCACCGTAAGATGCCAGGACTGCACGTAGCCTGTCGGCAGATTGGCGGGGATGTAGCGCGCCTGTGTGTTGAAGTTGCTGGCCGCCGTGACCACTGAGGGACTGGTTAGCCCTGTGGGAAATCCCTGGTTAGTGGTGCGGAAGCAGGGAGACGGATTGCCTGGGTTATATGCGGTCTGCACCTGCGCGGCCGTGCACACCGGCAGCTTCGCGGCGGTGCCGAGGATGCCCGGATTGCCGTTGATGGGAACCTGGTTCACGTTGGTGTTGACCACATACGGCAGGTTGTAGACGAGCAGATTTTCGCCGCCTTCGCGATTAAATTGCGCGTAGCTGATGCCGTAGGCGGAGCGAACCACCGTCTTCGGATCGACTGAGTACGCGAAACCGATGCGGGGCGCGAAGTCGAGCTTGGGCATGTTTACCAACGCACGGTTGTAAATAGAACCGGACGAGGCCGAGGTAAGCGAGTTTGTGGCTGGGCTGAAGTTGGAAAGCTGGTTGCCCGACTCCCACTGCGGCGTGACCAGTTCGTAACGAAGGCCGGCGTTGACGGTCAGCTTCGAGTTCACGCGGATGTCGTCCTGCAGGTACAGAAAGTGCATTCGCTGGTTGAGGTGCACGACGGAGAAGTTATTCAACTGGTAGCTGTTCTGCGCGCCGAAAAGGAAGTCGGCGAGCGCCACAGCTTCCCTGGTCCCTGTATCCGCGGCATTTAGCGTGTTGGCGGAGGCGCCGGTGTAACTGAAGCCGCCGTTATAGGTCGACTGTCCGTAGACGGGATTGAAATCGTCGTTGGTGGTGAAGATCGCCTGGTACTCGTAACCCAGCTTGTAACTGCTGCGTCCGTGTAGCAGCGTGAAGTTTACCTTGGGGTTGTAGACGTAGGGGTTCTGGAACTGCGGATTGCTGCCCTGATTGCCGAACTGCGTGTACCCATTTACGCTCTGCACGTTGAGGCTACGCACCACAGTGGGGTCGGTGGGCAGGCCGGGGAGCCCGGCCATAAGGCTCGGTAGGGTTTGCCCATAGGGAAACTTGCCGCCATCGGTGCGCGTAAAGGCGAAGCGGGCGTCCACTATGGCATTCTGCGTGATGGTGCGCGTAACGCCGCCCGCGATCTGCTGATTGAAGATCTTCACGCTGCCGTTGCTGTTGCCGCCGGCAGGTCCTTGGATATTCGGAGGCGAGAGGATAGTGACCCCGTGCTGGCTATAGCGCGCAAACGCTGTGGTCTTTTGGCTGAAGGTCTGGTCGACGCGGATGTCGCCCTTGTTGTCGGTGATCGTGTCCGCGGGAAGGGAAGCGTAGTTGTTTGCAAACGGCCCGCCGGCGACATTCGGCGCAGGCAGCGCGCCCAGCACCCCCTTCGCGAACGCAGAGACCGAAGGGTCGCTGAATGGGACGACGCCGTTCGCGTATCGCTGGCCCGTGAGCGGATTGAGCAGAGAAACCGGAGTCGACGACTCTGCCGCGCCGGCCGCTGTAAGAAACGTGTAACCGCCATTGGCTGTCGCGAGAGCACTCGTGCCGAGCTGGTTAGCCGTCGGCACGGTGGCCGTCATCACGGAGTGGACGATCTGCCGATCGCCTTCGTAGTCGCCGAAAAAGAAGGTGTGCCCTTTCCATAGCGTGCCGCCAAGCGTTCCGCCGAACTGATTGCGAATTAGGCTGGGCTTCTGCGGCCGGCCCGTTAGCGGGTTGCTGGGTGGCGTGAACGGCCCAATCGCATTGAAAACGGTATTGCGAATGTAATCGTAGGCGCTGCCGTGAAAGTGATCTGTGCCGCTGCGGATGCTGACGTTGATCACAGCACCCGCGGAGCGACCGTATTCCGCGCTGTAGTTGTCCGTTTCCACGCGGAACTCGGAGATTGCATCCGGGGACGGCTGGATGGTCTGGTTCGAGAAGCCCTGGTTCGAGGTGCCATAGGCATTGTTGTCCAGGCCGTCGAGCAGGAAGTTATTGAATTCGCTCCTTTGGCCGTTGACATTGAAGGAGGCGTCGCGACTTGTATCGGTACCATTCTCAAGCACGTCGCGGCGAACCCCCGGAATCAATGGCGCTAGATCGGCGTATTCGCGACCGTTCAGCGGCAGATTCTCCACCTCGCGCCTGCCGATCACCTGGCCCCGCTCGCTGTCGTCGGTGTCCAGCAAGGACGCGGCCCCGGTCACGGTCACGCTCTCTGCGGCGCCAACATGCAAGGCGATATCGACGCGCTGCCGAGCGTTGACCTGCACGGTGAACGGTTCGGTCGTGCTGACATCGAAGCCTGCTGCCTGTGCCTTTATACGGTACTGGCCTATCTTCACATCTGTGAACTCAAAGGCGCCGCCGTTGCCGGTGTGCACCTGCACCTCCGTTTGGGTGCCCTGGTCGATCAAGGTGACGGTGGCCTGTGGAACAAGGGCGCCAGAACTGTCCCGTACATAGCCAAGCACCGAAGCGGTTTCGAACTGAGCGAACAGCGAGGGCACAAGCGCGAGCATAAAGAAGAAGAGGAATAGTGAAGAACGTTTCATAGGCACTCCGTATCCCGGTCTGGCATACAGGCAACCCGCGGCGCACGCATGGCGCAGCAGCTATCGCTGGATTGGCGGGACCCGTTTAGTAGTAAGGCACGCAGATGAATGGGCCATTACTGATGTTTCTCTATCCCACGACCAAAGAAATGATCTGTGGAAGACCACCGCCTGGGCTGGACATTTCTCACGCCCGTCATGCGCCCGTGTTGAGATGGAAGTATGAGGTCTTCGCCACTGCCGTCTCGCCGCCGTTTTCTTCGCCAGACGCTCGCCTGGAGTGCCATCGCCGCCATGCCCTCCCTCGGACGCGCGAGCGGCAGCCCGAAGGTGGATAAGGATGCGGCCCAAGCCCTGATCCTTGGCGATTGGGGCTGGCTGGATGTTGTCGGCCCGAACGACCTGCGCGGAGGCAGCGGCTACGCCGCGCAGATGCAGGTGGCGCGGGGCATGCGACACTATGCCGAAGCTGTAAAGCTGCGGCCGGATGCGCTGTTTCTGCTGGGCGATAGCTGGTACGGTGATCTCCCGGGTGGAGCGCAATCGCCGCGTTGGGCCACACAGTTCGAGGAGATGTACCCCGCAGAGCTCTTTCCGGGGCCCGCCTACACAATGCTCGGCAACCATGACTACCAGAGGCTGCCGCCAACGGTGAATAAGGTCGAGGCGGAGCTCGAGTATGCGCCCGTGGGACGTGCCCTCGACGGCAAGCCGACGCGCTGGACGCTCCCGGAGCGATGGTACACCTTCGATCTTCCGGCGCACGCGCCGCTGATGCACTGCATCGTGCTCGACAGCAACATGCCACATTCAGACGGCAAACCGCCGCACGGGGCAGACTTCACGCTGACCTTCGACGAGCAAGTCGAGCAACTGCGCTGGCTGGAACAACAGTTGCAGCGCCCCCGTACAGCGCCCTTCCTCGTCGTGATGGCACACCATCCCGTGTACTCGAACGGCCCGCATGGGGATCATCCCGTGCTGGTGCGCGACTGGGCCCCGCTTTTCCAACGGTACAAAGTCGATCTCTATATGGCAGGCCACGATCACGACCTGCAGGTGCTGCACTTTCGGGACCACCCCACCACGCATTTCCTTTCAGGCGACGGCGGCGCGGATCTGTACGCATTGAAGGTCGATGGCCTGGAGCGCGGGCCGTATGCGCAGGAGGTACATGGCTTCAGCCATCTCTCCGTCTCTCGCCATGCACTTGCGCTGCGGCACCTCGATTCGGACGGCCGCTATCTCTTCGGCATCAGCAAGACCCCGTCTGGTACATTGACAATCCTGCAAACTTAGTTGCGTTCATGTAACGCCAACCGCACGTGGATCGATAGATCTTCGCCTTGGCGGACAAACAGATCGGCGATGCGATTCGCACTCATGCATGAAAAACCCCGGCACAGAACTGGACGCTACTGAAATTGGCAACCGACACTGGTCTGTCGCGCACTATCTGTGCTCAGCGTTTTAAGCATTGCTGTCGCTAGGAGCAACCTGAGAAGCTTTGGACTTGTAAGGGACAGTTCAAGAAAGGGAAATTTACGTACGTTTAGGTGACTAAGTGGCCTTGTCAGTCCCAAAAGGAGCCCACCGTTAGCCAAACGTTGATTTCAGGACGGCTTCTAAGACAAATTGTGAGGCGAATCGGAACTATTGCAGGCACCTCGCCTACCGTCGCAGAAACGGTCGTTTTCGCGACAAACACTGGCCAAACGGGATGCAAGTGCTGCGGCTTCAACACGCCAGAATCGTTAGCGTACGTAATGTTCCGTTTCTTGAGGTGACCCCATGAACAAACTGCTTTGGACTTCGCCGTGAAAGGGCCAATTGCTAGACCTGTTCTGCTCTTTGCAGAAGGGAGGAAATTGAAGCATTGAACTTCAGCCTGATCTCCTCAGCGACCGAGCGCTTCGCTTTCAAGCAAGAGTTGTACTCTCTCCCGGATGTCGTCCCGAATCACTCGAACTTCTTCGACGGGCAAGCCCTTGGGATCTTTTAGCGGCCAATCATCCCGTCGTAGGCCGGGGACATAGGGGCACTTGTCTCCGCACCCCATGGTGATCAGCAGACTATCGTCGTTGGCAAGCTCTTGCGTGAGCTTCTGCGGTCCGGCATGGCTGAGATCGATACCGACTTCCCGCATGATCGTTAATACTGTGGGCCCTACTTCTCGCGGCACTCCGCTTGAGACACCTGTAAGCGAGGTCAGTCCTGCGAAGTCGTCTAGCATTTACCCAGATGGAGCGCAATCTCATCGTCTCGCCGGTCATAAGTCCTGTGCTTCGGGCGGTTTCATGACCGGCATGTGTTGCGCGATCTCCAGCCTCGGCGATATTTGATGAGCGGAGTTGCTACAGTGCCGATGTCTCTTTGGTAGCTTGCATTCTGTGTCGCTCGGCCGGATCGCGAGTTCGCCGCACTATCGCTTGTTTACCCGAGAGTAACAGTGTTCGTGTAGCGGTAGTTCCATGTTAACAATGAACCGTCGCCAGCTGCTCGCACTCCTTGGATCAGCCGGGGCAGCCGCATATCTCGAAGTTCCGGGATACGCATCGGCGCAACCATCCGATGCACCGGAAGATTTCGATTTTATCTTCTTCACCGATACGCACCTCCAGCCGGAGTTAAATGCGAATGCGGGCTGTGCGATGGCGTTCAGCAGAATGCGCAGCCATAAGGTGGACTTCGCGATCCAGGGAGGAGACCACATCTTCGATGGGCTCGGGGTTCCGAAGCAACGGTCCCTCAGCCTGTTCGAGATGTATGACCGGACGCAGCAGGATTTGAGCCTGCAGGTTCATCACACAATCGGCAATCATGATTGCCTCGGTGTGTATCCGCAAAGCGGCATGCAACCGGGAGATTCGAGCTACGGAAAACGCTACTACGAAGACCACGTCGGGAAGACGTACTACAGCTTCGATCACAAAGGCGTTCACTTCATCGTCCTGGACACGATCGGATTGACCCCGGACCGGGCCTATGAAGGCCGAATCGATGCTACCCAGGGTGGCTTGGCTTGCAGCCGACCTGAACACGCAGCCAGCAGCAGAGCCCATCATCATCAGTGTGCATATACCGCTGGTCAGTGCGATCGACAACTACACGCCTGTGCCAGCAACGCCTCCGGCCCACCACGGAAACACTGTCGTGAACTCCTCGGAGGTTACCCAGCTCTTCATGGGGCACAACGTGCTTGCGGTCTTCCAGGGGCACACGCACATCAACGAACGTGTGGACTGGCATGGCGTGCCGTACATCACCAGCGGTGCCGTCTCGGGGAACTGGTGGCACGGCACCCGGCTGGGTACGCCGGAGGGTTTTACGGTAGTCTCCATCCGCGGTGGCAGGTTGTCGAAGCACTACGAAACCTACGGCTTCCAGAGCGTAGATCCACAGAACATCTAGACGTGACGTGAGCGGCGGCAGGTGCCGGTGTCGACGCGGCGATGCACTGAGAAACAGATCAAGAGACCTGAGTCGGATTTTCACTAGAACAGACGGGAACGCACATGCAATTTCTGGCGCTTGCTACCGACTACGACGGCACCCTTGCCTACAGCGGCAAGGTTCGTGATTCGACGATCGAGGCTCTCGAGTTGCTGCGTACCTCCGGAAGACATCTGATCCTGGTCACCGGCCGCCAGCTTGAGGAGCTGCTGGAGACCTTCTCGCGCCCAGATCTCTTCGAGTGGATCGTGGCGGAGAACGGTGCGCTTCTGTATTGCCCCAGAACGCGGGAGACGCGATTGCTCGCAGATGCCGTTCCCGCGGGACTTGCTGAAACTCTTCGTGAAAGAGGCATTCAAAACCTTGGAGTAGGGCGGTCCATTGTGGCGACCTGGCAACCGCACGAGTGCACCGTGCTCGGCGTGCTGCGTGACCTGGGGCTGGATCGACAGATCATCTTCAACAAAGACGCCGTGATGGTGCTTCCCGGCGGCATCAACAAGGCCAGCGGCCTCACCTGCGCGCTGGAGGCGATGAAGGTCTCGCACCACAACGTGGTTGCTGTCGGGGATGCAGAGAATGACCTGCCCATGCTGACTCAATGCGAGTGTGGGGTCGCCGTTGCGAATGCCCTTGAATCAGTGAAGGCCAAGTCGCATCTGGTGACGCAGGGAGATCGGGGTTCCGGGGTGGAGGAGCTCATCCATGCCCTTGTGGAGGATGATCTCGAGCAGTTATTGGAAGCCACGCAGAGGCCGGGCGTTCTGCTTGGCACCACGCGATCAGAGCCCCCGCGAGCGATTTACATCCCCGGGCTCGGCCACTCCGTCCTTGTCGCCGGACCTTCCGGAAGCGGCAAGTCGACCGCGATTACCGGCTTTCTGGAGAGGTTGGCGAAGGCCGCGTACCAGTTCTGCATCTTTGATCCGGAGGGGGATTACGAGTCGTTTGAGCCGGCGATCAACCTCGGCAACCCGGGCTATGTGCCCTCTGCCGAGGATGTTTTGAGGCTTCTGGAACGGATGCACAGTACGGTGGTCAATCTTCTAGGAGTTTCAGTCGATGCCCGGCCGCAGGTCGCCTCCGAGATTCTGCGCAAGCTGGATGAGTTGCGCTGTAGCAAAGGGCGCCCACACTGGTTTGTAATCGACGAAGCGCATCACATATTCCCGTCCGTTGCACCCGATCAGCGGAGGGTGCTGGTCGCTCCTCCAGAGACCTCGCTGATGATCACCGTGCATCCGGATCACGTGCGCAAAGAAGCTTTAGAGACAGTGGACATCGTCATCGCCATCGGCACGGAGCCGGACAAGACCATACGTTCCTTCTGCGCCACCGTAGGTGTTCCAGAACCAAAGCTTGACGCTGTCGAGCTCAGCCGCGGGGAGGTTCTCGTGTGGTTCAGGCGCCGACCGGGCGATCTTTTCGTGGTGGCCGCGGAGCCGGGCGTTACGGAACACAAACGTCACATCCGCAAGTACGCGGACGGTGACCTTGGCCCCGGAAGCTTTGTGTTCCGTGGACCGGCCAGTCACATGCACCTCATCGCACAGAATCTGAACACCTTTACTCGCATGGCGGAGGGTATCGATGACGAGACCTGGAATCACCACCTCCATTCTGGTGATTTGACCGAATGGTTTCGCTGGATCGTCAAGGACCGGGAGCTTGCCGACGAGGTGCAGACAATCGCCGAGAGTGACGGGTCACCCCAGGAGACAAAAGCGAGTGTGATCGCGGCCGTGTGTCAGCGATACACGCTTCCAAGCTAGAGCCATCGCAGACCAGGAGAGCACCCTATCTGATAATCCGCAATCTGATCCTCCTATCGTCTCCACAGATGCACTCCCCGTGTCCGAGTGAGACGATCTGGTCGCTCGTCTCCAAGCCGCGTGGAAGAATCTGCCACCCGAGACACAAGCCGCCGCGCGGCCCACTCTCGAAGAGGGTCATCGAGCACTCGCAAACTACGTTGCGAACGGAACACCGCCCGCGCACCACACC
>JAABUX010004681.1_pt1 | contig 17205 bp, 12 predicted proteins | sample 5561851 | NCBI WGS metagenome assembly JAABUX01 (sample SAMN10711883, study PRJNA513361) | rock metagenome | isolation source: Antarctica rocks | place: Antarctica: Victoria Land, Richard Nunatak red sandstone | collected 2016-01-03 | reverse complement strand
GTGCTGCTCAGCGTGACAACATACCTCTTCACCGCAACCTGTCTCGAAGACACCGAATCGACCTCCACACAACCGACCAGCCATCGATTCAAAGAAAGCGGTCTCTGTCAATGACGAGAGGTAGTAGCCGGTATAGAGCACCAGGCTGCTCTGCACGGCGCCGAAGCCGATCCAGGTGCAGGACCAGGCGACCGCGAGACGGCCCAGGCTGCGGTCGCGCAGCAGGCCGCCCAGCAGGCTGAACGGGTTCGCGCGCGCCCATGTCATCGGACGGCGGTTCTCGGCCGCCAGGCTCTCCGGCAGCACGAACACGCCGAACAGCACGTTGGCAAGCGCGATCACGCCGGCGACGATGAAGGGCAGCCGCAGGCTGTAGCCGCCCAGGAAGCCGCCGAGTTGCTGGTCCCACCACGAAGCCGGCGCCGAAGGTGGCGCCGATCAGGCCGTACAGGCGAGGCCGGTCGTGCGGCTGCGACACGTCCGCGATGTAGGCGGTCGCGGCCGCGGTGTTGGCCGACGTGGCGCCGGCGATCAGCCGTCCGAGGAAGAGCCACCACAGGTTCGGCGCCAGGGCGAGCAGGATGTAGTCGCAGCCGAGGCCGAGGACCGAGACCAGGATCACCGGACGCCGACCGAAGCGGTCGCTCAACTCGCCGAGCAGGGGTGCGGCCAGGAACTGTACCCCGGCGTAGGCCGCGATCAGCGCCCCGATCCACGGCGCGGCCCGTTCGGGCGGCAGGTGTGCGAGTTGCCGCACCAGCCCGGGGACGATCGGCGCGATGATGCCGACCCCGAGTGCGTCCAGGCCCAGCGTCAACAATATGAAAGCGACGGATGCACGACGGCGGTTGGACATGTTCCGGCAAGCAGCACGGCTGCGGACAGTTCCGTGCTGTCGCGATAATGAGCAACGGCAGCCCCCGCGCGCCGTTCCCCCAGAATGCCGCACGCCTCGCCCCTGCCGCGCTTCCTGGTCCTGTACGCGGCATTGTTCGCCGCCTTCGGGGTCGCGTCGCCGTTCCTGCCGGGGCTGCTGCTGCAGGACGGCCTCCACCCCGGCGCGATCGGGGTCGTGCTTGCCGCCGGCACCGCCATACGCCTGCTGGCAGGCCCGTTCGGCGGCAGGCTGGCCGACCGCAGCGGCCGGGCGCCCGTCGTCCTCGCCGGGTTCACGGCGGCGGCGGCGCTGGTGGCGACGGGCTACGCGCCGGCGCGCGGGCTGGTGCCGCTGCTGCTGGTCAGCGTCGCGCACGCGGCGGTGCTGGCGCCGCTGACACCGCTGGCGGACGCACTCACGCTGGGGTCGGCAGATGGCAAACCCGGCTTCGAGTATGGCTGGGTTCGCGCCACGGGTTCCGCCGCCTTCATCGCCGGGACACTGCTGTCGGGCGTGTTCGTGGGCTGGCTCGGCATCGGCATCATCGTCTGGCTGAATGCGGGGCTGCTGGCCCTGGCCGCATGCCTGGGCTGGCGTGTTCCCAACCGGATGGCGGGCGCGCCGACCGCCGCCGCGACCGGGTCGCGGGGCGCGATGAAGGACCTGCTCGGCATCCCGGGTTTCGTCCGCCTGATGATCGTCGCCGCCCTGATCGGCGGCAGCCACGCGCTGCATGACAGCTTCGAGGTGATACGCTGGCGGGCCGCCGGCCTGTCCGCAGGCGAGGCCAGCGTGCTGTGGGCGTTGTCGGTCGCCGCCGAGGTGATCGTGTTCCTGCTGCTCGGCCGCCGCCTGCTGGAGCGCCTCGGCCCAGCTCGCTCGATGATGCTGGCGGCATCGGCAGGCATCCTGCGCTGGGGCGCCGCCGCGCTGACCGCATGGTTCCCCGTGATGGCCGTCGTCGAGCCGCTGCACGGCCTGACGTTCGCGCTGCTGCATCTCACCTGCATCGACATGATCGGCCGTGTCGTGCCGGCCAACCTCGCGGCGACGGCGCAGGCGTTCTACACGACGGTGGCGCTGGGGGCGACCACGGCCGCGGTGACCCTGGTGTCGGGCCCGTTGTACGAGCATCTCGGTGCCTCCGCGTTCTGGGCGATGGCCGGCTTGTGCCTGCTCGCGCTGCCGCTGGCACGCGGCATCCGAGTGCCGGCCGTCCCGGATCGTCAGCTTCCCGGGATGAGCCGCGGGGGGTCGGCAGGGCGTTAGCCCCTTGCTGTGGAGACCTTTCGCACGTCATCATCCCGGCCTGCCGCGCGAAGGAATCCGTCATGCAGGCCAGGACCATCGGCTCGACGCCGGCCGCGATCCACTTCACCTCGCCTGTTCCAATCTGCTCGCGGAGAACGTCGATCCTGCCGCCGCCCTGCCGGCTGATCAGGAAGGCGGTCGGATGATGCGGCATGCGATGCGTCTGTCACTCGCGGCAGGCTGTGTGCTGGTCGGCGTCCCGGCGGCCAGCGTGCTCGGCGGTTCCGCCGCCGGGGCGGCGGACGGCACCCGCGTCGGCGAGGTCAGCACGACCTTTCGCCTGCTCGGGCGGAACGACAAGATCGTCGTCGACCGCTACGACGATCCAAAGGTGGACGGGATAAGCTGCTACATGTCGCATGCCGAGACCGGCGGCGTGAAAGGCTCGCTCGGGCTCGCCACCGATCCGAGCCGGTTCTCGATCGCCTGCCGCGCGACCGGAAAACTGGTCCCGCACGGCGACCTGCCGGCCAGCGAGGTGGTGTTCGACCAGAGCACCAGCTTCTTCTTCAAGGTGCTGCGGGTCACGCGCCTGTACGACGCGCAGAAGCGCGTGCTGGTGTATCTGGTTTGGTCGACCAAGAGCATGACCACCGGTGGCAGCCCCTATAACAGCGTGACCGCCGTGCCGCTCGACTAGAGCAGCGTCAGTCTGACTGAAATCGCTCCGCGATCCCAGGCAGCTGATAAAGCTGCTCTTTCCTCAGTCAAGCAGAGCATGATCGAAGTGATCATGCTCTAGCCATGAAACCGCGAAGGCGGGACCGGCGTCGCGCAACAGCATGACGTCGTCCGCGTTGCCTCGGCATGAACCTGTCCAGCACGCACCTCACAGACGGCGAAGAAGACCCCAAGGCGCGCGCGCCCGCGATCAGCCTGCTGCTCGCCTACGCGGCGATGGTCCCGATCGCGATGGGCACGACCGCCTCGTTCGTCCTCGACCGCGACCGGCAGCCGACCGTCACCGGGCTGACGGTGGCCTGGGCCGGCGCGGTGCTCTGCTTCCTTGCCGGCGTCCGTCGCGGCTTGAGCTTCCGCCAGCCGGGCGGCTCGACCGTGGCGCAGGTGGCCACCATGCTCTGGCTTTTCGTGCTCGGTGCCGGGGCGCTGGTCTCGCCACGACGGGGCGCGGCGCTGGTGCTCCTGCCGCTCGGCTACGGCAGCATGGCGGTGCTGGACCCGAAGGCGGCCGGGCGCGACGAGGCACCACGCTACATGGCGCGGCTTCGTCCGACCCAGATGCTGGTCCCGATCCTCAGCCTCATGGTGCTGCTGGCGCGCACCGAGCTGGATTGAGACCCGGACCTCCCGGTCAACCGGGAAGCAGCGCCGGCTCGCCGGTGTCGACGCGGGGCGAGGTCGAACCGGGGAGCGTTTCCGGCCGGCGTTCCGGAGCGCCGGCCCGCCGCAGGATCGAGATCGTGCGCCAGATCCGCCGCGGCCACCACGCGCCGCTGCGCAACGCCATCATCGCATAGCGCCTCGCCTCGTCGCGCGACGGGTCGGGCTTGCTGAGGAACTCCAGCTTCACGAGATCGAGCGTGAGGCCGTCCATCGCCATCTCGCGCGCATAATGATTGATGAGGGTGCGCGCGTGGAAGCGGTTCAGGAAGTGCAGCTCCTTGTCGCGGCTGTTCCACCAGCCGTTATGGTCGTGCACGCGGTAATGCACCGAACCCGTCGGCAGGAAGTACTTGCGCGCGCCGAGCAGGCTGGTGCCGAACACCAGGGAGGCGTCCGCGGAGATCCGCCATGTCTCGCGGAACGACCGCGGCAGGTCCAGCGCCCGGATCGCCCAGCGCCGCCGCATGCTGTTCGCGGAGGTCGCCTCGCCGTACCACCAGCCGGTCATCCACGTGCTCAGGGCGGTATAGCCGAGGTCGAACTCCCGTCCGGAATAGCCATGCACGCCATGCTCGTTGCCGAACAGGCTGATATTGGTGAACACGAAGTCGACGTCGGGGCGTTCGTCGTAGACCGCGCCGATCCGGGCCAGGTAGTCGTCGGACCAGCGGTCGTCGGCATCTAGGAAGGCGACGACATCCGCATCGCTGAGTTCCACGCCGCGCGCGAACGCCCCGAGCTGCCCGGCATTTGGTCCGCAATGCAGGGTCACGCGGGAGTCGCTGCCGTAGCGCGCCCGCAGGCTCTGCACGGAATCGTCGGTGGAGCCGTCATCGACCACGATCACCTGTCGTGGCGCCCGCGTCTGCGACAGGACGCTATCCACCGCCTCGATCACGTAGCGCGCGTAGTTGTAGTTCGTTACGACAACGGCGATGGACACCATGGCTCCTGTATAGGGGAGCATGGGTGCGACTCTCAATACTGGAACTGGTATTTCAGCCCGACGCTGCTGCCGGGATCGTTCTCCGGGGTGGTGGTGCCGGTCACGGTGCCCCCGCTGCCGACAACGGTGTCGAGCTTGAGCCGCCTGGTCAGGTCGATCTGCACCTGCGCCTGGGTGCCGGCGCCGGAGGTGGACTGCTTGGCGCCGACATAGACGCCGCGCGCGACGTATTTTCCGGCCTCGACGCTGGTGCCCTTGCTGTTCGCGCCGCCGCTGCCGACCGATAGCCGGTCCAGCCCGAGCGAGCCGCGCACGGTGCCGAGGATGCCGGGGCCGCCGCCGCCGACCCCGCTCAGCTCCGCCAGACCGGCCGCGACGCTGGCGATCTGCAGCGCGCTGAGCTGGGTCGTGCTCTGCTGGAACAGGATCAGCGCCAGCACCTGGTCCTGCGGCAGCGGCGGCGTCGAGGACAGGGTGATCTTCGGCGCATCGGCGTAGCCGCCGACATGCAGCCGCGCGACGTCCGCGCCGACGAAGCTCTCGGCGGTGAAGTCGAGCGAGGGGTCGATCTTGTTGGTCACCCCGGCGCCGTCGAAGCCGACCCGGCCCTTGGTGAAGGTCAGGGTGACGCCGGCGAGGCTGAAGGTGCCGTGACGCATGTCGAAGCCGCCGGCGATCACCGGGGCCGTCGTGGTGCCGCCGACATGCAGCTTGCCGCCGAGTTCGGCATCCAGCCCGTGCCCGCGCACGAAGATCTGGCCGGGCGACAGCAACGACAGGTCGAGCCCGGTGACCAGTCCGGACGTGGCGGAAGCCGGCGGCGGCGGCTTGTCTCCCGGCCGGATGACGTCGAGCTTGGCGACCGAGGCCGGCAGGCTGCTGGGAATGTTGATCGAGGCGCTGTCGATGGTCAGGCTGCCGGCCACGTCGAGGCGCGATGCGGCCTGGCCGCGGGCGGTGATGTCCGCGTCGAGCACCACGGTCAGCAGGTCGCTCGAGAGCGGGCGCGCGTTCCTGGCGGTGATATGCAGGTCCACCGGCAGGCCGGGCGCGAGTGCCCCGATCGTGCCGCTGGCATTGATGGTGCCATCGCCGGCGCGCGCGGTGAACTGCTCGATGCCGATGCTTTGGCCCTGCGCCCGGATCAGGGCCGAGATGTCGGTCAGGCGCAGGCCCTGGGCGAAGTCCTGCACCTGGCCGTTGGACAGCCGGACCGTGCCGGACAGCGCGGGCGCCTTCAGCGTGCCGGACACGCCCAGGTCCAGGGCGAGCTGGCCGCCGGCCTGGCGGCCCTGCGCGCCGAGCACGGCGTTGGCGACGGCGAGGTCGACACCGCCGGTGGCGCGCAGGTCGAGGGCGCCGTCGGCTCGGACCGGTGCTACGCCGGCCACGCGCAGGCCGATCTGCCGGCCGGCGTCGAGCCGGGCGTCGATGCGGGCGGCGCCGCCGGCAAGGTTCGCCCGGGCCTCGAGGTTGGCCGGCGGCAGCGAGGCGGCGGGACCGCCGCGCATGTGCAGGCCACGCGCGGTGAGGTGGATGCTGCCGTCGGGCTTGGCCGTCGTCCCGGTCAGGCGGGCCTGCGCGGCAATGACGCCGACCGCGTCCAGGCTCGGCGCGAAGGGTCTCGCCAGCGCCGGGGTGATGTTGGAGATCGAGGCGGTGAGGTCGAGGCGCGGGCTCAGCAGGCCGGCGACGTCGATCAGCGCGGGGGCGCCGCCGCCGGCGGCCGGCGCCACGGAGGCGCGCAGGCGATCGACCTCGATCTGCGCGCCGAAACCGATCCGGGCCGGCTGCAGCAGGCGTAGCGCCTCGCCCTTGGCGGTCGCGGCGAGGCGGCTGATCGCGACGTGCCTGGCCGGCAGGTCAAGCACCAGCGCGGTGTCGATCTTGGCCGGCGCGCCGGCCACGTGATCGAAGGCGCCGGCCACGACCACGGCGAGCGCCTGCTGCGGCCCCCTGGCGGTGGCGCGGGCGCTGCCGGTGATGCCGTTGGCGCGGATCGCGTCGGCGCGCAGCGCGAGATCGACGTCCGGGCTGCCGGCCGGATCGAGCACCCGGCCGTTCAGCGCCAGCCTGCCGACCTGGATCGCCTTCGAGGCGACGTTGCCGCCGATATCGACCCGCAGCGACGGGTGCGCCTCCCCCGCCGGCTGCGTGGTGCGGATGGCGGCGGCGAGGCTGCCGCCGATCGCCTGCCCGGCCAGGCGGCTGAGGTCGGCCAGCCGCGTCATGCGCAGGTCCAAGCTGCCGAGGGGCAGCACAGCACCCGGCTGCAGGGTCATGTCGGCATGGCCGGAGGCGCTCTTCCAGCCGAGCCGGTCCAGCATGACGTGGGTGGCGCCGCCGGGCAGGCGCTGGACCTGTGCGACGATGCTAAGGGGTGCGCGGTCCAGGGTGCCTTCGAGGCTGAGATGCCCCTCGGGCGTGCGCGGCAGGTGGGCGGCGTCGACGGCGAGGCGGAGCGGCGCGCTCGGGATGGCGCTGGTGCCGACGTCGCCGCTGGCGCCGAGGCGGGCGGAGAGGTCGTCCAGCGGACCCTGCGCGGTGCCCTCGATCGACAGCGCGCCGCGCAGCGCCGGGAGTGCTGCCCGCAGGTCGGGCAGCTTCAGTCCGAACCTGGCGGCGAGCACGTCGGAGAGGTCGGTGCCGGAGGCGTCCAGGTCAATCGCGCTGCCATACAGGTTCAGCCCGTAGAGGCGCAGGTCGCGGCCGGCGACGGAGGCGGTCAGGCCGATCGTGCCGGCATCGCCGATCAGGCCGACCGCCTGCGGCTGTCCGCCGGTGATGGCGAAGGTGCCGCCGAGCCCGAGCACGGCGATCCGGTTGGCATAGGAGAAGTTGGTGGCAAGCGCGGCGTGGCCATCTAGCGGATTGCCTGCGGCGGCGGCCAGCGGCCCCAGCCGCGGCAGGGTGATGCCCAGCCTGCCGTGCAGGTCGGGTGCGGTGAAGACGCGGCCGGTGACCTGCGCCAGCGCGTGGAACAGCACCAGGTCGACGGGATGGCCGGGCTGCTCGTTGTGCAGCGTCGCGTCCAGCGTCAGCGGCGTGCCGGCGAGCAGGGCCGGGTCCGGACCCGGGATGCGCAGGCCCTCGGCCACCGCGTGCAACGTCGCCGGCCCGGTCGCGACGCCGCCGCTGGCAGCGCCGGAGAAGCTCGCGTTCAGGTGCGCCAGCCCGGCGCCGGCGGCGGCGAGCTGGTCGAGCGACAGCGTGCCGCTGCCGGCGGGCGCCGTCGGCGTGCCGACCAGGTGCGCCGCGAGCGCCAGCCGGTTCCACGAGACGCCGGGGCGCGGCTGCATCGCCGGCGCCAGGCCGTGGGCATCGATGTCGAAGTGCCGTGTCAGCAGGTCGGCGGTGCCGCTGGCATCGAGCGCCGCCGGGCCGGCATGCAGCGCAAGGCGGAGCGGCTCGGCGTCGCGCGGGCCATCGAAGTCCAGCGCCAGGGTGAGCGGATCGAGCAGCGCCAGGCCGCCGAGCGTGCCGACCAGGCCGTCGGCAGGGTCGGCGGCGTGCAGGTGCAGGGCGAGCCGGCCCGGCGTCACCACGCTGACCAGCGAGACGAAGCCGGGATGATCCTGACGGGCCAGCGCCAGCCCGATGTCGCTGTCCGGCAAGGTGGCCACGGAGAGGCCCGAGAGCAGCGGCGCGATGCCGGCGATGCGGACGTGGCCGTCGAGGCCGAGGCGGGCCGCGACGCCGGCGACGCCCGGGCCGAGCGCCAGGCTGCCGACATGCAGGCGGCGGATGTCGATGCCCAGGTCGGGCACGCTGCTGCCGCCGGACGGCTTGGCGGCCTTCGGCCTGGCGTTCGGATCGGCCACCGGCAGGCGTGCGAGCGTGATCGCGTCCACCGAGGCGAGGTCGACGCGGGCGGTCAGGCCGAGCAGACGCAGCGGCCGCCAGTCGAGCCTGATCCCGTCCAGCGTCGCGTAGGGTCCGTCATGGTCGTTGAGGGTCAGGCGGCGGATGGCGAGCGCATCGGGAAAGCGTCCGCCGAGGCCGTCGATGGTGACGATGCCGCCGCTGAGCAGGCTGGCCTGGCGCTCGATCAGCCGGCGCCCGGGGCCGGTGTTGGCGCCGACCAGCACCGCGAGCAGCGCGAGTGCGACCAGTGCTGCCGGCACGCCCACGAGCAGCCCGGCCACCCGGAGCAGGATCCGGCGCCCACGGCGCTGCGGAGGCGCTGGCTTGGCCATCAGAAGGTCTCTCCCAGTCCGACATAGAGCTCCAGGCTGTCGCCCCCGGGAAGCTTGCTCAGCGGGAAGGCGACGTCCAGCCGGATCGGCCCGATCGGGGTGAAGTAGCGCGCCCCGACGCCGGCGCCGACGCGCACCGCGCCGTGGAACGGGGCCGAGCCGGTAGCGACCTGGCCGGCATCGAGGAAGGCGACGGCGCCGAAGCTCCGGAACAGGCGCTGGCGGAACTCGACGGTGCCGGCATCGAGCGAGGTGCCGCCGACCGGGTAGTTGTCGCCGGCGAACAGCGGGCCGACGCCCTGGTACTTGTAGCCGCGTATGGTGCCGCTGCCGCCCGCGTAGAGGCGCTGGTCCGGCGGCAACTGGAAGGTGGAGGCGCCCTGCACGCTGCCGACGGTGCCGCGCACCGCGATCACGCTGCGTCCGGGCCGGCTCAGGCCGATCCGCGCGAGGTCGAAATAGGTCGAGCCGGTAGCCTGCAGGATGGTGAAGAAAGTGCCGCCGCGGGTCAGCGAATAGGTCGGCGTGGCGCCCAGGCTAGCCCGGATGCCGTGGATCGCGGCATCGAGCGGGTTCGCGAGTTCGGTGCTGTCATAGGCGGTGCTGAGCGGGACCGAGAGCAGCGTGTAGGTGCGCCTGACCCCCTCCTGGCTGATCTGCTCTTCCTCGGCGCCAAGGCCGACCTGCACGTCCCAGCGCCTGGACAGCTTGCGGTCGACCGCCGCGCGCGCCAGCAGGGCAGTCTGGTTATAGGCCTGCAGATACTGCTTCAGGCCCTCGACGCGCAGGATCAGGTTCTGGTCGCGGCGCTGGAAGTCGGGCTTGTTCAGGTTGGCGTAGACGTCGTAGCCGAGCCCCTGCTGCGAGGTGCCGCCGACGCCGGTGGCCAGGGCGGTGAGGTCGAGCTGCTCGGCGTTGCCGAACAGGTTGTGGTGAGTCCAGGTCACGCCGGCGCTGCCGCCGAGGTCCGTCGAGTAGCCGACCTGCGCGGAGACCGTGTGACGCTTGGCCTCCGCGAAGTCGAAGGTCAGCGGCATGCGGCCGTCGCTGTCCAGCTTGTCGTCGTCCGTGCCGGCGCCGGCACGCACCTGGACGTCGGAGAACACGCCGACGGAGGCGAGGTCCTGCCGGGCCGCCTCGATCCGGCTGGGCTGATACAGCTCGCCCGGATGCACCAGCAGGCGGCGGCGCAGGAAGCCCTCGTTGACCTGCCGGAGGCCGGCCATGTGGATGGCGCCGATATCGACGCGTGGTCCCTGATGCACCTCGTAGACGATGTCGAGCGTATGCGCCGCGGGATGCAGGTAGGCCACCGGCGGCTTGACCTCGGCCAAGGCGTGGCCGTCCTCGCGCAACGCGCCGAGCAGCCGGCCCTGGGCTGCCAGCGCGTCGGCGGCGAGTGCCGGTTGGCCGGCACGCAGGCCGAATGCCTTTGCCGCCGCCGGCGGCAGCGCCGCCTCGCCCGGGTCGTCCAGCCGGACCACGCCGAGCGTGAAGCGCGGTCCCCTGCTGACCGAGAGGGTAATCGGCACGGTCGTGCCCCTGGGGATCGCCGCCAGCACGTCCGGCAGGGCGGGATCGTCGCCCGCATGGCCCGCCACGGTTATGGTCACGGCGCCATCGTAGTAGCCGAAGCTCTCCAGCGCGGTGCGCAGTCGGGCGTAGTCGGCGCGGACGCGGCCGGCGAGCGCGAACGGGCTGACGGCGGTGGTCTTCTGCAGCGCGAGCAGGCCGGACGAACCGCTCAGCGCCGCATCCAGGCCAGCCTCGCCGCTCCGCGCCAGGCTGGTCCGGTAGGGTTGCGGATCGGCGGCGTCCGCGGGATCGGCCTGACCCAGCATGACGGCGGCGCCGACCGCCGCGCATACGCACGAGAGATGAGCCGTTCTTCCCATACGCATTCAAACTCACTTTGACGACGGAAGCGCGGACCACGGAAGAACGGGAGCGACAACCTAGGGAACTCCCGCGCCGCCGCGCAAGATTCCGGGTCGCCTTCCCGCCTGCCTTGTGGCCTGCCGCCACCGGACCTGATGGCTCGTCCTTTTGGCAATATTGTGGCACCCGGGGCTTCGGGCTATGTGGGCAGGATGCAAGCAGATCCCTGTCGTCTCGGCCGGCGCAAAGCGAACCACAGGCTCGACGAACAGCCGGGCCGGATCGGCACGCCGCCGATGACGGATCGCTCGGCCAGCCGGCTGCCGCCGACGCGGCGCGCCTGGCGCCGGCTCCGGGTGATCCGGCGCGGCCTCGTCATCTCCGGCTGGACCGCGGTCTGCTGCGTCATACAGTCAGTGATGCTGGCGCTGCCGGGGCGGGGCAAGGCCCGTTTCGCGCGGCTCTACTGGTCGACGATCTGCAAGCTGATGGGCATGAAGGTGCGCGTCATCGGCGAGCCCGCGACCGGCGGCAGCCGCCGGGTGGTATATGCCAGCAACCACTCGTCCTGGCTCGACGTCCCGGTGCTGGGCGGCAACCTGCTGGCCTGTTTCGTCTCCAAGGAGGATGTCGGGCAGTGGCCGGTAGTGGGCCAGGTGGCACGGCTCGGGCGCACCATCTTCGTCAGCCGGCAGCGTGGCACCACCGGGCGGGAGCGCGACGACATGCGCCTGCGCCTGGCTGCCGGCGACGACCTGATCCTGTTCCCGGAGGGCACCAGCTCGGACGGCACCCGCGTGCTGCCGTTCCACTCGTCGTTCTTCGCCGCCGCCAAGCCGAGCCCCACCGGCAACGGCGGGATGAATGGCGGCAACGGCGGCGCGAATGGAGGCAACGGCTCGGCGGACCCGCATTACAGGCCGCTCGTGCAGCCGGTATCGGTAGTCTATGACCGGCTTGCCGGCCTGCCGGTCGGCAACGCGCGCCGGTCGGTGTTCTCCTGGTACGGCGACATGGATCTGGCGTCGCATTTCTGGCAGCTCGCGCAGTGGCGCTCGATGCGCGCCAGCATCGTGCTGCATCCGCCGCTCGACCCTGCCGACTTCCCGACTCGCAAGGCGCTGGCGCAGGCGACATGGAAAGCGGTGGCGGACGGCGCCGCGTCGCTGCGCCAGAACCGCCCGGTCGTCGTCGCGGCACGCGCCGCGGCTGCGCTGCCGCGGCCGGTCGCCAGGAGCGCGGAATCATCGCTTGACAAGGCGGTGGCTTCCTTCGCCTGATCGACGCGTAAACGCAACCAGATCACCCGCCGGCCGTTGCAACTTCGATCGAACAGGGAACTCGCACAACGCATGACATGCCGCCGGACGATCGCAGGCGTCCCGCCTGCAAGAGGCTGCACCCGGTCTTGAAATCGCGTCGGCGGCCTTGACCGACGAGCGGTCCGTCCCGACTGCTTTAGTGCCATGCGACGGGATCAGCCCGTTCGCCGCCGGAACCGCGGCCCTGAACGTCCCTCTCCCGCCCCATGCCAGCCCTGCCACTCCCTTCGGCCATGCCGCGCCGAAGCGCCTGCATGTCATCACCTGGGGGTGCCAGATGAATGTCTATGACAGCGCGCGCATGACCGACGTGCTGCGGCCGCTGGGATACATGCCCGCCGAGGATGCGTCGTCGGCGGACATGGTGATCCTCAACACCTGCCATATCCGCGACCGCGCCGCCGAGAAGGTGTTCTCCGAGCTCGGCCGGCTGCGCCGGATCAAGGAGGCGCGGGCGGAAGCGGGTCACGGCACCATCCTCGCCGTCGCCGGCTGCGTGGCGCAGGCGGAGGGCCACGAGATCCTCGCCCGCGCGCCCTACGTGGACATCGTGCTCGGCCCGCAGACCTATCACCGGCTGCCGGAGATGGTGGCGCGCGCGGCCAGGGCCGGCGGCGCCGTGATCGACACCGACTTCCCGGTCGAACAGAAGTTCGACTTCCTGCCCGCGGCGCACGGGCCGCAGACGGCTGGCGGCGTCACCGCCTTCCTGACCGTGCAGGAGGGCTGCGACAAGTTCTGCTCGTTCTGCGTGGTGCCCTACACGCGCGGCGCCGAGGCCAGCCGTCCGGCGCTATCGGTGCTGGCGGAGGCCAGACGCATGGTCGATCACGGCGCCCGCGAGATCACCCTGCTCGGCCAGAACGTGAACGCCTATCACGGCGAGAGCGCCGACGGACGCGCCTGGAGCCTGGCGCGGCTGCTGGAGGCGCTGGCCGCCATCCCGGGACTGGCCCGGCTGCGCTACACCACCTCGCACCCGCGCGACATGGGCGACGACCTCATCGCGGCGCATGCGAGCCTGCCGGCGCTTATGCCGTTCCTGCATCTGCCGGTGCAGTCGGGATCGGACCGGATGCTCGCCGCGATGAACCGTGGGCACGACGCGGCGGCCTACCACGCGCTGGTCGCGCGGCTGCGCGCCGCCCGGCCCGACCTGGCGCTGTCGTCGGACTTCATCGTCGGCCATCCCGGCGAGACCGAGGCCGACTTCGAGGCGACCCTGGCGCTGGTGCGCGAGGTCCGCTTCGCGCAGGCCTTCTCGTTCAAATACTCGCGGCGGCCGGGCACGCCGGCGGCGGGAATCGCCGATCAGGTGCCGGAAGCGGTCAAGGACGAGCGCCTGCAACGCCTGCAGGCGCTGATCCGCGAGCAGCAGGACGCCTACAACGCCGCCAGCGTCGGGCGTCGCTTCCCCGTGCTGTTCACCGGGCACGGCCGCAAGCCCGGGCAGATCGCGGGACGGTCGCCGTTCCTGCAGGCGGTGCACGCGATCGGTCCGGAAACCCTGATCGGCACCGAGGCGATGGTGACGATAGAGGCCATGCTCACCAACTCATTGACCGGAACCCTCTTACAGGAGAGAGCCTGCGCTTGAGCGACCTGTCGGCTGCGACGATCCCCACCCACGGACTGCCCCAGCCCGCCTCCGGGCCCGCCTCGGCATCCGTCCCCTCCAACCCGCGCGCGGCCACGCTGGAGTTCGGCGACAATGCGCGCCTGGCCGTGCTGCTCGGCGATCACGACCGCCATCTGGTCAGGCTCGAGCAGGGGCTCGGCGTGCGGCTGTCCTGCCGGGGCAACCGGATCGCCATCGCCGGTGATCCGGGCCGGGTCGCGCTGGCCCGCTCGGCGCTGACCGCCCTGTATCGCCGCGTCGAGCTGGGCAGCAGCATAGACGCAGCCGAGGTGGACGCGGCGATCCGCATGTCCGACCTGCATGGCGAGGTGCTCGACACGCGCACCCTCGCGGGGGGAGCCGCCGGCAGTCGCGGGGTGGTCGGCGGAGCCACCGGTCGAGGCATGGTCGGCGGGGCTGCCGGCCGAAGCCTGCCGGGGGGGCCATCGAAGGGGATCGGGATGCGGGTTCAGGGTGCTCCCGTCCAGGGTGGCCACCCGATGCCGCTCGCCGACAACGACCCGCGCCTGCCGCTGGCCGACCTGCCGGCGATACGCACCAAGCGGGGTGCGATCGGACCGCGCTCGCCCGGGCAGGCCGGCTACATGGAGATGCTGGCCAGCCACGAGATGGTGTTCGGGATCGGGCCGGCTGGTACCGGCAAGACCTACCTGGCGGTGGCCCAGGCGGTGGCGATGCTGCAGGCCAATCAGGTCGACCGCATCGTGCTGTCGCGTCCCGCGGTGGAGGCCGGCGAGCGGCTCGGCTTCCTGCCCGGCGACCTCAAGGAGAAGATCGACCCCTACCTGCGGCCGCTCTACGACGCGCTGCACGACATGATGCCGGGCGACCAGGTGATCCGCCGCATGGCCAGCGGCGAGATCGAGGTGGCGCCGCTGGCCTTCATGCGCGGGCGCACGCTGGCGCATGCCTTCGTCATCCTGGACGAGGCGCAGAACACCACGCCGGCGCAGATGAAGATGTTCCTGACCCGCATGGGCTCCGGAACCCGAATGGCGATCAATGGCGACCTCAGCCAGATCGACCTGCCGGCGGGCATCGGCAGCGGGCTGCGCGAGGCGGTCGAGACGCTCGAGGGACTGCCGGGCATCGGCATCACCCGCTTCGAGAGTCGCGACGTGGTGCGTCATCCGCTGGTAGCGCGCATCGTTGATGCGTATGATCAGCGCGCGGCGGCTGAGCGGGACCTTTCCCGGAGCAGGACGCGCCGGGAGCCCGATGGAACCTCGAAGTAGATCCTCCCTCACGGGAGGCAAGCCCGCCGACAGCCGCGAACATGGCAGCCGTGCCGTTGCCGACCGTGCCGGGGGCAGCGCTCGATCGGTTCGCCTTCCGGGCGAGGCGGCCGAGATCCTCGTGATCGACGCGCGCTGGCGTCGTCTGGTGCCGGAGGTGATGCGGCTGGTCCGTCGCGCCGCGGCGGCCGGCGGCGGCGCCGGGACGGTGGTGCTGGATCGCGACCTGCGGATCAGGCGGCTCAACGCCCGCCATCGCGGCCGCAACAGCGCCACCAACGTGCTCACGTTCGAGAACCGGCCCGGCCCTGCGGGGACCGATGCCGGGCACCAGGCGGGCGGCGATATCCTGCTGGCGCTGGAGACCGTGCGGCGCGAGGCGACCGCGGCCGGACGGCGGCCGGCGCACCACCTCGCTCACCTCGTGGTGCATGGCGCGCTGCACCTGCGCGGCCACGACCATCACGCGGCGGGCGACGCGCGCCGCATGGAGATGCAGGAGGCCCGCATCCTGCATGCGCTGGGCGTGCCCAATCCCTGGAAGCCCAGGGCAGTGGGCGGAGACCGGCGATGAACGAAGCCCCGGAACGAAGCTTCGAGCCCGCCGGCCATGCGGATGCGGCCGGCCGCTCACCGAGGCGCGGGCTGATCTCGTTCTTCGGCCGCAGGCGGATCGAGCAGGGCCGCCTGCGCTCCTCGATCGCGGCACTGGTGCAGGAGGCGGCGGAGGCGCCGCAGAACCCCGGCGAGGTACCCGAGCTCGACCGGCAGGAGCGCGCCCTGATCGCGAACGTGCTGCGCCTGCGCGGCATCACCGCCGACGACGTAATGGTGCCTCGCGCCGATATCGTCGCGATGCCGGCGGCGATCGGCTTCGAGGACGCGCTGGCTCTGCTGCGCCGGGAGAACCATTCGCGCCTGCCGGTCTATGGCGAGCAGCTCGACGACGTGCTCGGCATGATCCACATCAAGGACCTGATGGCCTTCTCCGGCGAGCCGGACAGCTTCCGCGTGCAGTCGATGCTGCGCCAGCCGCTGATGGTGGCGCCGCAGCTCCCGGTGCTCGACCTGCTGCTGCAGATGCGCCAGCGCCGCATCCACCTGGCGCTGGTGATCGACGAGTATGGCGGCGTCGACGGGCTGGTGACGATCGAGGACCTCGTCGAGACCATCGTGGGCGACATCTCCGACGAGCATGACGAGCCGGCCGCGGTGATGCTGGTGGGACGTCATGACGGCACCTTCGATGTCGATGCCCGCATGGAGATCGAGGAGTTCGAGGCTCGACTCGGACCGGTTCTGACGGACACCGAGCGCCAGAGCGACATCGACACCGTGGGCGGCCTAGTGTTCATGCTGGCCGGCCACGTACCGGCGCGCGGCGAGATCCTGACCCACGAGAGCGGCCTCGAATTCCGCGTCCTGGATGCCGACGCCCGCCATATCCGCAAGGTGCGGGTCAAGCTGGCGGAACGGCAGCAGGTGGTGCCGCCGGCCGAGGACGTTCCGCCCGCCACGTCATAGGCCGCGTTAACCGCACAGTCATGTCAGCCGGCTAACGTGCCGGCCCATGGCGGATGTGCTCCCAGCAGGCGCTGCCTCGTCGCAGGCGCCGAACCCTTCCTCTCCGGCGCACGGCTCCGGGGGCGGCCTGTTCCACGAGCTGTTGTCCGACCTCAACCCGCTGCAATACATCCCCGTCATCGGCACGATCTACCGGGCGATCACCGGCGACCAGGGCAACCCGACATTGCGCTTCGTGGCCTCGCTGGGGACCAGCTTCGCCCTCGGCGGCCCGATCGGGGTGGCGATCACCGCCGGCGAGAAGCTGGCGGGCATCGATCCCGAGCAGGCGGTGCTGAACGTGGCGCGCCACCTGTTCCATCTCGGCCACGCCGAACAGCCGATTGCGACGACATCCGCCTCGCCTGCAGCGGCGGCACCTGTGGAGGCATCTGGCCAAGCCTTCGCGATCAACACTCGGGGCCTGACCACCGATGATCTGAACGAGCTGGAGTTGCAACGGCTGAACGCTTGATTGTTCTGGCCAAATATCTATTATTGATTCTACCGAACGATAGCCTTTATAGTGAAGTTTTAATTGAGGTGTGAAGCTTAGATTTAACACGGAGTGGGTTTGGTCTGCTCGAATCAAAGTGTTTCTTCTAACAGTAGGCCATTATTAAGAGCGTTTTTTAAGAGGGGACTTACCCCGCGTTCTTTCGCGACGAAAACCTCGACACGGTAGCGAGCACGGGTGAGAGCCACATATAAACGATTGTGGGATGCATAAGCTAAAAAGTTCCGGCTATCTAGTGATCCCTGTGTATAGCAGCGATTCTAAATGGCCGTTGAGAGTGGTGGATTTCCCTGTGTCGAGAGGTGTGGTTCAAGCTCCGGATGGAGACTTTGGATATACTTTTCGCAGGTGTGCGCTCGGCCTGCGCGGCGTTCCCC
>JAABUX010004679.1_pt1 | contig 17206 bp, 17 predicted proteins | sample 5561851 | NCBI WGS metagenome assembly JAABUX01 (sample SAMN10711883, study PRJNA513361) | rock metagenome | isolation source: Antarctica rocks | place: Antarctica: Victoria Land, Richard Nunatak red sandstone | collected 2016-01-03 | reverse complement strand
TGGTGGCACGCCGTACTTGCCACCCGCCACCGAGGACATTCCTCTCGACCTGATCGAGATCGGCTCACGCGTGATCTACGAGCGCTACCGGCGCGTCCACGCCGACTCGGATTGAAGACCGCCGCAGGAGTCGCCTCCGGACACCCCGAAACCGACGTCAGAGCTCGACGTCGTCGATCCAAGACGCTCGCCGATCGAACTCCTGCTAGAGCTCGGCGGTGAGGTGGCCAAGGCTGTCGGCACCGGGTTACATGACCAGGTGGCGTCCGCTCGGGCTCGCCTGATCCTGAACGCACTGCCCCGAATGTGCCGTACCGGTCCCGCAGTACTTCCGGGTCGTCACACGGTGAATGTGCCCGGCAGTGGTTGCGCCACCGGTGATACGTCGCCTCGGACACGCCCAGCTCGCGGCATACCGCCGCCACGTCCTTGCCCTCGGCCAACAACCGATCCGCCGTCGTCAACTTCCGCACGACCTGCTCCGGCGAATGCCGCTTCCTCGTCGCCATGATCATCGAGCCTTCCTGCCCGCCCTCGGGCATTCAGACTCTGACTCGACATGGACCTACGAATCGGGGTCAGGCCAGATCCACCGGCAGGGTCACCCGAGGCTGTCCGGGAGTCCGCGCACGGTCAGGAAGCGTTGGACCTCCTCGAGCTCGACCTCAGCGTCCTCCGCACGTGGGTCCGGCCTTCAGCCGGACCGGTCGACAGCTACTGAATGGGCGGCGCAGATCTCGTTCACTCGGGTGTCGCGCAACCGTCCCAACCGGCTGACGAGGATGGCGACCGAGACGCTTTCGACCGAGTCGAGGTTCACCGCCGAACGACGAGGTAGGGGGTCCTCAGGAGGCTCGAGCACTACCTCGCTGTCGAGCCCACGGATCGTTGTCGTACATGGCGCCACCAGTGCGCGGCGATGTCGCGGGATCACTGCGTCGCGAGACAGGACGACGACGGGTCGACGGCCAATCTCGACCATCTCGCACCACCACACCTCCCCCCGGGGGGGAGCGCCGTCACGAACGTGCCACGGCCCGCCGAAACGACTTCAGGTCGCCCCACTCGTCCGGTTCGTCAAGTGGGTGCTTGTCGTAGGCGGCGTAACTGGCGCGTCGACCTCGGCGGATCGATGCCGAGCTAGCAGCGCACCGCACGGTGCGCGCATGTTCAAGCAGTGACGCGTCCACCGTCGTGCTGAGGCGTTTGCGAGCCATGACATCATCATGCAATCAGGGAACAGCATCTACTCCTTGCCCGGTCAGGGACGCCATCTTGATCAACTCCCTCTCCTGCAGGTCGGCGGAGGACGCTACGAGGTCACGCCGGCGCGCCAGCGAGAGCACCTCGGCTTGTCAACCAAGTGCCGGAAGAAGGTCCGTCTCGTCAGGCCGACGCTCTGGGCGATCTCGGCGAAGGTGACAGGATCAGCAGACATGCTGTCGAACACAGCTGCGTGGATCAGTGCCAAGGGCGCCCAGCTCGCGGTTGGGACGGCGCCATACACGCCTCCTGGCGAGAACCAGATCGTCGTCCGGAACCACGCCGTGGCGGTCAACCCGGTCGACTGGATCATCCAGGTCGCTGGCACCGTCGCCTACCGCTGGCTCACCTACCCGACCGTCCTGGGTTCCGACGTCGCGGGCGAGGTCGTCGAGGTCGGGACGGCGGTCACGCGCTTCCGGGTGGGCGACCGCGTGCTCGGCCATGCCGTGGGCACCGACAAGGACCGCAACCGCGCGGCTGAAGGGGCCTTCCAGCACTACACAATCGTCCTCGAGCGCATGGCGTCCCCGATCCCGGACGCGCTGTCCCACGAGGACGCCTGCGTCCTGCCGCTGGCCGTCTCTACCGCGGCGTGCGGCCTGTTCCAGACCGACCAGCTGGCCCTGCGGCACCCGTTAGCGAAGGCTGAACCCACGGGCGAGACGGTGCTGGTCTGGGGAGGCTCGACCAGCGTGGGCTGCAATGCCATCCAGCTCGCCGTTGCCGCCGGCTACGAGGTGATCACGACGGCCTCGCCGCGCAACTTCGAATACGTGAGGTCGCTCGGGGCCTCCCAGGTCTTCGACTACAACAGCCCGAGCGTCGTGCAGGACATCGTCGCGGCGTTCCAGGGCACGACCCTGGCCGGGGCGCTCGCCATCGGGACGGGCTCGGCCAAGGCCTGTGCCGACGTGGTCCGCAGATGTGCCGGCCGAAGGTTCGTGTCGATCGTGAGCACGCCGGTCTCCTTCGCCGGGCTCGCCGGGGAGAAGCGTCCGCGGTTCGGGCTCCCGCGCCTGGTCGTGCAGCTGGTGTCGGCCACTGTGTCGCTGCAGCTGCGGACCCGCCCGCGGGGCATCGGCTCCAACTTCGTCTTCGGCACCACCTTGAAGACCAACGAGGTCAGCACGGCGATCTACCAGGACTTCCTGCCCAGCGCCCTAGCGGAGGGTCGCTACCGCGCCGCACCGCCGCCTTCCGTCGTTGGACACGGCCTCGGCGACGTGCAGCACGCACTCGACGTCCAGCTCAAGGGCGTGTCCGCCAAGAAGGTCGTCGTCTCCCTGTCGCCAAGCGGCAGCGAAGCCTGACCAACCGGCCGTCTCAGCGCAATCGGCGCGCGCGCAGCACCACGTCGTCGGTGTGATGCGCGCCCGCGCCGCCGGCGGGCGCGATGCGCGGCCGCTGCTCGTCCAGCTCGACCCCCCAGTCGTCGTCGAGCAGCGCGGCCACCATCGAAGGCCAGACGTAGTCGGCCGGGTCGAAGCCGCCGTCGTGCACCTGATGGGTGTCCATCCCCGCGTGGTGCACGAGCAGCAGCACGCCACCGGGCGCTACGGCGGCGAGCAGCGCTCGCTCAGCCGCCGCATCGGGGGTGCGCAGCAAGGCCGGGTACTGCGCGGAAACCAGGTCGAAGGACGCCGGCGGGAGCGCCGCCTCGGCGAGTCCGGCGTGCACCCAACGAACGGTGACACCTGCGTCTCGCGCGTGCCCGGCTGCCCGCCCCAGCGCCACGCCCGAGACCTCGAGTGCGGTCACGTCCCAGCCGCCGCCTGCGAGCCAGACGGCGTCCGCGCCCTCGCCGCAACCGACATCGAGCACCCGCCCAGGCCTGAGCCCTGCGACCTCGGCCACGAGCGCACCGTTGGGCTGGCCGCTCCACAGCCGCTCCCGCTCGGTGTACCGCTGGTCCCACTCCGCCTGCACCGCGGGGTCCCCGACGTAACCCTCCGCAGGCGAGACAGCGTCGAACGCGGACGATCCTGCTGCGATGTCGTCGGTCACCCGCCCACCTTGCCCAACGCGTCCCCGGCTCGCCACTCTTGCTGGCGGGTAGCAAGGGACGCGCTGCGGAACAAGCGCTATAGGCGGAACTGCCGGGCCCCGACCATGGGGCCGCCGGCGCGCACGAGCGCGAACGTAGGACGAACCGGGAACGCGTGCGCAACAGGCTCGACTGCGGCCCGCAGCCGGTCCTTGTCGGGGCCGTACATGCATATGACCGCCGTTTGACCAAGAGGGCAGGCTCGTCGCCCGGGAGGGAGACTGCATCAGCTTCGGCGGCGGCCCCATACCTCGCGCACTTCCGCGGCGCCTCTACGACTCTGTCTCGCTGCGGGAGCCGAGCCGCTCGAGCAGGTGAACGTCGACCGTCTCACCGCTTTGCTTCCCGACACCGTGCGCAGGGCCGCGGCCACGGGCAGCTTGTGGGTGCCATCACCTCGGGGGCGCTGACGAGCCGTCGACTCGCGCTGGCGACTCTCTCAAGCAAACGTCGGACGACTCGAGCCGCGGATGAGTTCCTGGCCGACGACGGGTCCGTCCGCATCTAGCAGCGCACCGGTATGCCGCTGCACGACCTGTCGTGCGTGACGCCCCGCTGCTGCCCCCTTCTTCAGAAGGTGACGGAACCCGTGTTCACGGTCCCTCCATGTCGCCCGGGCGCGGTGTGGTGCTGCCAGTAGAGGTTCGTGTGGTCGATGACCTTGTCCGGGGCCGGTGCGCCCCACTGGGTGAGGTCTTCGGTGGTGTGGGCATCGCCGACAAGCGTCGCGTCGTAGCCCCGAACGATCGCTCCGTGCAGGGTCGACCGGATACAGGCGTCGGTCTGCGCCCCCGCGACGATCAGCCGCCCCACCTTGCGCTCAGCAAGCACGGCCTCGAGGTCGGTGTCGTCGAATGAGTCGCCGTACCGCTTGTGGACGACCGGCTCGGACTCGTCCTGCCTGAGCTCGGGAACGTAGCGCCAGCCGTCGCTGTCTTCAGGCAGGTCGTCGGCAGAGTGCTGGACCCACACGACCGGCACATCGCCGGCTCTCGCCTTGTCCACCAGCGTGAAGATGTTGGCGACGACAGTGTCTCGGTTGTGCGCGCCCGCCATGACGTCGTTCTGGACGTCGATGACGAGCAACGCGGTGTTGGGGCGGTCGGTCAGGGTGGTCATGACGCTCCCCGGAGCTAGGTGGGGCGCACCCGAGGTGATGCGCGGCTGCGGACAGCTATGCAGTGTGTGTAGTGCGGCGCCGAGTAGCGCTGGGACCATACCTGCATGGCCGGCAAAACCAGGATGCCGGTGGACTGGTCGGCCCTGTCGCAGGTGAGGCTCCCGGCACTGCGACCAGCCACCTCTGCGCAGCTGTGCGCGGGCGACGATCTCGACGAACTCAGCTTCGACGGGCTGACGTTTGAGAACCTGCGCGCAGACGACGCACACCTGCTGGAGTGCCGCTTCACGCGCTGCGAGCTGACCGACGCCCGGCTGCGCCGCAGCACGTTCAGTGCCTGCGTGCTGGAGGAGGTCCGAGCCACGGCGCTGGACATCGCCGACTCGACGGTGCGAGATGTCGTGGTGCGCAGCAGCCGCTTCGGCGCGCTGACAGCGCATGGAGCCAGCCTGCTTCGGCTGAGTGTCGAGGGAGGGCGGCTGGACTACGTCAACCTTCGCGGCGCCGGCCTGGCCCAGGTGCAGTTCCTCGACTGCCGGATCGCGGACCTCGACGTCGGCTCAGCGCGGCTACAGCACGTGTGCTTCCGGGACTGCCGGATCGACCGCCTGAGCCTTTCGGGCGCAACACTCGAGGCCGTCGACCTCGCCGGCGCCGAGCTGGGCGTCGTGGACGGCGTGGACCGCCTGGCGGGTTCGACGATCAACCTGCTCCAACTGTCGCAACTCGCGCCCGCACTCGCCGCGACGATGGGCATCACAGTCTCTCCGGACTGACACAGGAGTCTTGAGCGCGCCAGTTCCTGCCCTGCTGCGCTGGCAGGCGAAGAGCGCGCCACGCCGAGGCGTGACACTTCACTGACTGACCGGTGGTCGTAGCCTGGACTCGCTGGCAGAAGAGTCCGCCGCCGTCGCGGAGCCTGCCCGGCCCCTTGCGCACAGGAGCCTGACGTGAGCGTTCTCGACACGACAACCTCCGATCTGATCGGGCTGGTCGACAGGCACGCCGCCCGCAACTACTCCCCGTTGCCGGTCGTGGTGGCGAGCGCATCCGGGGCCTGGGTCACCGACGTCGACGGCCGGCGCTACCTGGACTGCCTGGCCGCCTACTCGGCCGTCAACTTCGGTCACGGCAACGCGGAGGTGCTGGCGGCCGCCCACGCCCAGCTGGACCGGGTGACGCTGGTGAGCCGGGCCTTCCACTCCGACCAGCTCGGGCCGTTCTGCGCCGAGCTCGCCGCGCTTGTCGGCAAGGACATGGTCCTGCCGATGAACACCGGCGCCGAGGCCGTCGAAAGCGGTCTGAAGGTCGCGCGCAAGTGGGGCTACCAGGTCAAAGGCGTCCGAGCCGGTCGGGCCAACGTCATCGTCATGGCCGGCAACTTCCATGGCCGGACCACGACGATCGTCAGCTTCTCCGACGACTGCGATGCCCGCGCCGACTTCGGCCCCTTCACCCCTGGCTTCCGCCTCGTTCCCTACGGCGACGCGGTGGCGCTCGAGGCCGCGATCGACACGGACACGGTCGCCGTGCTGCTCGAGCCGATCCAGGGCGAGGCCGGAGTTGTCGTTCCGCCCGCCGCCTACCTGCCTGCTGTGCGTGAGACCTGCACCCGCCACGGCATCCTCATGATCGCCGATGAGATCCAGTCGGGGCTCGGTCGCACGGGCGCGACCCTCGCGTGCGCGCACTTCGGCGTCGTCGCCGACGTCTACCTGCTGGGCAAGGCGCTCGGTGGGGGAGTGGTGCCGGTCTCGGCCGTCGTCGCAGACCGCGACGTGCTGGGCGTGCTGCAGCCCGGCCAGCACGGCTCGACCTTCGGCGGCAACCCGCTGGCCTGTGCCGTCGGTCGAACTGTCGTGGGGATGCTCGCCACCGGCACGTGGCAGGAGCGCGCTCGTGACCTCGGTGCACACCTGCACGCGCGGCTCGGTGAGCTTCTCGGAGCGGGTGTCACGCACGTGCGGGGACTGGGGCTGTGGGCCGGCATCGACGTCGACCCTGCGCTCGGGACGGGCCGCGAGGTCTGCTACGACCTGCTGGCCCGCGGGATCCTCGCAAAGGACACCCACGGCAGCACGATCCGGCTCGCCCCACCGCTCGTCGTCGAACGCGGCGAGCTCGACTGGGTGGTCGACCAACTGCGCGACGTGCTGCAGGCCAGGGGATGACCGCCCGCGGCTGATGGGTGCCAGGGGACGCGACCGCCACGCTTACTGCTCTGCCCGCCAAGTGCGGATGCTGTCACCTGGGTCCGAGAGAACCGCGCCGCTGCACAGCCGAGCCCCAGCTGCAGCCCACAGCCCTGCGTCTGAGCGCCCGCGGCTGAGAGACACTTCCGCTCGTGCACGGTGGGTGCCTGGGATCCAGCGCTTGCCGCAGGCGCCGAAGGGGTCGCATCCTCCATCGAGGGGTGATCGCTGTTGACCGCTGTCGCTGGACGCGCTCAGTGGAGCTGACTCTCCCAATCCTGTGGGACCCGGTCCACCGGCCCCGGCACCGGCTGCTCGAGGGGATGGTGCTGGGGCGGCGCGAGTGAGGGTCCGGCAAGGAACTGCTCGGTGTCGTAGCTGTAGAACCAGTCCTCGGCCGGCTCGAAGCTGCGTATCACCGAATGCCCCAGGTTGCGGGCATGGCTGCTGGCGTGCTGCGCCGGTGACGTGTCGCAGCAGCCGATGTGGCCGCAGCCGGCACAGCGACGCAGGTGGAACCACCAGCCGCCGGCCGCCAGACACTCGACGCAGCCCGGCCCGCTGGGCTCCGCGCTCGCGTCGAGCGACTCATCGGGGGCGTGGCTCACTGTGGCCTCCTGGTCCGCTCGCCGTGCCTGGCGCCAGAAGGCGCATACCCACTAGCGGACGAGTGGCTGCGAGCATCCATCCGAACTGGCCGTCCGTCCAGGGCTGAGCCGCGGTGACGACGGGCTGGCGCGCGCGACACAGCGGGACGCCCCTGCTCGGTGAAGCCCAGCACGTGGCCCTCGTCATGTGGTCCACGTTGGTCCTGTCACGGCTGGCTTGGCCACTGCCAGAGTGGGACGGCACGCAGCGGTGGAGTTCTTCGTCGTTGCGGGCATGCGAGTTCTGCATGGCCACGCGCGAGCCGAACTCGACGTGTGACCGCAGCGCTTCGCGAAAAGCAGCGTTGGTGGGCAGCTGGGCAATGTCGGCGGCGGCGCGGTAGAGCTCGACGAACCGTTGCCGCTGCGGCTCACTGATCCGCAGGCCCCGGTGCACGTCAACGAGGTGCGCGAAGCCGCCCATGCTGCGGCTGAAGTCATCCGGACCGCCGAAGGACTCGCTGTCGAAGGCCGTCAAGCGATCGACGTGCTCTGGTCGGCCCGAGCCGAAAAGCGGCTTCAAGACCGGGTCGCGCAGAACGCTTGTGTAAAAGGCGTCGATGAAGCGGCGTAGCGCAGGCTGGCCGCCGGCGTGCTCGAACAGTGTCTGCACAAAGTGCCCCTCAGGTAGGAGGTCCCGACCCGCAGTGTCAGGATCTGTCGAGTGCACTGCCGGTAGGCGGCCGCGTCCAACACATCCTGGGATGGGGCGACAACCGGTGGTTGTGCCAGGCTGTGGAAGTGGACCTGGATCTCGGGCACGTCCGCGCGTTCGTCGCGGCCGCCGAGCACGGCAGCTTCGGACGCGCCGCCCAGGAGCTTCACATAACGCAGCAGGCGCTGTCCAAGCGCATCGTGAAGCTCGAGGCCAGCGTGGGCATGTTGTTCTCGCGCCGACCGGGTGGGGTCGTCCTGATCGGCCGCGGGGTCCGCTTCCTACCCGGCGCCCGGGACCTGCTAGCGGCCGCGGATGCGGCGGTGGCCAGCGCACGCGAGCAGCCGACCAGTCCGCTGCGGATCGACGTCTGGGGTCACCTGCACCCTCCGTACACGCTGGTGCAGAGCTTCGCCACCGAGCACCCGGCGCTGGTCGTCGAGATGAGCATGCGCCGCAGCTTGCCGCTGGCGCTTGTCGCGTTGCGGCGGCGCGAAATCGATGCCGCGCTGGGCAACGTGGCCGGGCTCCCGAAGCCGTTGCCGCCCGAGCTGATCGGCGAGCCGGTCACCACCACGCCGCTGGCGGCGCTGCTGAACACGCGCCACCCACTGGCCGCGCGGTTCGATCTGACTCCGGACGACCTCAGCCAGCACCAGCTGTGGTGGCCGATGGAACCGGGCAGCCCCGAGCTGCACAGCTTCGCCCTCGAGTACGCGCAGGCCATCGGAGCCGAACTGGTCAGACGCCCGCAACCTCGGGCTGGACGCCCTGCTCGAGGGCATCCGCAACGATCCCGACCGGATCACCATCATCAGCACGCAATGGCCGCTGCCGCAGGACCCAGCCCTGCGAGTGGTGCCAATTCGGCCGGCACCGCACTACCCCTGGTACCTCGTCTGGCCGACGACTGCCGCGCACTCGGCTGTGGCCGCGCTGCGCGGCCAGCTGCACGCGCACGGCCAGCTGCCCGACGCGCGCACGGCCGAGATGTGGCTGCCCGCTGCCCGGCGATTGCAGCGGGTCGGCTCACCGACGCCTTTCGGGCTAGGTGCCACTGCGACTGTTGCGAGGGCCCCCCAAGTCGCTCAAGGTGCGCGGCGACCTTGCTTCCCGGTCATGCGTGAGCGATGACCCTGCACGTCATGTGAGCGCGACCTGCGGGGTCATCGCCCTCCCCTTCGCCCCGTCAGAGGGTTGCGCCAGGCGGGCCGGCCGGCTGCGCCGCAACCATCGCAGGAGGATCAGATGATCTCGGAACCCGTCGTCGACGCCACCGCAACAGTCGACCGCTACCTGACCGCACTGAACGAGTCCGACCCGGAGCAGCGGGCTCGCCTGATCGCATCGGCCTGGACGCCGGAGGGGAGCATGACCGACCCTCCTCTGGTCGGGCAGGGCCACACCGGCATCGTCAGGGTCGGCGAGGCGTTGCACGAGCAGTTCCCGGGCCACGCGTTCCGCCGCACGAGCGTTGTCGACTGCCACCACGACAGGCTCCGGTTCGCCTGGGCGCTAGTGGGGCCCGGTGGTGCAGTGGCCGTCACCGGGATGGACTTCGCGCTGCTGGTCAGGGACGGCCGCGTCGGACAGGTGACCGGATTCTTCGGCGACCTCGCTCCCGGCGACACTGCCTAACGCACTGCCGTCAACGCCGACGGGAGGCCATGACCTGCGAGGTCATGGCCTTCCGCCGTCGCTGCTGCCTAGCCTGCGCAGGTGACCACGATGACAGCCTCCCGGGTGACCCCCGCGGGGACGCTCCTGCGCGAGTGGCGGCAGCGCCGGCGCCTGAGCCAGCTCGACCTCGCCCATCTGGCAGGCACGTCGGCCCGCCACCTGTCCTACGTGGAGAACGGGCGGTCGCTGCCGAGCCGTGACATGGTCTTGCGGCTGTCGGAGACGCTCGAGGTCCCCCTGCGCGACGTCAACCAGATCCTGCTCGGCGCAGGGCACGCCCCCGCGTATGACGACTCCCGAACGGATCGGGTTGCCATGCGAACACTGCTCGACACGCTGGACCTCGTCCTCGATACCTACGATCCGTGGCCTGCTCTCGTACTCGACGACCACTTCGACATCGTCGCCAACAACGCCGCAGTCGGACGGCTACTGACGCTCATCGACGCCGACCTGCTCGACCCGCCGATCAACGTCGTGCGCGTGACGCTGCACCCCCGCGGGCTGTCGCAGCACATCACCAACATCGCCCAGTGGCGAGCACACCTGCTGCGCCAGCTGCGTCGCCATGCTGCGGCCGCGCCCACCGCCGACCTGGACGCCCTGCTGGTCGAGGTCGAGGGCTACCCGGTGCGGTCGCGAGAGGAACTCACTGGTGGACCGACCTTTGCCCTTGCCATGAACCTCGACGTGGACGGGCAGGCCCTTCGGCTGTACAGCACCGTCGCGACGTTCGGGACGCCGCTGGACATCGCGGCCAGCGAACTCGCGATCGAGACCTTCCTGCCGGCAGATGCGGCGACCAGCCAGTGGCTGGCGGGCGCCGCACCTGCTTAGTGTCGGCCGGCCGTCAGCTGGGCGGTGCGTAGAGCTGCAGGTCGTTGCCGTCGGGGTCGGTGAACGGGGCGATGCGGCCCCACGGGTGCTCACTGACGCCACCGGTGAACGTCACGCCCTGACCCTTCATCGCCTCGACCTCGGCGTCGAGCTCGCCGTCGGGCTGGAAGGAGATCACCGCGCCACCCGCGCTGCCCGCGGATGAGGTCTGCTCCCGGGCGTTGAGCCCGATCATGAGCCCATTGGCGTCGATCTCAGACCATTCATTGCTCTCGCTCTTGACCGCGAGGCCGAGCGCGTCGCGGTAGAACGCCACCGCGCGCGACATGTCCTGCACGGGTACCCAGACTGTTGCCACACCTGAAGCCATATGGGATCGCTTCCCTGCATGAGGGTGCTCGAACGTGTCCAGAGCCCTGAACGTCTCAAGCCCGGAACGTCTAGTGGCCTCGGACATCTAGCGGTAGCGGACTCTTTCCCACTCGTACTCGTACTCGTAGGCCGCTGCAGGCATGGGGCCGGGCCTGCCGGGCAGCCACCGCAGACCATGACAAATTCAGCGCGCGCATCCCAGGTCGTCCTCGTCACCGGGGCCTCGAGCGGGATCGGCCGAGCGAGCGCTCTGCGTTTCGCGCGCGATGGTGCGCAGCTGGTCCTCGTCTCGCGTAGCGCGCAGGCCCTCGAGGCCGCGGCAATCGACTGCCGCGCCGAAGGGGCCACCCAGGTCCTCGTCCTGCCTGCCGACGTCAACGACGAGGCCGCGCTGGCGCGCGTCGTCGCCACCACCGTCGAGCGGTTTGGCAGGCTCGACGTCGTCGTCCACGCCGCCGCCGTCATGGCGTACGGGACCGTGGAGGAGCTGCCGAAGGAGTTGTTCGAGAAGGTCGTCGACACCAGCATCTACGGCACGGCCAACCTCGCCCGGGTAGTGCTCCCGGCCTTCAGGCGGCAGCGCCGCGGGTCGTTGATCATCGTCAGTTCCCTGTTGGCCTCGATCACCGCACCAACAATGGGCGCGTACGTGACGGCCAAGTGGGGCCAGCTGGGGCTGATCCGCACCCTGCAGCAGGAGACGCGCGACATGCCGGGCATCGCCATCTCCGCGGTGGCGCCGGGCGGGGTGGATACGCCGATCTACTACCAGGCCGGGACCGTGGTCGGCAGCACCGGGCGCCCGCCGCCGCCGGTCTACTCGCCGGAGCGGGTCGCCCGCTCGATCGCCGCGCGGGTCGAGCACCCCCGCCGCCTCGTGCAGTCCGGCGCGTTCAATCCGGTCATCCTGGCTGGGTTCCGGCTGTTCCCGCCGGTCTTCGATGCGCTCGTCGGGCCGTTGCTGAAGGTCTTCGGCATCGCGAAGGACTCGGTGCCGGCGACCGATGGCAACGTGTTCGAGCCGCGGGCAGCGGCCGAGTCGACGCACGGTCACTGGCGCTCGGTCTGAGGGCGCGCGGCCAACTCGACCGGTAGCCCGCTCCCCGCGGGGTTACCCACTCGCTCTGCCACAGGGCGCTGGACGCGGTGTTGCTTCTTGTCGGTAGCACGCGCTAGTGTCCTGTCTATCGAACACACGTTCGAACGAGGCCTATGGTGCTGCGCATCCAGCGTATGCAGTCCGGCCTCGTGGCCGGGTGCCGGCGGCGTGGGGAAGCGCCGTCGGCACCCGGCAACCGCCTCTTCCCCGGCGCCTGAGTCGCGTCGTCCTGCCTGCTGGCAGGCCGGAGGGGAGAGTCCATGGCCCGGCGCCACGCCGACACCATCGAGGTCCGCCGTCGAGACGACGCGCCCGAGCAGTTCCTGTGGCGTGAGCGGGTGTACGTCGTGCGTCAGGTCCTTGCCCACTGGGTCGAGGCTGGGCAGTGGTGGTCTGCTGCTGGCGCATCCGCGTTGCTGGCCGGGGAGCCAGCGGCGTCTGCCCCTGACTCGGGCACCGGCGCACTGGCTACTGCCCCCATTCCGCCGTCCCCGAAGTGGGCGCAGCGCGCGTGGGGTGAGCCCGCTCCTGACGTCGGGGCGGCGACCGGCCCCATGCAGCTCGACGACGGTGAACGCGAGATGTGGCGGGTCGAAGCCACCGCCGGCTACGCCGGCATCGATGGCACCGCTGGCTACGCCGGCACGGGGGTGTACGACCTGTGCTTCGACTGGTCCCGCGGTGCCTGGCGGCTCACCCGGGTCACGGACTGACCATGGCGACGGAGGAGAATCCCATGGCAACTATTACGAAAGCACCGGCACCGGCACCGGGGTCCACCCGCGGCGGGGGCTTCGGGTCGCTGCTGCCAGGGGGCCTGGCGCCAGGGGTACCGGCAGCAGCGGATGCCCTGCTCGTCGCCGCCCGTCAGGGGCTCGGTGAGGCGGAGGGCGCGCTGGTCCCGCGCGAGCGGTACGCGCTCGCCCACCGGTCGGCGCTGCGGGCCGCGGCGGCGGTGCTTGCTGCCCGTGCCCGGCCGGCCTCCGGGCGCCGCAGCCGACCGACCAGTGCGTGGCGGCTGCTGGTCGGTGTCGCACCCGAGCTGGGGGAGTGGGCCGAGTTCTTCGCCGCAGGTGCCGCCAAGCGGGCCGCTGCGGAGGCGGGCCGACCGGTGGTGAGCCAGCGGGAGGCCGATGACCTGCTTCGTGACGCCGACCGGTTCCTCGCCGCGGTCGAGGCTGCGCTCGGGCTTACGGCCCGGCTGCCGCTACCAGTCGCTGGCTGAGCCCATGCCAGACCCCTTCGTCCACCTGCACGTGGCCTCGGGCTACTCGCTGCGGCACGGCGCCTCCCATCCTCAGGCGCTGGTCGAGCGCGCTGCCGAGCACGGCATGGATGCGCTCGCGCTGACCGATCGTGATGGCGTCTACGGCGCCGTGCGGTTCGCCAAGGCCTGTCAGGCGGCGGGGCTCCGGCCGGTCCTGGGCGTCGACCTCGCCGTCGCCCCCGTGCCGCTGGGTGGGGGTCCGGTCGGGGTGGGGGGTGCTACCGCTGCCACGCTCGGGGTCGCACCGTCGTCGCGACGCTCACCAGCCCGCGGCGGCGCAGAGGTCGACCCCCGGCTGCCCCGCGTCACCGTGCTCGCGGCTGGCGCTGCGGGGTGGGCCGCGCTGTGCCGCCTGATCAGCGACACCCACCTGGTGGGAGAGCGAGGGGTCCCGGTCGCGACGCTCGAGCGGATCGCCCACTTCGCCGCAGGGTCCCGCGAGGCAGGTGGTGCTCTTGTCGTCCTACTCGGCCCCCAGTCCGAGCTGGGCCGGTCACTGTCGACCCGCCGGCTCGCCGCTGCCGAGGCCCATCTCCAGCAGTGGCGGCGGGCTGTCCCCGAGCCGGGCGACCTCGTCATCGAGGTGGTCCACCACCGCGGGCCCGACGACGCGGCACACGCCGGCCGGCTCACCGGGTTCGCTGCGGCGCACCAGCTGCCGGCAGTGCTGACCAACCGCGTCCGATACGCCGACCGGTCCGACGCGCCGGTCGCCGACGTGCTCGACGCGGCCCGCCGGCTGGTCCCGCTGGGTCCCCGGCACGTCGACCGCGCCAACGCCGAGGGCTACCTCAAGCCGGGCAAGGAGATGGCGGAGATAGCCGAGGAGGTTGCCCGCTTCGCCGGTCTGCCCGATGCCGGTCACTCGCTGCTGGCTCGGACCCGCATGCTGGCCGACAGGTGTGCTCTCGACCCCGTCACCGACCTCGGGATCGGGTCGGTCCACTTCCCCGAGCTCGCCGTGGTGGGCGCGGGCGGGGCAGACGGGGGCACGGTCCTGCGGCAGCGCTGCCTCGCGGGGCTCGGCCGCCGCGGCATGCTGGCCGGCCCCGAGGTACTCGAGCGCCTTGATGCGGAGCTGGCGATTATCGACACCCTCGGCTACCCGTCCTACTTCCTCACCGTGGCCGACGTCGTCGACCTCATCCGCAGCATGCGGGTGCGCTGCGCCGCCCGCGGGTCGGGGGCCGGCAGCCTGGTGACCTACCTGCTGGGGATCTCCGACGTCGACCCCCTGCGGTACGGGCTGCTGATGGAGCGGTTCCTCTCCCCGCTGCGACACCAGCTGCCCGACGTCGACATCGACGTCGAGTCCGCCCGGCGGACCGAGGTGTACGAGCGGGTGCTGGCCCACTTCGGCGGTGAGCGCTGCGCCTGCGTCGCGATGATGGACACCTACCGGGCCCGGCACGCCATCCGTGACGTCGGCACCGCCCTCGGGCTCCCGCCCGGTGAGGTCGACGCCGTGGCCAAGGCGTTCCCGCACATCCGGGCGAGCCAGGTCAGGGCGGCGATGCGGGAGCTGCCCGAGCTGCGGGCCAGCGGGCTGTCGGCCGAGCGTCTCGACCTCATGCTGCGGCTCGTCGAGCGACTCGACGGGCTGCCTCGCCACATTGCCCTGCACCCCTGCGGGGTGCTGCTCTCCGACCGGACCCTGCTCGACCGCACCCCGGTCGAGGCGAGCTTCCTCGGCTTCCCGATGAGCCAGTTCGACAAGGACGACGTCGAGGACCTCGGCCTGCTCAAGCTCGACCTGCTCGGGATCCGGATGCAGTCGGCCCTGTCGTACGCGGTCGACGAGGTCCAGCGCGTCGACGCCGAGACAGTCGACATCGATGCGGTGCCCCGTGACGACCCGGCCACCTTTGCGCTGGTGCAGTCGACCCGCACACTCGGTTGCTTTCAGATCGAGTCGCCCGGCCAGCGCGAGCTGGTCGGCAAGTTCGCGCCGGAGACCTTCGAGGACCTCATCATCGACATCTCGCTGTTCCGGCCCGGTCCGGTCAAGAGCGACATGGTCACCCCGTTCCTCGAGGCCCGGCATGGCTGGCGTGCCCCGTCCTACCTGCATCCCGACCTCGAGCCCTACCTCTCCGGCACCGCGGGCGTCGTCGTCTTCCACGAGCAGGTGCTGCAGATAGTCGCCGAGATGACCGGCTGCACCCTGGCCGAGGCCGACGAGGCCCGCCGTGCCCTGGGCGACCCGCTGGGGCAGCCGGAGGTGCGCGCCTGGTTCGTGCCGGCGGCGCTGCGTGCCGGCTACGAGCTGCCCACCGTCGAGCGGGTGTGGGAGGTGCTCAAGGCGTTCGGCTCGTTCGGCTTCTGCAAGGCGCATGCCGCTGCCTTCGCGCTGCCGACCTACCAGTCGGCGTGGATGAAGGTGCACCATCCGGCGGCCTTCCTCGCCGGGGTGCTCACTCATGACCCGGGGATGTACCCGAAGCGGCTGATCCTCGACGACGCCCGCCAGCTCGGCATCGCCGTGCTGGGCCTCGACGTCAACCGCTCGGGCACGACCTACCGGGTCGAACGGGTCGGGATGCTCGACGAGCCGCCACCGGAGATCCTCGGGCAGCCACCGCGCAGCCGTCCGGACGACCCGCGGCTGCCAGACGGGCGGGCCTACGGCATCCGGATGTCGCTGTCCGATATCAAGGGCATCAGCGAGGCTGAGACGGCCCGCATCGTTACCGGGGCCCCCTACGCCTCGCTCTCGGACTTCTGGCACCGGGCGGCGGTGTCTCGCCCCGTCGTCGAGCGGATGGTCCTGGCCGGCGCGTTCGACTCCCTCTACGGCATCGGGGTCAGCTCCCCGGTCCGTCGCCGCGGGCAGCTCACCCGCCGCGACCTGCTGCTGCAGGTCGCCGAGCTCGACACCTGGAGCCGGGCGCTCGCGAGAGGCCGGGCGCGGGGGCTGCCGAGGAGCGGGTCCGCACGTGCCGCAGCTCGCACACCGAGCTCAGAGCGCCCAGAGCGCCCAGAGCGCCCAGAGCGCCCACCGGGCCCGCCGGGTGAGCCGGTCGCCGAGGGCCCGGAGGTTCTGGCAGCCCGCCAGTCACAGGCTCCTCGCGTCGTGCCTGTCGCCGACGTGCAGCTGGCACTGAACCTCGGCGACGACCCAGGGGAGGCCCGTCCCTCCGGACTGCCGGAGATGACGGGCTCCGAGCAGGTCCGCGCCGAGCTGGAGGTGCTCGGTCTCGACGTCAGCAGGCACGTCCTTGACTTCTACGAGCCTTTCCTGGCCGCCCTCGGCACCTCCCGGGCCCGCGACCTGCTGTCGTGCCGCAGCCGGCAGGAGGTGCTGGTCGCCGGGGTCAAGGTTGCGACCCAGACCCCCCCGATCCGCTCCGGGCGGCGGGTCGTGTTTGTCACCCTCGACGACGCCACCGGGCCGCTCGACGCGACCTTCTTCGAGGACGCCCAGGTCGGCTACGCCTCGACCGTCTTCCACTCCTGGCTGCTCGTGGTCAGGGGGGTGCTGCGCCGCACCGGCCCACGTGGGGTGTCCATCCGGGCCACCGGCTGCTGGGAGCTGTCGGCGCTGCGTGCCGAGTGGGAGCACGGCGGCATGCGAGCGGTGGAGGCGAGCATGGGGGCGATCGGGCGGGTCAGCCAGCAGGCCGTCGAGGGAGCTGCGGCAAGCCGGTCGAGCCGCCCGGTCATCACCCCGCCGCCGTTCGGCCAACCGCACGTCTACTCCACCGGCTTCCGCCAGTCGCCGTACGCCGATGTCGCCTCCGCCGGCACCAGCACCCGGGATGCACCCCGCCGGCTCTGGCACTCCAGCTCGGGCAGCGCGGGTGGGTGAGCCGGTGACGACGGCGGCTCTCGCTGCACTTCCGGCGCTTCCTGCACTTCTTGCGCGGATGCAATTCACCCGTCTGCCGGTACCTCATGGGGTCGATCAGGAGATTCAGCCTGCCGACAACACCTCCTGTACAGCTGCTGCCCCAGCCGTGGAGGACCCCCGTGCCGCATCTTCGCCCCCGCCTCACCGTCTCGTCGACGCGGCGCCGTATGGCGACCG
>JAABUX010004676.1_pt1 | contig 17209 bp, 13 predicted proteins | sample 5561851 | NCBI WGS metagenome assembly JAABUX01 (sample SAMN10711883, study PRJNA513361) | rock metagenome | isolation source: Antarctica rocks | place: Antarctica: Victoria Land, Richard Nunatak red sandstone | collected 2016-01-03 | reverse complement strand
GAGGCTTGGGTGAGGATCAGCTCGATCCGAGGGATGTTGCGGCGGCTGGCCCCAGACGAGAGGCGGCCGGCCACCCCATTCAAGTATCCACAACCGAAAGCGGCGTAGCTTCCCGGATAGCCTCTTAGAGGCATCGCAGTCGCAAAGGGTGAACTCGATCACGCGTCAACTCCGAGCGGGGTGCCCGGGGCGACGACGACGGTAATCTTGAGCGATGGCCGCAGATGCCATGCGAAACTCTTGGGCGCGGATCTTACATTCGATCTTTCGCTCCTCCAAATCGTCGGTCCCGGGCCCTATCCCTTCGTCCCTCTCGAGCCCCGGACCAGGGTCGTTCGCGGCGATTGGACGCTCAAGTTTGGCCACCCTTTGGGATTTCGGAGCGATCGCCCCGCAGTTTTGCGGCTGGGCCGTGTGCTCGTCGCGACCGAGGATTTGTTCGGGAGCGACAGCCTTTTGATCGGGGGCGACTCCGGCGGGCCATTCTTTGATCTCGAAGGCCGACTCGCTGGTATCCTCCATTCCACTATGGTCCCGAGCGGATTGGACGGCGTCTTGGACGATCCCGCCATCTCGCAGATAGGCCCTTGGTCAGCGTTGACGAACAGCTTCGTGCAGCCGTTGTTGAGTAAGATGCTCCGCTGCGAAGTCACTCCGCATGATCCCGAGGCATACCGACGTTTCGTCTCGCGAAACCGCGATGATCGCGGCGGCGTCCTCCCGAGGTGCGAATGGACCCAGGGGAATGTCACGACAGGCTCGTTCCGCCAAGCCGCGATCGTCTCAAGGTCGTCGGTAGCTAGCATCCTCGATGAGGCTGGCATTGTCGTAGCTCTGGGCACGATCGTGGCCGAAGGCGGGTGGATCCTGACGGTCGCCAGCACCCTCCCGGCCGAGCCGAGGTGCAAATTGGTCGACGGGCGGATATTGGCCTCGGATGTGCCGAGGATTGACCCGGCCTTCGATCTGGCTTTGTTAAAAATCCCGGTCAGCGCCCTGATCCCAGTCAAATGGTCCGAATGGCCTCATCCCGTTGTCGGTACGATGCTCGCAGCAGTCGGCCCATCGGATTCACCATTGGCGATCGGGGTCGTCAGCGTGTCCCAAAGAGATCCACCCGGTCCGTTTGCGTCGCGAGTCTCCCGTCCCGCTGCCAGCCCACCGGCGATCTCCGGGGGGCCGACGATCGGTGGGTATCTTGTCGAGGCAGTCGGTGGCTCGGCCTTGATCGCGGGCATCCGGCCCGGGTGCGTGATCGGCACGATCGCGGGCAAGGAGATCCACGACGACCGGGACCTCCGCGAAATTGCGCGTGGGCGTCGCGCGGGCGAACGTCTACCTGTACATCTTATCCAAGGTGGACACCACCAGAATCTTATCCTGGAGCTCGCGGGTGAGATCAGACATAACGTCGACCTTCCCAGGATGTTCGAACATGACATGCCACTTTCACTTCCCCAAAGGGGAGGCCCCATCATCGACCGGGATGGCGGGACGGTAGGTATCACGGTGTTCCGAGGCGCGTACGGCTGCGTGGCGGTTCCCGAAGATTGCTTGAAGAGGATTCTTGCAGCGAGAAATGCCGGAGGCCTCGATGACAAGTGGGTCAAGCCGCCGCAGGCTTCCCCGAGTGATCTGCTCATCACGGCCCCTCATCCATGATCGGTACTCCCCCGACGCTCTCGATCATTGGAGATTTGCGCCCTCGGAGGTACTGGAGGCGACCATTCGGGGGGACCCGACGATGCTTCGCAAAGCGATGATACCGACTGGGCGAAGCCGGCCAAGATCCTGCTCGCCGGGGAGAAACCCCGGTGGTGGTGACGCGAAGGACGTGGCGATCATGAGAAGGCCGTCCTGGACTCAGCGCTGGAAGGGCGCGATCAAATCGACGCTGGTGATCCTGGTGCTGACCTTCGTTGGACGGCACGCCGTTGAAATCTGCAATCTGAGATCCCGAACGAGAGGGCCGGGTTCCGGAGGAGTGGGCCGCGACGGGATCTCCGGGCGTCGAAGGCCGTCGCCCGGCCGGCTCACCTCACCGCCCGGCGAACTCGGCGGCGAGGTGGGCGGCGACCCCGTCCCAGAGGGTCGCGGCGGCCTCGAAGTCGACATTCATGGCGTGGATCGTCCGGGGCGTCTCGATCCGGGCGGAGGCCTTGGACCTGCGGTTGAGCGGGATCTGGGCGGAGGGCCCGCGTGCCAGGGCGTCCTCGACCTCGGGCCCCAGCAGGGCGTCGCCGAGCGCCTCGGCCTCGCGGGGGTGCGGGGCCCCCTTGGGGATCGAGAGCGTGTTGGGGATGAACAGCGTGCCGAGCTGGCCGGGCTCGCGGTCGGGGTAGACGATCGCCACGGGCCGGCCGGCGTCGACCTCGCCGATCGCGTCGTCGGTGTCGGTGAGCCCGAAGGCGGCCTGGCCCGACCCGACGGCGGTGGCGACCTGCTTGTTGCCCGAGAGCACCTGGACCTCGTTCCGCTTCAGGTCGGCGACGAACCCGCGGGCCTTCTCGTCGCCCCAGGCCGCGAACAGGCAGGTGAAGTGCGTCGCCGTGGAGCCGAAGAGCGGCTTGGCGATGGCGATCCGGCCCTTCCAGCGCGGGTCGACCAGGTCCGCGAGCCCCTGGGGCCGGTCGGACTCGGCGACCAGGCGGGTATTGACCACCAGGACCCGGGCCCGGGCGGCGAAGCCGTACCAGGTGCCGTCCCTGGCCTTGAACCCGTCGGGGAGGTCGGCCGCGTTGGGCGGCGACCACGCCGCCAGCATCCCTTTGCGCTTGAGTCGGAGGGTGTTGAGGATCTCGTTGTTCCAGAACAGGTCGCACCGCGGCCGGGGCGACTCCTGGATGATCCGCTGGGTCAGGCCGACCGACTTGGTGCTCTCGGTGTCGTACTTGGGCACGACGTCGACCTTGGCCCTCCGGCCGTAATCCGCCAGGATCGCGGCGGAGAACTCGGGGTCGAGCGACGAGTAGACCACGACCCGGGGCCCGTCCCCCGGCCCGCAGCCGACGGCGGCCACGATCAGGGCCAGGGCCAGGGCCGCGAGCCGGGGCGGCAGACCGGGCCTCGGGGCGAAGGGGGCGTTCGGCATCGGCGGCTCCGTCGTCGGGTGAGGGGTCGAGGCTCTCCGTCGGCCCGTAGCCTATCGCCGACCGGCCCGACGCGGCAAGCGAGCCCGCCCGGCGGACCCGCCCCGGGGCCCGATCCGGCTACACGCGGCCGGCGCGTTCTGCTAGAGTCCCGCCCATCACGGATGATCCCAGGGGGCGAACGGAAGGAGCCGGTCGTCGCATGGAAACCGCCTATTCCCCGAGGCCGCAGGGCCGGGGCGGCGCGGGCCGCCCGCTGGTCCGGCCCTCGCCCCGCTCGGCGATGTTCTTCCCGCTGGTGGTCCTGGCGGCGGTCCTGCCCGGCCTCTACGCGCTGAACTGGTGGAACCTGACGCCGCCCGGCCCGTGGTGGGGCCTGCGCGGCCTGGCGGTGCTCGACGGCTGGGTCGTCGACCAGACGCCGGCGGCCGAGACGCTCCGGCCGGCGCTGGAGGCCCGGGCGTTCCGCGCGGTGGCGTTGCAGCCGCCGCTCTACGCCTGGCTGGAGGCGATCGGCCTGGCCCTGGGGTCGGACCACGCGCCGGCGGCGACGGTCCTGCCCAGCTACATCGCCGGGGGGCTGATCGTCCTCCTGGCGTACTGGCACGGCCAGCTCTGGCGGGGCTCGGGCGTGGGGCTGGTCGCGGCGGTCTTGACGGCGTTCAACCCGCGGCTCCTGATCCAGATGAAGGAGGCCTCGCCTGCGACGCTGGCGGTGGCGGCGACGATGGCGGCGATGTACGCCTATGGCCGCCACTTCCGGATCGGTGCCGGGACCGCCCGGTTCGACCTCCGGGGGGGCGGCGCGTCGTGGATCGTCGGCGGGGGCGTGGCCCTGGGGCTGGCCCTGCTGGCGATGGGCGGCGTGGGGTTGCTCTGCATCCCGGCGGTCGTGCTCCACCAGGCCTACCTCCGGTCGGACATGGCCCCGGCGGAGCGGCAGGGGCGCCCCTGGTATGGCTGGTGGAACAACGCCAGCCTGGTCGCCGGCGCCATCGCCCTGGCCATCGCCCTGCTCCTGGCCGCGCCCTGGTACGCCGCGATGGCCTCGGCGCACGGCCGGGCGTTCTTCGGGGCCCTGCTCAACCCCCCCGACCCCCTCGGCTGGGACCGCCCCACGCTCCTGAGCCGGCTCAACGACCTGGCGCCGGCGACCCTCCCGCTGGGGCTCTTCGCCCTGGCCCGCGCCGTCCGGTCGGGCCTGACGTCGGAGCGGGACGACCGGGGCACCATCGGCGGGATCTTCTGGGTCGTCTGGCTGGCCGTGGCCGCGGTGGTCCCGGCGCTCTGGGCCGGCGGCCCGCAGACGGCGATGGGCCTGTTCCTCCTGATCCCGCTCAACCTCCTGGCGGCGCAGGCGATCAGCGACCTGGCCGGCCGCCGGGTCTCGGTCCGGTCCCTGAGCTGGCTGGCGCCGGCGACTGCCGTGTCGGTCGTCTGGTGGCTCAGCGGCGACCTCCGCGGCGCCGTCATCGGCCTCACGCGCGGCCACGTCGGCCCCCGGTCGGCGCTGGGGCTCCACCTGGCGCTCGACCTCCTGATCGCCGTGGTCTGGCTGGCCAGGGGCCTGGGCCGGTGGGCCCGGTTCCGCGACGCCCGCCAGCGGCGGTACCTGGCCGGGTTCCTCGCCGCGGTCCTCGTCACGTCGCTGGCCGACGGCCTCCGCGAGGTGACCTTCCGCCACCTGGAGACCCGCGAGCTGATGAACCTCCGCTCCGCCGTCCTGCTCCGCCACCGCGCCCGGCCGTTCCGGGGCGTGGCCGTGGTCGGGCCCGACCTCGACCGCCCGCGGGTCGAGGGGCCGACGCCCGGCGGCCGGCTCCGGTTCATCCTCCGCTCGACCCTGCCCGAGGTCCCCGAAATCGACCTGATCGGGACCGATCAGCTCCTCACCTTGCCCGAGCCCGACGGGCCCCGGCTGGTCGTCCTCGTCGGCCCCGAGAACCGGCTCTCCTACGCCGTGCAGGCGCAGCTCGGCCTGGAGGCGATCCATCCCGCCCAGACGGGGAACGCCGGCCTGCTCGGGGCCTTCGCCACCACCACCGTCGCCCCCTCGCGGCCCATCTCCTCCGCCAACCCCGCCACCAGGACCAGATAGCCACCCCTGCATAAAAATTCCCCGCTGACTTGTTGGACCGTATGCCGTTCAGTACACTCCTGAACGGAACAGCCCGACGGGACGGCAAGGAGGGGAACCCCATGATCATCATCCTCGAAGCAGCCCGCACCCCACGCCGCCGGACGGCGGAGCCCGAGACCGCGATCCGCGAGGTCTGCCTGGTCGGCGACCCCGACCGGCGCTACCGGCACGCCGCGCCGGGAGGCCCCGGGGCCGAGGACTCTGGTCCCCGCGGCTATCTCCGACGGCTCTCCGAGGCCGGACCGACCAGGAGCCTCGGCACGGGCTGACGTGCGCCTCGCGTCGCGAAGCCTCGTCCGAGCCCCTCGCCCCCAGTCCTGAGTCCTCCGGAATGGCGACATCACTCCTGCATCGCGACCCGTCCGACCCGGTCCGGCGGGCGGTCGAGCTGGCCCAGCGCGGCCGGATGATCCTCGACGTGGCGACGGTCGACCTCGAGGCGGCCGAGGACACGCTCGGGCCCACTCATCCCACCGCCTGGCATTTCCGCCAAGCCCTGGCCGAGGCCCGCCGCGCCTGGGACCGGCTCCGCGCCGAGTTCGGCGGCGCGGCCCTGGAGGCGGCGATGGACCAGTCGCCGGTCGCCGTCCTGACCCTCGGCCCGGCCCGGCCCGATCGGCCCGAGGTCGTCCTGATCCCGATCGCCGGCCGGACCTTCCGGGCCCAGCGCGTCGAGGGGACGCCCCTGGCCCCGATCCAGTGGCGGCTGACCCGACTGGCCCCGCCGCTCGAGCACGGCCCTTACTTCGCCTGCCGGCTCCGCGACGGCTCGTTCCAGTGCGATTGCGCCGAGTGGCTCTACCGCGAGGACGCCCCGACCGCCCCCGACCCCTGCAAGCACCTCGCCGCCCTCGAATCCCTCGGCTGGCTCTGAGCCCCCGGCCCTGCACCACCCCTTGACCGGCCCCCCCCGGATGCCCGAAGCTCGGGCGGTACCCCCACGCCGGCCGCCCCGGAGTCCCGCCCAAATGGACCGCCAACCGGTCGATTCCCGGCTCATCCAGGCCGTCGGCTACGACCTCGCCGAGAGCATCCTCGAAGTCGAGCTGGCCGGGCCCGGCCGGGTCTATCGCTACTTCGACGTCCCCTTCTCCGTCTATCAAGACTTGATGGCGGCCGATTCCAAGGGGGCTTACTTCAACGAGCACGTCCGCGACTTCTACGCCTACGAGGAGGACGACCCCGCCTGACCTGCGCGCGGGCAAGCCGGACCCCTGGGATTTCCCGGGACGATCGGCGACAATCGGCGATCGCCTTCGGCCTCCACGTCATGCCGGAGCTTTCGACTTCCCGGGAGCCTCGCCCGCCGATGGATTGGTCCACCGCCTTCGACGCCGCCCTGCCCTACGCCGCGTTCCTCGACCGTCACGCCAAGCCCGCCCAGCGGCCCCGGTGGGACGCCATGCACGGCCGGGTCCGCGTCTCGGCCGAGCAGGCCGCGATCCTGGGCGGCTTCGTCCGCCGGATGCCGGTCCTGGTCCTCGCGGGCGCCTGGTGCGGCGACTGCGTCAACCAATGCCCCTTCTTCGACCATTTCGCCCAGGCCGCCCCGGCGATCGAACTCCGGTTCCTCGACCGCGATGCCTTGCCGGAGGTGGCCGAGGCCCTCTCGATCAACGGCGGCCACCGCGTCCCGGCCGTCCTGTTCCTCAGCGAAGACTTCCGCGAGGTCGCCCGCTACGGCGAGCGGACCCTCTCCACCTACCGCCGCCTCGCCGCCGAGCAGCTCGGCCCCGCCTGCCCCACCGGGCTCGTCCCTCCCACCGACGAAGCGACCCTCGCCGCCCAGGCCGAATGGCTCGGCGAGTTCGAGCGAGCCCACCTCATCCTCCGCCTCTCCCCCAGGCTCCGCGAAAAGCACAACGACTGAGTTTTTTGTCGGCTGGCTGAAAGCCACCAATTCCACTGGCGCGACCCAAGCCGTGATGGCTTTCATCCACCCGACAAATCATTCAGTGGAGCTTCGCCAGGCCGCCCGGGGGCAGGGAGGGGCGGTGGCGATCGTCGAGGTATTCGCCCAGCGCGTCGGCGGCCGAGCGGTGGCCGAGGGGCGACCAGTGGGTGTCGTCGGCCAGGTAGGGCATCGATCCGGCCCGGGCCTCGGCGCGGAAGCGGGGGGTGAGGTCGAGGAAGCCGATCGCGGGCGAGACGGCGGCGACGGCGGCCCCGAGGGCGGCGGGGAGGTCGTCCACGGGCCAGTCCGGGCAGGGGGAGCCGGGGTCGAAGGCGCAGAAGTCGCGGTAGACGCGGAACTTGGCGGGGACGAAGGCGATGACCAGGTCGATCCCGGCGCGTTCGCAGGTGTCGCGGGCCTCGGCCAGGATCGCGCGGAACCGGGCCAGCTCGCTCGAGTCGGCCCGGGGGATCGCCGGGAGGGCTGCCCCCTCGTGGACCCCGCAGGAGAAGTAGATCGCGACCTCGCGGCCCGAGGCGGCGGCGAATCGGCCGGCCTGGAGCCGGGCCGGGCGGGTCGGCCCGGGCCGGAGCCACTCGCGGGCGAGGTAGGCGAGGCCGTTCCGGGTCAGGCTCCGCGAGTACCAGTCGCGGGCGGGCGACTCGGGCCTGGCCTGGCCGGCCCGGGCCCGGGCGCGGTCGGCCTCGTAGGTCGCCACGTCCTGGAGGTCGTTCCCCTCGTAGAACGCCCAGACGCAGGTCCGGGGGCGGAGCGGGACCCCGAAGCGGCGGAGGACGTGCAGCTCCTGCTGGGGGCCGTACCCGGTCCGGCCCAGGTTCGCGACGGGCCGACCCAGCCGCCCGGCCAGTCGGGCCGAGACGAGTTCCTCGGCCTCGACCTGCAACCCCTCGACGAACGAATCGCCCACGACGACCACGTCGGACCGGGGGAGGTCGACTGGGTTCCGGAAGCCGTCGCGGTCGAGCAGGAGGTCGCAGCGGTAGACCGGGCCCGAAGCCCCCCGGAGCCCCCGGGCGTCCGCCCCGGTGAACCGGAGCCGGTCATGCCGGTGCCCGTCGCGGACGAACACGAGGTCAGGATCGGGCCGGTTCCCCGGCCGTCGCCACGGCGGGGTGGGCGTCGAGAACACGCCCCGGTAATCGATCAGCCGGGCCATCGCCGGCATCTCGAACGCCAGGAGCACGCACGCCATCGACCCCGACGCCGCCGCGAACCGCGCGGCACGCCCCGAAGGCTCGCGGCGCGAGAGCAGGAAATAAGGCCCCCAGGCCGCCAGGTAGCCGCAGCCCAGGAGCCCGATCAAAGGCTCCGGCCCGACCTCGATCGCCGTCGCGCCCGCCCGAATCGCCAGCCCGAGAGCCGTCAGCCAGGCCACGCAGAACCCGACCCGGGCGGCCCGTCCACGCCGATCACCCATCGTTTGGCCCTCCCGGACGCGGACCATGTTCGCGGAATCCGACTTATGGGCCACACCCCCCAATCCGTCAAGGCGAACCAACTGAGTCGGGGACCGGAATAATACGGAATCCGGTCATCTCGTTCGAGATTAGGAGTTACGCAGTACTGAATCCCTGTCCGTGTAAGATGGCCGAATTCGAGAGGGCTTGGGCAGGTTGGGCCAATTGGGGGATTTTTTGAGTCACCTGTTGAGCCTGGACCACGCCAAAGTTCACGACAGCCGTCCACTACTGCGTAACTCCTAGAGATCTCACGATTGCAGATTTGGGTCGTGTCCTACTCAAGTGGGAAAGGGCTGAAAGCCCGTGTTTTCGTCAAAGATTCAAGATCGTTGATCTATCCGGGAGCCTTCCGGAATTCGTGACTCAACAGCGACGAAGCGTCGACACAGGGAGCCGAGATTTCGCTAGGGGTTAACCTTTCCCACTTGCCTGGGACACGACCCATCATCATATCCGGTCGGGACGTCGCCGCGATGGCCTCAGCTATTCGGTCCCCTTTTAGTTCTACTGTATCCAGCGGAATATGGACGTTACTGCCTTTGGGTCAACGGTTTATAGAATAGCCGAGTCTACGCCTTCATCGAAACTCTTACCGAGTGGGAAAACTGCCAGAATTGTGAAAGCCCTGAGAATTCCCGGGCATCCTCTTTGGCGGCTGGCTCCCTCGGAACCCGACATCTCGTTCCCAACCCCAATTACCTCCCAATGCAAGTGCTTCCTGCAAAACAAGATCAATTTTTCTGGAGCCTCAGACAGTAGAATTAGTGTATCCGAAAAATTATACAACAGCAAATCTCCACCCAGGACTACTAACGGTATCTCTTAAAAGTAGACAAATCGACGGTTCAATTTAAGCCGCATTTTTATCGAGCATCGGCGGCTCCCCGGGTCGCGGGTTCAGGGTTGCGGTGCGGGCCTGGGTCGCGAGCGCTCCGGCATCCGGCCGAGGCGACGGTCGAAGGTCGCCAGGGTGGTCAGCAGCAACGCCGCGGCCATCGCCGACTGGACGACGACCCAGGCCAGGCCCCACCCGGCGAGGCCGGTGAAGTACCGGGGCGACTCGATGCCGATGGTCAGGTCGAACGTCCCGTAGAACGGGCTCATCATCGCCAGCCCTTGGTTGATCGGCCACCAGCCCGAGAACAGCGTCATGGCCAGCACCGGCAGGCCGAAGGCGCCCATCACGTAGAGGGCCACGGCCGTCGCCACCGACCGGCCCACCCTCGGTGTCCACGTCGAGAGGGCCAGGCCGACGCCCGTCCAGGCCGCGGCGGCGGCCAGCACGTCCAGGATTAGCAGGATCACCATAATCCAGCCCTCTCCCTTCCGCCACGCCAGGGCCGACGCGACGACGGTCGGCAGGGCCAGGACCCGCGGGACCTGCCGGAACACGCCCCACCACTTGGCCAGGACGATCCGCCGGGAGGTGATGGGGGTGGTCAGGAGGATGTCGAGGCTCCCCCGCGACCGCTCCTCGGCCGTCGACAGCGAGGCCGGGATCAGCAGGAGCATCATGCCGATCGCCACCTGGAAGGCGTTGACGTGGGCGGCCAACCAACCCGGGTTCGTCGTGCCGGTACGGAGCGAGTCCTCGACCGCCAGCGCGCTGAAGCCGATCGCCAGCGCGAAATAGAACCGGGTCAAGGCCCGAATCCAGGGGGTCGGCCGCGTGCGGTGCCACTCGTACCAGAGCATCGGGCGGCGATCGAGGCCCGGCCCGGCCGCCGGCCGCCGGCCCGCGACCCGATCGGCCGGCCCGTCCGCCTGGCGGACGACCACGGCCCGCATCCGCCCGATCGCCAGGGCCACCAGGGCCGACGAGACGGCCAGGGCCCCCGCCAGGAACCCGAGATAGTCGGCCAAGGTCACCCGGTCCGGCCGGACGTAGGGGGCGAAGGCCAGGTACGTGGGATGCGACACGATCGCCCACCTCGGCAGCGGCGGGAACCCCCGCTGCCAGGCGAAGAACTCCCAGATCGGCGCGGCCAGGAGCCAGACGAGGTAGACGGCGAACGTCGCCAGCAGGACCTCGTGCGTCCGGGTGCCCCAGACCGACAGGGCGAAGGCGATCGAGCCGCCCAGGATCGCCACGCCCGTCGAGATCAGGAACGTCCCGCCCAGGGCCAGCGGGTCGATGCCCCCCAGCAGGGCGCCCAGGGCCAGCACCGGCAGCGTACAGCCGACCAGGCCCAGGACCGTCAGGAGCCGGGCCGCGAGCTTGCCCAGCACGATCTCGGAGTCGGAGAGGTCGGTCAGCAGCAGCAGGGCCAGGTTCCCGCGCGCCTTCTCCTGGCAGATCGCCCCGGCCAACACCGCCGGCGCCGCCAGGAGGATCAGGGTGAACTGGACCAGGGCGATCGCCGCGAAGAACGAGCGGCCGACCGTCGCCATCTCGCCGATCGTGGCCGGGGGCCGGCCCGACACCTGCGACAGCCAGACGCTCGACAACCCGAGCAGGAGCGTCCCGACGAACGCCGACCGCCCGGCGTAGACCTGCCGCCGCCTCGACGTCGTCAGCCACTCCAGCGCGAAGACCGGCCCCAGGCCCACCCGACTCGCCATCGCCGCCCCCTCGATTATCCGCCCGACGAACGGCCTCGGCGCGACGCGAGCCCGCCCCTACCGGCGACCGCCGACAAGTGTCCGAAATGGTAGCCCGGTCGCTCCCGGGCTGCAAGGAAGGGATGAAAGAGGTGGATTCAGTCGGGTTGGGGGCAATACGTCAGGCCCCCCTGGGGGAAGACGCGGCAGCGGGGCGAAGGGGTGCGCGGGAGGGCGGCGGCGGCGGCCCGCCAGAGCCCGGCCTGGTCGTCGAAGAGGCGGATCGGGCCGAGGCGGGGGCCGATCGCCTCGAAGAGGGGCGGGGCGTAGACGAGGACGGTCCGGTCGACGACCAGCTCGCGGGCCCAGCGGACCAGGAACTCGCCGGGGGCCCGGAACGCGGAGGCCACGCGGTCGGCGGCGGCCAGCCCCCGGCGGATCGCCCAGCCGCCCGCGGCGCCGGTGGCGGCGATCCCCCGGAGCACGGGCATCGGCACCGAGCGGTCGATCTCGGCCGGGTCGGTCCGGAAGAAGCCGGCGAGGACGCCCCCGGGCCTGCCCGCGTCGCGGTGCTGGAGCAGGGCCTTGAAGCTCATCATCGGGTCGCCCGGCCAGGGGTCGTTGCCGGCGACCACCACGTCGACGCCGCCGGGGTCGACGTACGGGGCCCGGAAGCGGCGGCGGGCCTCGGCCGCCAGGGCGTCCTGGATCGGGTCGGGGTGGCCGGTCGCGACGTGGAGGACCGTCCCCGGCGGGCCGAGCAGGTGGCTGATCGAGACGCACGGCCCGAGCCGAGCCGCCGCCGAGCGGATCGCGCCCCGCATCGGGTTCGCGCCCGCGTCGGACCCGAGCAGCCGCCCGGCGCCGTCGCCGCCGAGCCCCCGGCGGTGCAAGGCCGCCAGCGTCGAGCGGTGGCTGGTGCCAGGGAAGATCAGCTTGTAACCCCCGCCGAACCCCGCCTGGAGGTGCGGCAGGACCGAGCCGATCAGGACCCGGACGTCCGCCCGCGCCACCGGGCGGAACACCCGGACCGGCACCCCCTCGGGCGTCGTCCCCAGGTCGTCATACTCCGCGAAGTCGTCCACAGGCGGACTGAAGCAGCGGTGAGCGTCCACGACGGCATCGCCGACCCGCCGACGCATCGATTCGGCATCCACCGCATGATGACGCCCGACCCCGACGCTGATCGTGACGTCCGACGGGCGTATGCCTCGCGATCCGAGGCGTCCGAGCAGGACCGCGAGCGCCTCGCGGACCGGCGTCCACCGCGACGGGTCGTCGACGACGATCGCCACCGTCGAGCCGGGGCCGACCAGGCGGTCGAGCCCCTCGCCCCCCGCGGGCTCGTCCAGCGCCCGGGCGAGGGCCGCCGGGTAGTCATCGAGGGGGCCGGAGAGGTCGGGCCGGAACACGTCGGCCACCGCCCAGCCGTCGGGGATCTCCAAGGGCAGTGCCGGCCCGCCGCCCCAGGGGATGGAGATTTCGGGCCGCGTCGCTGTGGAGGAGGGCATCGTCGTCGTCTCCGGGCCCGGCCGTCTCCCAATGGCGTCGGGAATCCCCCGGGCGGGCCCCTCACGCTACCGCGAACGCCGGCCCCTCGCCAAGGCCGGGCCGGCAGCCGCGCTCGCCGGACGGCGGGCCCGACGACGCAATCTGGCCCGTCCTCTCCATATCTGGGTTTATGAAAACCTTTTTCGGGTTCGCAAGAGATGTAAATTGTCTACAAGGTCCAAATTTTGCGGATCGTTCCTCAAATGCACATTTTCTTAGTTTACAGTCCGCGAGACCGCCCGAAATGGCCCACGCCGACGACGGCGGGGCGGGCGCGGGCATGGAAGGCCCTCGCGAAGGGATGCGCCCCAACGGGAAGACTTCCATCATGAACGCGCCTCACAAGAGCCTTGCCCTCGCCTGCGCCGCCGTCCTCGCCCTGTCGGCACCGAAGGCCGATGCCGCCTTCGTCACCGCCTTCGAGGACTCGATCATCCAGCCGGGCGGCCCGCGTACCGGCGGGGGCGGGACCACGCTGGTCGACTACTTCTTCAACGCCGAGGGGAGCGGCAACGGCCGGAACGCCAGCTTCGCCGTCGCCGACTTCTCGGGCCTGAGGCTGGGGATCTCGTCGCTCAGTCAGCTCGGCCAGCTCCAGCTCAGGCTGACCGAGGATAACGCCGGCTTCACCAGGCCCGGCCCGATCGCCGTCTACCTGAGCACCGACACGACGACCAATATCGGCCTGGGTACCCCACTCACGTTCCAGGCCCAGAACACGCCGACGGGCCTCGGCACGCAGTTGAATAACGCCGTCGGCAATCAGCTCGGGACCTTCGGTTTCACCGCCACCGGCAGCACGGGCTCGGGGACGGTCGACACCATCGACCTGACGAGGGGCCTGTCGAGTCTGAGCATGGCCGCCCAGACCTCGCTGCTGACCGCGCTGGACAATGGCGGGACGATCCGCCTGGTGGTCGCGTCCGCCGACCCTTCGGGGACCGTCGCCGCGACCTTCGCGGGGATCAACAACACAGACCCCAGCTTCGCGACCGCCGGCCCGGCGCTCGTCGCGACCGCGGCCAGCTCCGCCGTCCCCGAGCCGTCGAGCCTGATCCTGGTCGGCCTCGGCATCGCCGGGATGGCCTCCGCCGCGCGTCGTCGCGCCGCCCGCGTCGCCTGAGCCGGATCGCGGCATGGGCCGCTCGAGCGGGGTCGACGAAGGGCGACCCCGTTTCGCTTTCGAACGGAACGTCCCGCCGACCGAATTTGGGGAGGAGATCGGGCGAGTCCGCCGGCCCTTACTTTACTTGGCCATCCTCGGCCCGCCCCGACGCCCCGGAAACGACGACGAGATTGTCGGGGTCCAGCCTCGGAGGATCGGCCGGGTGGCTGCAAGATCTCCCCCGGAATCCCCGACAGCTTCGGGGCAGATCGCCAGTGCGACCCGAGATCTAAGTCGCCCCAGATCGCCCCTTTTGCCGGACTTGTGCTGTTGGTGTATATTGACCCTACTGGGTGGTTGCCGGTGGGCCCTTGTCCGAGACGTATGGGCCCCTCGCGCGGTGTTGCGATCGGGCCGGCCCTGCCATTTGGGCCCTGTTGCGAGGGTGATTTCGATGAAATCCGGGAATTGCCGGGGATTGCGGGCATTTCGCCCTCGGGCCGAGCGGATGGAAGACCGGCTCGTGATGAGCGGCAATTTTTCGGTCCCGGCGGAAGTCCGGGCGATCCTGAACAGCTCGGTCGGCGGGGCGCCCGTCCGGCCCAACACGCCGGTCCTGCCGCTGGAGTCGGCCTACACGACGGCGACTTACGTCGACCCGACGGTCAAGGTCTTTCAGGGCAACAGGACCAGGATTGGCCAGAGGGACTTCATCGCCCCCGACGTGACATTGAATGCCGTCGGCGGATACATCAAGATCCGGTCGACCTCGACGATCCAGGACAACGCCACGCTGACCGCCAACCCGGCCCGATCGAAGGGGGTCGCCGGGATCTTCGTCGGCGACAACGTGGTGATCGGCACCGGCGCCACGATCATCGGCCCGGCCTCGATCGGCGGGGCGAGCGGTCCGACGACGACGACCGCCGCGGCGGCGACCTCGATCGGCGCCAACGCGGTGATCGACGGCGCCATCATCCAGCCCGGCGCCTTCGTCGGTGCCCTGGCTCGGGTCGGCCCCGGCGTGACCGTCCCGACCGGCTACCGGGTCCTGCCCGGTGCCAACGTCACCGACGAGGCCCAGATCAACGACCCGACCGTGGTCGTCAGGGTGACCTCCGCCGACACCTCGGCGGCGATGGCCAGGTCGGTCATCGCCAACAACTCGGCGCTGGCCCTCGGCTATGCCGAGCTGTATCAGGGCAGCAGCGCGACCGGCGGCGCGGGCAGCGCCGGCCCGATCCCCTCGGCGATCGCGGCGGCGGGCTCGACGATCTTCTTCGGCGGCCTGAACACCGTGCTCGGGGCCAGCGGCGAGCCCACCTCGAAGTACGTCAACTTCGAGCCGGCCGCGGGGACCCCGCAGTTCCTGACCGCCGCCGGGACCTTCGCCAACCTCGCGCCGAACGTGTCGTACCGCTTCCCGGCGCGGGTCGTCGGCCAGGTCACCTTCAACCAGCAGGCCGTCGGGATCGGCTCCGCCTTCAGCAGGACGACATCGATCCGCGCCGATGAAGGGCAGCCGATCGTCTTCGGCGGCCCGATCGCGCACCTCGGCAATCGCGTCTCGATCCACTCGCCCGGCGGCGGGGTCTCGACGACCACGACGACCACCGTCACCACCGCGACCACCGCCGTCGGCGTGACGACCACCACCAGCACCACCACCAACGTCATCACCCCCGGTGCGGCCACGGCCACCGCGGGGACCACCACGGTCACCACCACGGGGGTCAACGCCGCCGGGGTTGCCACCACCGGCGTCATCACGACGACGATCAGCACCAGGACGACCAACCTCGGCACCATCACCATCGGGGCCCGCTTCACGGCCCTCGACGGCGCCGTGATCCTGGGCGGCCCGACGACCAACACCGTGATCGGTCCCGGCGTGACCGTGGGCCGCGGTGCGGTCGTGCAGTCCTCGACCCTCGGCGAGGGAGTCGTGATCGGCAGCCGGGCCTATGTCTCGAACTCGACGATCGCCGTCGGGACCATCGTCCCCGATCGCGCGATCATCATCAACAACGTGGTCCAGGGCACGGTCCAATCCTGACCCCGGGCCGATCGGACACCTCCGCCCCCTCCGACCGGGCCGATGCCCCTCCCGAGACACCGGGCGGGGCGTCGGCCTTCGCCGTGCCGGTTGGAGGCCAATCACGCGGGCCGGATCGCCAGGGCCAGGAATCCGACCGTCGCGACGATCCAGGCGTTCCCGATCCCCCGGGCCAACCGGTCGATCCAGCTCGCCCCGGTCGGCCGGGTCCCCGCCGCCCAGAATCCGAAGAATACCCCGGCGACGGCCAGGCCGGGATGCTCGCCCACCCCGCAGGCGATCGCACCCGCGAGGTTCGCCCCTTCCCTCAGGCGGGGAAGCTGCACGACGTTGTTCCGGGCATCGCCCTGAAGCCGGGTCATACGCCTTCCGGAAAAGAGATGCACCTTCTGGCGCCAACCGCTTTGATTTGGCAGGATGAGGCGAACGATACCCAACTTCGGGAGCCTCACCCGTGCTCGTTGCTGACCACCACACCCTGGACCAACTCCAGTTCCTGGCCGATGCCATCCCCCGGAAACGCTCCTGGAAGCGAGTCCAGGCCATCATCCTTGCCAAACAAGGATGGACCGCATCCCATGTCGCCCAGAGCCTGGGATGCTCGCTCCGCGCCGTCAAGAACCGGGTCGCCCAGTACAACCGCGGCGGCGTCGAGGCGCTCCGCGAGCAACCCCGGCCCGGGCGACCACGCTCCCTGGACCCGGAGCACGACCCCCGGCTCAAGCAGCGGCTCGACGCCCCGCCTACGCCCGAGGATGGTGCCTGTGCCCTCCGGGCCGCCGAGGTCCGCCGGATCCTCGAGCGCGAGTTCGGGGTCCTGATGGGCCGCCAGGCCGTCTACGACCTGCTCCATCGCCTCGGCTACAGCGACCTGATGCCCCGCCCCCACCACGAGGACGCCAACCCGGAGGTCCAGGAATTCTTCAAGGAGATCGTCGTCGAGCCGATCGACGCCATCGCCGCGACGCACCCCGAGAAGGAGGTGCGGACCTACTTCGAGGACGAGGCCAGATTCGGCACCCAGGGGACGATCACCCGGGTCTGGGCCCGCAAGGGGTCTCGGCCCCGGGCGGTGCGGCAGGACGGCCGCGAGTGGCTCTACGTGCTGATGGCGGTCTGCGCCACCACGGGGACGGCCTCGGCGTTGATCATGCCGGAGTTGAACACGGCGGTGGTCCACCGGTTCCTGGAGCGATTCTCGGGCGAGTTACCCGCCGGGGTCCACGCGGTGCTGATCTGGGATGGCGCGGGGTTTCACTCGGGTAAGGACCTCGTCGTGCCGGGGAACGTGAGCCTGATCCGGTTGCCGCCCTACTCGCCGGAGTTGAACCCGGTGGAGAACCTGTGGCATT
>JAABUX010004674.1_pt1 | contig 17219 bp, 18 predicted proteins | sample 5561851 | NCBI WGS metagenome assembly JAABUX01 (sample SAMN10711883, study PRJNA513361) | rock metagenome | isolation source: Antarctica rocks | place: Antarctica: Victoria Land, Richard Nunatak red sandstone | collected 2016-01-03 | reverse complement strand
AGGAGCCGCCCGGCGTGAGCGCCGGGTCGCGCGGGTTCTTGGTCGCGCCGTGCAGCAGGTTCGTGGTGAACCAGCGGAGCGAAAACGCCGGAGTGTTGGTGCGCCCGAGGATGACGGCGCCGGCCCGGAGCAAATTGTCCACCACCGGGCTGTTCACCCGCGCCACGAGATCCCGCTGCAGGGTCAGGCCGTTCGTGGTGGCATAGCCCGCCTGGTCCGCAATGACCTTGACCGTCACCGGCACGCCCGCGAGCGCACCCACCGGCTCCCCCCGCCCAATCGCCGCATCGACCCGGTCCGCCGCCGCCCGGACCTCGTCCGGCCGGTGCTCGACGACCGCGTTGAGCTGCGGGTTGACCGCGTCGAGCCTCGCCAGCGCGTCATCGGCCGCCTCGCGCGCGGAAACCTCCCGCCGGCGGATACGGGCAGCGAGATCGACGGCGGAAAGGCGCCAGAGCTCGGTCATGCAAGGGTCTCCTCCGGTTCGCGGTCAGCCACGCAGTCGAGCGCCAAGGCGATCAGGGTGGCCACGACCCCCGCCGCGAAGATCACCCTATACGAGCCGCCCTCGCGCGCGAACACCGCCGAGTACGCATACGCCGCCGCCGCCTGGAATACCCCGAACGACACCGTCGCATACCCCCAAGCCCGCCGCTGCCCGGCCCGCGGCACCACCTCATGCAGCCGCCCCAGCACCAGCAGCACCATCCCCGGCGTAAACCCCCCGACCACCACGCTCGACACGCCGAGCCACGCCGCCCGATGCGTCACCACTGGCAGCAGCGCCGCCGCAGCCTGCACCAGGAAGCCGATCCGCAGCGCCAGCCGGAAGCCGATCCGGTCCGCCACCCGCCCCAGCACCAACGGCCCCACCGTCGCCCCCAGCCCGTACAGCACCCAAAACGCCGACCCCACCGCCACGCCCCAGCCCAGGCCGCGCGCGATGAAATCGACGAGGAAGATCATGCTCGGCACCAGCCCCGCCGCGTTCAGCCCATACTCCACGATCACCGCCCACGCCGCCCGCCCGAGCCGCCCCGTCCCCGCCTTGCCGTGCTCCGCGATATCCACCCGCGGCCACCCGAACCAAGCCGCGGCGGTGAGGGCGCCGCAGAGCGCGCCCAGGCCCAGCCACGTGCCCGCCATCCCCAACCGCAACAGCAACGGCACCAGCGTCCCGGACGCGACGATCCCGAGCCCCACCCCCGTGAAGATCACGCCCCCCGCCACCCCCCGCCGCGCCAGCGCCACATGCGGCAGGACGAGCGTCGCCCCCAGCACCATGATCACGCCGCCTGACACCCCGGAGGCGAACCGCCACACAAAGAACCAGCCAAACCCGAGCCGCCACGCGCAGGCGAAGAACGCCGCAGTCGCCAGCAGCATCATCGCCCGCAGCGCCCGGCGCGCGCCCATCCGCCTCACCACCCATTGCGCCGCCACCGCCCCAGCCAGATACCCCGCCAGGTTCGCCGCCCCCAAATACGCGGCCCCCGCCGGCGTGAACCACCCAGCGGCGATCAGCGCCGGGATCAGCGGCGAATAGGCGAACCGCGCGAGCCCGATCCCCACCAGGCTGCCGCACAGCCCGGCCCCCGTCGCCGCCCAGACCCGCATCCTACTCCGCCGCCCGCAGCCGCAGCATCGCCGCCCCTCGCACCGCCGCGAGAAAGGCCGCCAGCGCGCTCGACACATGCCCGTCCTGCCGCCGGATGAACACCGTATCCACCCGCCCCTCCCCCGCCGGCAGCGCATGCGCCGCCACCCGTCCCGCCGCCACCGCCCCGGCCACTACGGCCCGCGGCAGCAGGCTGATCCCGATCCCCGCCGCGACGCAGCCGACGATCCCGTCGACCGTCCCGGAATCAAGGCGCCGCACGCCCACCAGCCCCCGCCTCGCGAGCCACGCTTCGAGCCGGTGCCGGTACGCGCAGCCCGCCCGGAACACGACCATCTTGAGCGCCCGCTGCCGCCCCAGCGCCTCGATCGTCCGCATCGTGAGCGGCGTGATGAGCACCAGCTCCTCCTCGAACACCACCTCCTCGGCCAGGTCCCGATGCCGCACCGGCCCCGCGACGAAGGCGCCCTCGAGCCGCCGGGCCAGCACCTCGCTCACTAGCCACTCGCTCGTCTCGGTCACCAGCGTCAGGTCCACCGCCGGGTTCGCCCCGGCAAACGCGGCCAGCACGGGCGGCAGCCGCAGCGCCGCCGTCGTCTCGAGGCTACCGATCCCCAGCGTTCCCGCCGGCGTCCCATCATCGGCCACCGCCTGCCGCGCCGCCACGGTGAGCTGGCTGATCTGCTCGGCAAATGGCAGCAAGCGCTGCCCAGCCTCGGTCAGCGTCACGCCCCTGCTATGCCGCCGGAACAGCACCGCCCCCAGCTCCCGCTCAAGCGCCTGCACCCGCGTCGTCACGTTCGACTGCACGGTATGCAGCGCCTCCGCCGCCCGCCCCATGCTCCCCGCCTTGGCCACCGTAAGGAATACCTGCAAATCCATCACCCACCCGCCGCGACGACGAGCCGGACCCCGAGCAGCCCGACCACCGCCCCCGCCAGCCGGTCCACCACCGGCTTCACGCGCAAATGCGTCGCGCGCGGCCGCGCCGCCGAGAACGCGAGCGCCACCAGCAAATACCAGCCGCTCTCGACCAACATCACCGCCGCCGGGATCGCCACCAGCGCCCAGCCCGGCAACGCCGCCGGCAGCAGCGCGGCAAAGATCGCGGCATACACCACCGCCGCCTTCGGGTTGCTGACCTGCGTCGCGAGCCCCAGCCCGAACGCCCGTCCCACCCTGCCCTGGCGCGCGACGCCATCCGGGGCATCGAGCGGCGCATCCGCTCCTCGCCAGATCCGCCACGCCAGCACCAGCAGGTACACCCCTCCCACCAGCTTGAGCCCCGCATCCAGCCACCGCGCCTGCGCCAGCAGCACCACTAGCCCGGCAATCGCCAGCGCCGCGAACCCCACGCCGCCCACGCCGATCCTCAGCGCCGCCGCCACCCCCGCCCGCCGCGATTGCGCCACCGCCGTCCGTGCCACGAAGACAAAGCTCGGCCCAGGGCTCATCGCGCCGACCAGAACCGACCCCGCAATGCTCAGCACCGCCCAAGCCGGACTCACGGCAGCAACCCTTTCGCCTCGGCCCACACCCGGCGCACCACTTCGCCCGCCGGCTCCGCCCGTGCGAGCGCCGCGCCCTGCCCCGCCCAAGCCTGCATCCGCCCGACATCGCGCGCTTTGGCCGCATCGGCACGCATTGCCGCAGTCAGGCCTCGCTGCACCGGATAGGGCGCGGGGGCGGGGCCTTCCGCCGCTGCCTTGACATAGGCCCCCGCAACGGCCCGCCCGAGCCGCCCGCTAAAGGCCCGCGTCGGCACGGTCCCCTCCGGCTCGATCTCGGCGAGCGCGTCCGCCCAGGCCGGATTGACCGCGGCCTCCGGGCACCGCAGGAACGCCGTGCCGAGCTGCACCGCACTTGCCCCCAACGTCAGCGCCGCCGCGACGCCCCGCCCATCGCCGATCCCCCCGGTCGCGATCACCGGCACCGCCAGATGGTCTACCAGGCGCGGCAGCAACGCCAAAAGCCCGACCCCTTGCCGTTCCGCCGCACTTGCGTCGAACGCGCCGCGATGGCCCCCCGCCTCGATCCCCTGAGCGACGATCGCGTCCGCCCCCGCCGCCTCCGCCGCGCGCGCCTCGGCCAGTGTCGTCGCGCACGCGAACCAGGCGATCCCGCGCGCCTTCAACGCGGCGACGAAGCCGGCCGGGAACACTCCCATGATCGACGACACCACACGTGGCGCGGCCGCGAGCAGCGCTTCGCACTGTGCATCGAAATCCGGCGGCGCCGCATCGCCTGCCGCCGGCGGCACTGGCGGCCCCCATTCGCCGAGGAACGCCCGGACGCGCGCTTCGGCCGCCGGGTCGCGCACTGGCGCCGGGTCGGGGACCCACAGATTGAGCTGGACCGCGCCGTTGCTGGCCGCCCTGAACTCGGCCATCCATGCCGCGATCCCGTCCGGCGGCGTCAGCAGCGCGCCCATACCGCCCATACCGCCCGCATTTGCGACGGCAGCCGCGAGTGCCGCGGGGCAGGCGCCCGCCATCGGCGCCTCCAGGATCGGTACGCCCAGCCCAAACCGCTCGCAGAATGCCTGTGCCCGGTCCCGCGCACTCCTGTCCGCCATCGCCGCCTCCTCCCAACACGGCGCCATGCTGGCCCGCCCGCGCCATCAACGGAAGCGGTTATCCGCGATACCAGCCATCTCAGGAAGAGATTGCGCCGATCAGCGCGCGAGACGCCGGTCCACGAAATCGAGCCGGTCCTGGCCCCAGAAAATCTCGTCGCCGATGACGTAGCTCGGTGCGCCGAACACGCCACGGGCGAGGGCCGCCTCGCTGTCAGCCACCCGGCGCTCGGCCCAGCGCGGCTCCGCGCCCAATGCGAGCAAGTGATCCGCGTCGAGCCCCGCATCCCCGATCAGCCCGGCGAGAGTCGCCCGGTCGCCGGTGTCCCGCTCCTCTTCCCAAAGCGCCCTCAGCACACGGTGGGCAAGGCGCACCGCCGGCCCATCGCCCAAAGTCTCCCTCACGGCGATCACGCATTGGGCGGCGAGGGCCTCCTGCGCTGGAAAAAAGCGCGGCTCGATCGTGATCGGGATAGCGAGGTGGTCCCGCCAGCGCGCCAGTTCCTGCAAGCGATAGGCCTGGCGTTGCGGCGCCCGCTTCGGCAAAGGCAGCCCGCCCGAAGCTGGGAAGACGCGCCCGAAGTCGATCGGGTAGATGCGCAGGCTAGCGTCGTGCCGGGCGGCGATCGCCTCGATCCGGGCGGCGCCTAGATGGGCCCAGGGCGAGTTAAGCGATGCGTAGTAGTCGATATGCACTCAAGCGTCCCGCTTCTTCTTCTGGGTGGCTTTGGCGCCGGGGCTCAGCCACCACTTGACCGGCTGCGGCTCACGCGGCTTCGCCGAGCGCACCGGGCGGGCCGGCTTCGCTGGGACAGGCGGCGGCCCCACCCGCGCGTGGAGTGTCGCAACGGCCTCGTCCCGCGCGAGCTCGGCATGGCCAAGCTTGGTCTGCAGGTCCCGGATCGTTTCCTGCGCGTGCCGCAAAGCCTGTTCGGCGTGCTCGCGCGCCGCCCGCTCGGTCGCGAGAGCCTCCGCAAGATGGCCGTCCGGCGCCGCCGTCGCTTCCTTTTCCGGCACGAACCGCCGCCGCGCCCGGCCCGGCCCGAACCCCTTCTCTTCCACGCGCCCAGCAAAGGGCGAGGCCCGGCGCGCACGCCCCTCGAGCCCAAGCGCCCGGCGCATCCGCGCCTCGGTCTCATCGACCGCATCGGCGGCAGGATCGACGGCCGGTTCCGCAACCGGCGCCGCAGGATCGCTTTGTCGCCCCAGGGTCACCGGCAGAGTGAGCGTCTTATTCATTCCAATTGCCTTTTTGTCGCGCAAGTCGAAGTCATCAATGTGGGGGCACAGTAAGTAGTCGCAGGCGCGCGACCCAGCCCATGACTTGTAGGAGCAGCCAATCGCAGGTTTTCCCATTTTGTCAATCGGCCGAGAACAACCCCACGATGGCGCTATGGCCTGACATCATGGACACCCGGACCAAGTGCGGCCATGACGGGAGAGGCGCGGAATTCGGCCCCGTGACCATGCAGCCGTGCAAAACGGCCCTCTGTATGGAAGCAAACCGTTCGCAGCGGTTGCGGGTAGCCCCATCCTGAGCGACCGCCTCGACCTTTGACAATATAAATGCGTGTTTTATTAAGTGTGATGGGTGCCGCTATCGTCCAGTTGCCGCCTCACCCTATCAACGCTCGCGTCGAGGCCGAGGCGGGACTAGAGCTAGTGTCACGTTCGGTCGTCGGGATTTTGAGTCGGTGCAAGAAGGGCCTTAAGGAGCAAGCGTGCGTCAGACGGTTTGGTTCGCGCTGCTACTTGTCGTGCCCCAGCTCACCTGGTCCAGCTGGCCATCGGTAGCAGCCCCAGCCACGCCCACATTCGTTCAAACCTCCTGCACGATGCCAGACGTGGCCGATGTCCTGCCGCGTCTGCGATGCGGGACCGTCCGCGTGCCGCGCGACCACGCGCACCCTGACCGCGGCACGTTCGCCCTGGCAGTCGTCGTCATTGCCAGTGAGCAGCCATCCGCGCCAGACCCAGTTGTCTATATCAGCGGCGGCCCAGGGGGACCGTTGACGGTCTATGCTGGACACCAGTCGCGCACCCCATACGCACCCGGCCGTGATCTGATCCTGATTGACCAGCGAGGCACCGGACGGTCGGAGCCGGACATCTGCCGGGCGCTGAACCCGCGCTTGCTACGGGACACCCTAGCGGTTGCCACCGACCAAGGCCCGGAAGCCGCGAGACATCGCCGGGAAGGCGACCAGGCCTGCCGGGACTCGGCAACCAGGCGCGGGATTGACCTTACCAATTTCGGCACCCAGGTGACGACCGAGGATTTTGAGTGGGTCCGCCGCGCACTCGGCATCGGGCAGTGGAACGTCTATGGCGAGTCCTACGGCACCACGGTCGCCATGACGCTCGCGGCACGGCACCCGGACACCATTCGCTCGCTCATACTCGATTCTGTTTACCCGCCCGATCCCGTGCCGCTCTGGTCCAACATCGTGGGCGACGCGCGCCATGCCTTCTTCGCAGCGTGCAGCGCGAGCCGGGCCTGCGCCGCCATCTCCCCCGACCTCGAACGAACCTACACGGAAACACTTGACCAGCTCCGCAACCACCCTCTGACGCTCAGCATGACTGCGGACCTGCAACTTCCAAACAACCAGGTCACGCTGACGGCGCAGTTGTTCCCGCTCGTGATCGCTCACCTAACTCTACTACCCCACCGCCTACCCGACGCTTCCCGCCATCATCCAGTCAGTGCATGACGGAGACAGCAAGCGCGCCGGTGCGGCGGTGGCCAGGATACTGGCAGATTTCGCCTCCTTGGACCTTGGCTTGCACAAGGCCGTGGAATGCCGGGACCGCCCCCATTTCCGCACAAGCCTTCCAACCAGCTCTACGGTGAGTGCGATGCCTGGGCGCCGCTTGGCCCGGCCCCGCTGCTGCCGCTCGGCACCGCTGTGCCAACCCTGGTCCTGTCCGGCCAGTTCGACCCGGTGACCCGTCCCGCTGCGAGCAAGCACATTGCTGACCTGATTGGCCCCGCGGCGCATTGGGTCGAGTTTCCCCGCCTCGGCCACAACGTCCGCGCGTTCAGCCCGTGCGGCACGGGGATCGTGTCGGCGTTCATCGCCGATCCGCGCCACCTGCCCGACACGTCCTGCATCGAGCGCCGTCCACCAATCCGGTTCACCTCGCAGAGCCAGACACCCTGATTGCAAGAACGAGCCCGTCTCACCAGGCCGTTGCCAACGCCATCTTCCACGCCGACAGCCATTCTGCGCAGCTTCGCGGCCACCGGCCCAATTCACGCTGACGCACGACCCGAACAGCGCTAGGCTCCGCCACCCCGATCAGGAGCCTCCATGCACGATTCCGTCGCAGCCAACCCCGAGGAGCTAGGCTTCTCCGCCGCCCGCCTCGCCCGCATCGACCGCTGGCGCGACGGCTGGGTCGCCTCCGGCAAGCTTCCCGGCATGCTCACCCTCGTCGCGCGCCGCGGCCGGATCGCCCATCTCGGCATCACCGGGCAGGCCGACCTCGCCCGCGCCGTCCCACTCGCGGCGGACACGCTCTTCCGCATCTATTCCATGACCAAGCCACTCACCAGCGCCGCCATCCTCATGCTCTACGAGGAGGGCCGCTTCCAGCTCGACGATCCCATCACCCGCTTCCTGCCGGCGTTCCAAAATATGCGCGTCTTCGCCGGGGGCAACCGCACCCGCCTCGAGACCGTGCCGGCCGAGCGGGACATCACCTTCCGCGACCTGCTGACCCACACCGCGGGCCTCACCTACGGCTTCATGGACGCGACCCTCGTCGACGCCCTCTACCGCGACCGCGGCATCGACTTCCAGACCTCCGACGCGACCCTCGCCGAGATCGTCGAGCGCGTCGCCACCCTCCCCCTCCTCGCCCAGCCCGGCCGCGAGTGGAACTACAGCATCGCGACGGACGTCCTCGGCCACCTCGTGGCGGTCCTCTCCGGCCAACCCTTCGAGCGCTTCCTGGAGGAGCGCATCCTCATCCCCCTCGGCATGGCCGACACCGGCTTCCACGTCCCGCCCGAGAAACTCCCCCGCCTCGCCGCCTGCTACGCGCCCGGCGCGGACGACATGCTCGCCCTGATCGACGACCCTGCCGCCAGCCGCTTCGCCACCCGTCGCCCGATCGCCTCGGGTGGCGGCGGCCTCGTCTCGACCGCCGCCGACTACCTCCGCTTCTGCCAGATGATGCTGAACGGCGGCGCGCTCGGCGGCGTCCGGTTGCTCGGCCGCAAGACCGTGGCGCTGATGACCGCGAACCACCTCGCCGGCGACCTGGCCGCAATGGGCCAGCCGCGCTTCAGCGAATCCTCCTACGCCGGCATCGGCTTCGGCCTCGGCTTCTCCGTCACGCTCGACCCCGCGCGCGCGCAAATCCTCGGCACGCCGGGCGAATACGCCTGGGGCGGCGCCGCCAGCACCGCCTTCTGGATCGACCCAGCCGAGGAACTCATCGCCATCCTCATGACCTAGCTCATCCCCTCCTCCGCCTACCCCATCCGCCGCGAGTTCCGCGTCCTCGCCTACCAGGCCCTCGTTGACGGACCGTAAGGCCCCGCCTGGAGCGGTTTCAGGTTGACTGTCCAGTCTGCCTGGAAACGCTCCAGGTCAGATCTTGAACGCCTCCATCGTCTCCGGCGCGAACAGCTCCTCCGGCGACAGCCGACGCTGCGAAAGCCCCTGTTCGTGGTGGTAGCGCACGAACGTCTCGAGCACGTGGCGGTTCGGCTCGAAACCGTAGCTCCACCAATCCGCGCCCATCTCGCGCCGGGCCTCCTCGACGGCCGCCGCCTGCCACGGCAGCATCGTCTTCAGCGCCGCCGTCTCGCCCAACCCCTGGTAGGCGATGCGCTGGCTCGCAACAAAGGCCTTGGCCAGGCTCTGCGCAACCCACGGATTGGCCCGATACAGCGCCCGGCGGATCGCCACGACGTGCATGATCGGGAAAATGCGCGTGCGCCGGAAATACGCCCGCTCGACCGTCACGTAATCCTCGAACAGCCGCCGCACCCGCTCCGGTTCCGTATAGAACGTGCCCGGCGCCCGCGCCGTGTGCAACGCGTCGATCTCCCCATCGGCCAGCATCCGCGACAGCGTCTTGTGCGCCGGGATCGGTTGCAGCCTGATCCGCCCCGGCAGGTCCAGCTTCAGCTTCTCGACCCGCCCCGGTTCCTCCTCCCCACCGCTGAAATACTCGACGCTCTCCACCGGCACGCCATACTCGTCCGCCAGGATGCCGCGAATCCACACCGGCGCCGTCATCTGGAACTCCGGCACGCCCACCCGCTTCCCGACCAGTTGGCCGGGCTCGGTGATGCCGGAAGCGGCGCTCACGAAAATGCAGGAATGGCGGAAAAACCGGGACGGAAAAACCGAGATCGCAATGAACGGCGGCTCCTCGCGCATCAGCGTCACGCAATACGAGCTGAGCGACATCTCCGCCGCATCGAACTCCTGGAACCGCGCCATCCGGAAGAACGTCTCTTCGACCGGCAGGTTGAGGTAGTTGAGCGCGATCCCATCCGGCTGCACCACCCCCTCGGCGAGCCCGCGCGTGCGGTCATAGTCCCAGCAAGCAAGCGTAACCGGCAGCTTCGGCAATTTTTTCTCTCTTCCAGAAATTCAACCCTGTGCGGCCCTTCCACACGCTGTCAACCTTGCCGGGACCGCCGATCCGGCACCGGCTCGAAGCACCCCGTGCTAGGCTCGCGCACCAGCAGGCGACCCGTAGCGACCCCAAAATAGGCCCCATGCAACGCCAGCGCACCGCAATCGACCCGCGTGCGGACCCAAGGAAAAGTCATCAGGTTCTTCAGGCTGTGTTCGACCGAGGCGAGTTCAAGCCGGCGCAAATACCCGGCGTCGTCCTGGCCCCGCGCCCCGACGCTCCGGGCCACCGGCGCGATCTGCGACATCCACCGGCCGATGAAATCGCCTGCGGATAGTGGCTTTTGCTCGTCGGCAAACGCCCGGATGCCGCCGCAGAAAGCGTGGCCGAGCACGATGATGTGCTTGACCCCGAGCGCCTGCACGCCGAATTCGAGCGCCGCGCTGGTGCCATGCTGCGAGCCGCGGTCCGGCTCGCAAGGCGGCACCAGATTGGCGACGTTGCGCACCACCAGCAATTCGCCCGGCGCCGCATCGAAGATGACCTCCGGCGAAACCCGCGAATCGACACAGCCGATCACCATGATCTCCGGGCGCTGCCCCGCCTCGGCCAGCATCTCGTAGCGGGAGCGCTCGCTTGCGAAGCGGCCCTCCAGGAAGGCGCGATACCCCTCGGTCAACCGTGTTGGGAACATGAGTCCTCCTCTTGGCAGACCTGGCCTCCGCAGGCCAACCCCATCGCGCACCGCTCGACGGCGGCCGGCTCCTCCATCGGCGCAAAAGCTGCCGCAGTCCGGCCCGGCACGCACTGGTAAACCGCCGCCGTGCTGCCCGGACCGCCCCCGGTGTGGCCGACGTAGAGCGCCCCCGTGTCGCCCACGCCGATCATCAAGCCGAGACCGTACCCCGCCATCCGCCACGGCCGCCCCGGAACCGGACCGCCCACCGGGTGCGCCGCCAGCATCGCGGAGCGCAGCGCCTCGGGCAGCAAGCTCCCGCCGAGCAGCCGGTGCAGCAGCAACGCCGCACTGGCGGCAGGACCGATCAGCAGGCCATGATAGACCCATCCCGGATGGTACCCAGCCGCATTCCCCCACGCCGTCGCGGCCAAATCGGCAGGCTCGTGCACGACCCGCACGCCCGCGACGCCAAGCGGGCCGAGCACCAAGCGGTCGAGCGCCACGCCAAGCGCCAGGCCAGTCGCCTCCTCGACCAGGTCGCGGACGAGCAGGTAGCCGACATTCGAGTACGCCCACCCCTGCCCAGGCTCGAAAACAAGCGTGTCCGCCGCCACTTCCCGCAACAGCCGATCGCGCGGCCATGGCGGCCCGCCCGCAGCAACATCCGCATGGTAAGCCGCGAGCCGCCCATATTCCGGCAGTCCCGCTCGATGCTGGAGCAGGTGACGGAGGGTGAAGGGCCGCCTGCCGACCGGCTCATCCAGGCAGAGCCGCCCTTCAGCGACCAGCCTGAGCGCGGCCGCAGCCAGCACGGTCTTCCCAAAGCTCCACCACGGCACCGGCGCCGGGTCGCTCGCGCCCGCCTCGTCCGTCACCACGGCCCTGATAAGGCGCGGTGCAGTCACGCCAACCCCGCCAGTCAAAAAATCACTCCCGTGCGCACCCCGAGGATCGCCGCATCGCCAAGGCGCTTGCCCGGCCGGTTCGGGTTGAGGATGCCGCCACCAGGGCTGAACACGTATTGGAAGTCCGGCTGCACGGTCCACCACGGCGCCAGCGCCGCCTGATAGCTCAGCTCCAGCACCGTCTCGCTGCTGCGGACCGGGTAGAACCCTCCTGAGAAAGCCGCCAGCGCCGCATCGCCCGCCCGCGCCCGGTCGCCGATACGCGCCCACCCCAACCCCAGCCCCGCCGTGTCGTTGTCGCGCCCGAACGCCCCCTTGTATGTAACCCCCCCATTCACCGACATATTGACCTGGTTGCGGTCCCCCGGCGCCCCCATGGCGCGGATAAACACCCCAGCGCCGCCATCCTTGGCGCCGGGCGGGCGATAGACGAGCTGATCGACCACCCCATAGACGCTCCAGTCGTTCCGCCGCGCCCTCGGCGGGTTGGCGAACGCTGCCGCCGCAGTGATCGGCCCAACCGTGAAGAACTGGTCGGTAAAGGCGTTCGAGTTGTACCACGCCCCCAGCTTGTAGGTGCCGGCCAGCCCAGGCGCGTCGCCACCCGGGTTGATCGCGTATTGCACCTCGCCGATGACGAAAACCCCGCTATTCAAGTCGAAATTGGTCCCTGACGCGTCCCGCCGCTGCGGATCGCCAACGCCGAGCCCCGCCGGGCTGCCGTTATACACCCCGAGCAGCACCGTAAGCGGCTCGAGCGGCTGCGCCCGGAGCCGCACTCCCAACGCCGCCAGCGGATAGGCCGGCCCGCCCGACGGCAGATCGACCGACGGCAGCGTCGCCCACCCAAAACCCGCATTGAAAAAGAGCCCGCCATACTGGCTCACCATGAACTCCTGGTCGGCGCCCTGCTGCCCGATCTTCACATCGGCCCGGCCACCCAGGAAGGATTGCTGGTACCACCACTCGAACAGCCGCGTGGACCGGTCGGCTTCGAGGCTGCTGACGATGTTCAGATTGTTGATGTTGTTGCTCGACAGCCCACGCCCATGGATCTGGAACGCGCTGATATTCACGATGCCCCCGGACAGGCCGACCGCCTTGCCCAGGTCCACGCCGAGACTCGCCTCCGTCAGTCCCTCATAGACCGCCCCGCTCCGCCGCCCCCCCGTCGGGTTGCCCAGCACCTCGCTCGTTTCGGCAAGGCCCAGCGAGACCCCATGGTTGCCGAGCAGACTCCGCAGCCCGCCCATATCGCCGAGCAGATTCGCGCGCTCCCATAGGCCCGTCGGCGCCTCCGGAGAAGGCGCTTTCGATGGCGCTCCCGTCTGCCCAGGCGCCGGCCCCTGGCGCTCCGCGGGTGCAGCCGGCGCCGTCTGCTCCGCCGCGGAGGTCTGCGCCCCCGCCGGCCCAGCCCCCGCCAGCAACCCAGCCATCCCCAGCACGTAGACCCGGCAACACAGCATCTTGGTTCCCCGCTCGCCTCGGCTGGACAGCACAAATGTTATGTTATAGCGTTTCTTCATTCAAGCATTCCTTCTCACCCCAGGAACCTCGATGACATTCCGTGCCTTCGCCATTCTCGCCATCCTGGCCGCCCCGGCGCTGGCGTATGCCGGGACCCCTGTCAAAATCGTCGCCGCCGAAAACTTCTACGGCGACATCGCCCAACAGATCGGCGGCCCCGACGTGGCGGTCGCCAGCATCCTCAGCAACCCCGACCAGGACCCCCACCTTTTCGAGGCCAGTCCCGCCGTCGCCCGCCGCCTCTCGGAAGCGCGCATCGCGATCTCCAACGGCCTCGGTTACGACCCCTGGATGCAGAAGCTCCTCGCCGCCGCGCGCAACCCCGGCCGCCAAACGATCGTCGTCGCCGACCTCGTCGGCCGCAAGCCCGGCGACAACCCGCATATCTGGTACGATCCCGCGACCATGCTGGCCCTCGCGCGCGCCCTCGCGGACGCCCTCGCCACCGCCGACCCCTCCCAGCACGCCGCCTACCAGCAGCGCCTTGCCCAGCTCGTGCAATCGATGCGCCCGGTCCAGGCGCGCATCGCCGCCCTGCACGTCCGCCTCGCCGGCACGCCCGTGACCGCCACCGAACCCGTCTTCGGTTATATGTTCGAGGCCCTCGGCATGACCGTCCGCAACCTGCCCTTCCAGCGCGCGGTGATGAACAACACCGAGCCGAGCGCCTCCGAGATCGCCGCGTTCGAGGACACTCTGAAAACCCGCCAAGTTCGCCTCCTCGTGTACAACAGCCAAGCCTCGGACCCGGTCGCCGACCGCATGGCAAACCTCGCCCGCGCCTCGCACGTCCCCGTGCTGGGCGCAACCGAGACCGAGCCGCCCGGCGTCACCTACCAGGCCTGGATGCTGGCCACCCTCGACGCGATCGACCGCGCCTTGCCGGACTAGAGCGTCATCCGGCCAAACGGGATCACCAGCGTGAACGCCATCGAGTTCCGCGACGTCCGCTTGGCGCTCGGCGGCCGTGTCGTCCTGGACGGCGTCAGCCTCGGCATCGCTGCGCGCGAGTTCGTGGGCGTGCTCGGACCGAACGGCGCCGGCAAGACGACCCTGCTGCGTGCTGTCCTCGGGCTGGTGCCGCCGGGCCACGGCACGATCCGCGTCCTCGGCCAACCTCCCGCACGCGGCAACCCGGCCATCGGCTACCTGCCGCAGACCCGCGGCGCCGTCGCCAACTTGCGGCTGCGCGGCTGGGATTTCGTCGCCGCGATCCTCCACGGCCACCGCCTCGGCCTGCCGGTCCCGGGCAAGGCGGGTCGCGCCGAGATCGATCGCGCCCTCGACCTGGTCGGCGCCCGCGCCCAGCGTCCCCTCGCCGAGACCTCCGGCGGCGAGCGCCAGCGCCTGCTGCTCGCCCAGGCGCTGATCGGCCGGCCCCGGCTGCTGCTGCTGGACGAGCCGCTGATCAGCCTCGACCCGCCCAATCAGCGCGGCATCGTGGAACTCGCGAAGTCGCTCCAGGCCGAACTCGGCATCACCGTGCTGTTCAGCGCCCACGAGCTGAACCCGCTGCTCCACGCGCTCGACCGCGTGCTCTACCTCGGCCACGGCCAAGCCGCCCTCGGCACCGTGGACGAGGTGATCACCGGCCCGGTGCTGTCCCGCCTCTACGGCGCCGAGATCGACGTGGTGCGCGCCGGCGGCCGCATCTTCGTCATGTCCGGCCAGCACGGGGCGGACCCCGGCCATGCTTGACTACGACTTCATGCGCCAGGCCTTCGCGGCGGCCACGGTCGTCGCCATCGTCTCGGGCCTGGTAGGCTACTTCCTCGTGCTGCGCGGCCAGTCCTTCGCCGGCCACGCGCTGTCCCACGTCGGTTTCGCGGGCGCCACCGGCGCGGTCCTGGTCGGCGCCGCGCCGCTCGCCGGCATGGTCCTCGCCACCGTCGCCGCCGGGATCGGCATGGGCCTGATGGGCGAACGCCTCGCCCAACGCGACGTGGCGATCGGCATCGTGCTCGCGCTCTCCCTCGGCTTCGGCCTCCTCTTCCTGCATTTCGTCACCGCATTCGCCACCCAGGCCACCGCGCTGCTGTTCGGCAACGTGCTGGCGGTGAGCCTCAGCACCGTCTGGACCCTTTTAGCACTCGGCGTGCTGAGCGTGTCGGCGCTCGCCGCGATCTCCCGCCCGCTGCTCTTCGCCACCCTGCAGCCGGAACTCGCCGAGGCAAAGGGCGTCTCGCTGCGGCTCTACTCCGTGCTGTTCCTCGCCATCGTCGCCCTCGCCACCGCGGAATGCGCGCAGATCGTCGGCGTGCTGCTGGTCTTCACCCTCATGGTCGGCCCGGCCGCCACCGCCCAGCGCCTGACCAGCGGCATCGGGCGCGGCCTCCTGCTCGCCGCCGCCCTGGCGCTCGCCGAGGCTTGGCTCGGGATCACCCTCGCCTTCTACACCGACTGGCCAAGCAGCTTCTGGATCGCCGCGCTGAGCAGCGCCGTCTACCTGTTGGCCGCCCTGCCCCGGAAAACTTGACCCGGATTCAGAGCCCATTTCGAAATGCGCTGCAGCGAGTCGGCTGTCGTGGTTTTTCGAGCACCGGAGCGGAGTGGCCATCCGGGCCATGAGCACCGAAGCACAGGAAAACCGCGTCAGACGGCCGCTGCAGTAGCATTACGGAACGGGCTCTCAGGCCAGGCTCGCGCACGCGGCGCAAGTGCCGTCCAGCTCGATCACCGCATTGCCGGGCTGGAACCCGGCCCTCGCCGCGGCGTGGGCGAGCGCCGCCGCCACCCCGCTATCCTCGATCTCCGCCACCGTCCCGCATCGCCGGCAGATCAGGAACTGCACCGCATGCTGGCGATGCGCCGCCCCGGTGCACGCGACGAAGGCGGTCAGCCGCTCCACCTTATGGACCAGCCGCTGCGCCATCAGGAAATCGAGCGCGCGATAGATCGTCGGCGGCGCCGCACCCTTGCGGGTCGCGCGAAGCCGGTCGAGGAGCTGGTATGCCGTAGGGGGCGCCTCCGCGTCGAGGACCAGGCCCAGCACGTGCCGGCGAAGCTCGGTGAGGCGCGCCCCGTGCCGAAGACAAGCCTCCGCCGCCGCCTCGAGCTGCGCCTCGATCCCCTCACGCTCCCTCCCGCTCGTCATCCCGAAGCCGCTGCCCGGGACGCGCGGGCCTGCAGGAAGGCGGGCACCAGCACCGGCGCGATCGCCACGAGCGGCGCCACGTGCTCCTCCCGGTAATGATGCTCGGCATCCAGCAGGTTCATCGTGCCGAGACAGGCGCCGTCATACACCACCGGCACCCCGATGCACGCACCGAGGCCCATATCCTCGATCAGCGCATGATCGAAGAATGCCCAGCGTATGGCCTCCTTGTCGCGGCCAAGGAAAGGTTGGCGCCGGCGCAGCACCAGATCGCCCCACTCCGTCGCCCCCATCGGCTTGCGCCCAGCCACCGGATACTCCTCCGGCCGGCTGGAATAGACCCGCGCCACCTCAGCCCCATCCACCACCAGCAACGTGAAAAGCCGATGGCCGGCGACCTCCCGCGTCGCCTGCTCGATCGCCCGGTAAAGCGTCTCCGGCTGGCCCGGCAGGGTCAGCGCCGCAAGCAGGTCGTGAATTGTCGGCATCGTCACACTCCTAAGCTCGAGGGGCCGGCGGGATACGCTCGGGCAGCAACCCAGCCGGGCGGAAGCGCAGGATAAGCAGCAGGGCCAGGCCGATCAGCATCGCCTGCACGGACGCAAGCTGCACCGGCGCCAGGCCCGGCACCGCTGCCGCCACGAACCGCGCCGCCTCCAGGAATCCTATCACCGCAAACCCGCCCAGCACCGCCCCCAGCGGCCGCCCGACCCCGCCCGCCGTCACCGCCAGGAACACATAGAGCGTGATCAGCGGCTGGAACAGGTCGGGCGAGATGTATGACTGGAAATGCGCATAAAGCGCACCCGCCAGCCCAGCGATCGCCGCCGACAGCGCGAACGCCTCGAACTTGAACCGCAGCACGTTCTTGCCGGCAAACCGCGCCAGCTCCGCATCCTCCCGCACCGCCCGCAGCGCCCGCCCATACGGCGAACGGTCGAGCCGGCGGAGCACGAACCAGGTAAGCGCCACGATCGCCGCCGTGAGCCCCAGATACGCCGCATAGAACCCCGGCAGCCCAAGCCCGCGAAACGGCGCCGAAATGCCGGAAATCCCGTCCGCCCCCCGCGTCAGCCATCGCTCGTTCAGCGCGACCAGCCGGATCACCTCGGCAAACCCCAGCGTCACGATGGCAAGATAGTCGTCCCGCAGCCGCAAGGTCGCAAACGTCACCACCACCCCCGCCACCACCCCGGCCGCCACCGCCGCAGCAAGCCCAG
>JAABUX010004673.1_pt1 | contig 17219 bp, 15 predicted proteins | sample 5561851 | NCBI WGS metagenome assembly JAABUX01 (sample SAMN10711883, study PRJNA513361) | rock metagenome | isolation source: Antarctica rocks | place: Antarctica: Victoria Land, Richard Nunatak red sandstone | collected 2016-01-03 | reverse complement strand
TTGAGCTTGCGGAAAAGATTAAGAAGGATCAGTTCAAGATCGGAAAGCTGCCTGGCAGACCAGCGACTGCCCCGGAAATCTGGGCAGCGCTTCTCGCCGTCTGCGATCTACGACAAACGTCAGAACGCAGATCCAGCCCGTCCCTGCGAGTTTGCACTCGATCCCAACCTAGTTCCTAAAAAGTTGTTCACTCTCTCCCAATTCGGTAGAGCCACTGTCCGGGATCGGAAAACTCTGAAGCTGCGCTCTCTTTTCGTAAGAGAAAGGCTTGGTTGTTATACCACGCCTCTGATTGAGGTCTCAAGGTTCATCGATGAAAAGCGCAGCGAGTAGCGAACAGCGCGTTCGCAGCACCCTGACATCTCACCGTTTTGTCTCGAACGCGACTCGATGGATCCGCGCTGGCCGTGAGCCGAGCGAAGCGCACGCAGAGAGTTCTGGAAGAGTGAAGAGCGACTTCGGCTTGGCGTTGGATACAGCATCGATCCATCCAGGTGTGGGAGCCCGACATAAAACGGGATGAGGCTCAATCTAACCTCCGGTTTTCGGAGGGTGCAGGCCCATCTCGGAAATCTGTTTCGCAGTTACGTTTCTATGTGGGACGTAACCGCTCGGATAAAGGCTAAGAAAAAGCTCGAAGCCTCTGAGTGCTGGTACCGCGAATTCTTCGACTTAAATCCGCTCCCTTCCTGTATTTACAATCCCAAAACGCTCTGCTTCAGTGAAGTGAACGAAGCAGCCGTGCGGCACTACGGATACACTCCGGAACAGTTCCTCTCTATGACCGTGAAAGATTTCAGCATTCCGGAGGAAGCTGAACTAATAGAGCGGGAGTTGGCCAAAGATACCAAAGTCCCCCCCGCCCCGTCTGGCCCTTGGCGGAGCCGGCGCGCCGACGGCACCATAATCGAAGTAGAACTCGCGCTGCGCGCCCTTTCTGAGACCGCGCGCCTGGTCGTGATTCGAGACGTCACGAAGCAAAGGCGTGCTGAGGCACTCCGGTTAAGCGAAGCAACCCTGCAGGAGGCTCAAAAGATTGCTCGGTTGGGCAGCTGGGAGCTCCGTTCCAGATCGAGCTTTGTTACCTGTTCGGCGGAGACATTCCGAATCTGTGAATTGGAAGCTCCGTCGCAGGAGCTGCCTTATGCGGATTTTCTGAATATGGTCCACCTGGACGACCGGGACCGAATCGATTCGGCAATTGAGAACGCGTTGCAGCAGAAGCAGGGTTATGATCTGCAGTTCCGGATTCGCCGCCGGAATGGAGAGCTTCGTTACATCCATGGACGCGGGCAATACTCAAATGGATCACGCGAGCGACTTGCAGGAACGATGCTTGACATCACCGAGCAGAAGCAGTTTGAGGATGCCTTGCAGCAATCCCTCCAGGAGAAGGAAGTTTTACTCAGGGAAATTCACCACCGAGTCAAAAATAATCTATACGTGATTTCCTGCCTCTTGAACATGCAGGCGGAAATAGTGCAGGAGAAGACTGCTTCTGCCGCTTTGCGGGAGAGCGAGCGACGAGTCATGGCGATGGCTTCGATCCACGAAAGCCTATACGGTTACAATCGATTAGACAGAATCAATTTCTCCGAGTACGCGCAAACGCTCGTCCAGAACCTCCTTGAGTCTTACGTACAAAGCGGCGCGGAAATCGAAGGCAAGTTTTCACTAGCGCCTATTGAACTGGATATCGAGCAGGCTATACCTTGTGGGCTCATTCTCAATGAGCTCGTCACGAACGCGCTGAAATATGCATACCCGCACCAAGCTTCAGGCAGTATCTCTGTCACGTTCCAACAGATTGCTGACCAAAAGGTCTCGCTGTCAGTCGCGGACAATGGCCCAGGTCTCCCGGCGGAGTTCGATTGGAATGGATCGAAATCGTTGGGGATTACGATTATCAAACTGTTAACGAAGCAATTGGGGGGAACCCTCCAAATCGAATCCTCGGACACTGGAGCCACCTTTATGCTCGTCTTTTCGAAACACGAGCTAAAGAAGGTCTCGACAGCGGCTTAGGATAAACAGGCTTTCATATGGACTGGATCAAAGCACATTCGACAGCTCGGCGACATAGGCATGGTGGATCAGTTCACGCGGGAATGCCTTCTGCTACACGGAGATCTGTCGATGAGTGGAATGAAAGTGGCGGCCGCTCTCGATCCGGTCATCCGAAAACGCGGCAAGCCGCAATCGATCACTTGTGATAACGGGAGTGAGTTCGCCAGTCGGGCCATGGACGCCTGGGCTTGGCAACACCAGATCCAGCTAGTTTTCATTACGCCGGGAAAACCGGTAGAAAACAGCTATATCGAATCGTTCAACGGCCGCCTGCGGGATGAGTTCCTGAACGTGACCGTCTTCTTCTCTTTGGCAGATCTACGACAGCAGCTTCAACACTGGCAGAAAGATTACAACATGAACCGACCTCATAGCGCTCTAGCGGACCAAACTCCGAACGAGTTTGTCGCCAGTTGGAACAAAGCCCGCTTCGCCTTCCTCACGGTCAATAAGGCAGTCCAGGCAACCAGTCAAGGCTTCCCTAACGGCATGCTGCCGCGTGGCCTTGACTGGCCACCCGGACTGCCTGGAAAGACTCACACGAAGGCGAAGCCGACATCCCGCATCGAGCCACTTGCGAGAGTCACTTGATTGAGCTATTGTAGTGGCTCGAAGGCCCACCAATCGGCCTTTCGGACCAACTCGAAGGCCGGAAACTCTGCTTCCGACTGGTAGCGTTTTCGGGTCAAGCTCAGCCGCCGGGAAACTCTCATTTCACACGGATTCGTTCAGCGGGGCAACATCACATCAGCTACTAACCCCCGTTTTGCCCTGGTCTCGTACCGCCCGCTAAAGGCAACGCACCCGCACTCGGACTACTCCTTTGCAATGCGGGTAGCACAACGGAAGGCTTCCCGAATGTCGCGAGACCGCCTTGAGAAGTGGGCATTACATTCGGGAGATAAATAGTAGCCCCAATCGAATCCTGCAAGATCTGGAAGAACAAATTTAATAAAGATGGTGAATCGCTCTGCATCGATCGTCTTAGGGTAATGCTTCCTTTTCTTCCGAACTCCCTCGTGAACTCCCAGGCGCTCTCGACCACGTTAGCGTCGAACACTTCGTGGAAGATTTGGCCATTGAGCCTGAGTTCGATCGACACGAAGTGCAAGTCTTTGCAAGCATTTCGGATGGTAATCCAGCAGTCAGTGCAGGTATGCGCTTGGAGAAGGGCATCGCGAAAATGCGAGAGGTAGATCTCGTGCTGCACGAGGCGCAGAACGCCGCCGGTTGCGAGCACGCGGCGCGCGGTACTGAACTCCACGTATCCGAGATGTTTGATCCCGAGCCAGGACAGCGCACAGAAGAGCACGATAATCGCGCCCCCCACGTGATAAGAAAGTGAGCTCTGCAGCAGCGAAAGCGCGGCGGCCACGCCACAGGCGATGTAGAGAATGATGGCGGCGCCGCGCGGTTCAAAGCCGAGCGCCAGGAGCCGATGGTGGATGTGGCCCCGATCCGGCTGGAAGATAGGTTGGTTGCGAAGAAAGCGGCGGCCAACGGAGAGCCCCACTTCGAACAGCGGAAGGGACAGAGCCATGACAGGGGCCAGCATTCCTAAGAATGTCGCGGATTTCTGGCTCCAGATCACGCCGAAGCAGCCGAGTATGAAGCCGATCGAAAGACTTCCGCTATCGCCGAGAAAGACGGACGCTGGATTGAAGTTGTATCGCAGAAAGCCGAGCAGGCAGCCGAGGAGCGGAACCGTTGCCATGGCGAGGCCCCAGTTCCCTTGCAGCAGGGCGGCGAGCAGCGTGGTCAACGTGGCAAATAGCCCTACTCCGGACGCAAGGCCGTCGAGCCCGTCGATCAGATTAAACGCGTTGGTACATCCCACCAACCACAGCACGGAAAGGGGAACCGTCACCCACGCGGAATAAGGTTGACCATCGAGAAGATGAATGCGCGCGCCTGCTTCCGCGGCCCAGACCGCAGCGATGATCTGACCGCTCAGTTTCTGCCAGGGTTTAAGGCCGAACAGGTCATCAATCAAGCCCGTGAGAAAAACCAAGCCCGCCGCGGGTAGAAGGGAGTACAGTAAACCGCGATGCTGGAGCGCGATCTTGGCGTGCGTGGGCGCAAAGGCCAGCATCAGGGCAAGAGCGCCGACATAAGAGATTGCAATTGGAATACCGCCGATCCGTGGGATTGGCCGGCTGTGCAGCTTCCGGTCGTTATCCGGCATGTCGACCAGCTTCAGTTTGAGAAAAATGTCACGGCAGATGGGGGTGAGGATGAGGCACAACAGTAGGGCGGTTACGCCCAGAGCTATAAGTGCGTACATAAGTTATCTCCGATGCGGTACTGGTTGAGCTGCTTCCTATTCAAATGCGTAATTTGACTGCGTTTCATGCCAGCCAACTTCGTTAAGCCGAAAGAGCGAGCTCGCTTTCCTGCTGCTCTGTCTTGGCCGCGCCAACCAGCTCGCAGATGCGCGCCACTCCAAGCGGCAGGTCGTAGTTCTTCAGGAACGCCTGCCGGGCTCGCAGGCCCGCTGCTTCGACCGCAGCGCGATCCTCGGTTAAAGAACGAAGAAGCCGGATCAAACCCGCTGAGTCGCCGCAGTCGACCTGCCAACCGCAGGCATGTTTACGGATCACTTGCGCCGCAGCCGAAGTCGTGGGCCCGATAAATAAAATTGGTCGACCAGCCGCAAGAAGCCCATATACTTTGCTCGGAACAACCGAGCCGACGCAGGCCGCGCGCTGCGTAACGAGACCGATATCTCCCGTTCCCAGGCTCTCGCCAAGATTCTTCTTTTGGCTATATGGACGGAACTCTGCCGACCCGATCTTTGCTGAGCGGCAATCGGTCTCGAGCTGCTTGCGCAACGGTCCGCCGCCGGCGAATATGAACCGGAATCGCACATCGTCTTTGAGCTCGTTCATGGCGGAAAGGATTGTCTCAACGTCATGCGCCAAGCCGAGATTGCCGGAGTAGAGAATTGTTAGCCGATCGTCGCCCGAAGGCCGGGTGACTGGGTGAATCAGGGTGCTGTCCGCCCAGTTCTCGGCAATGTGGATTTTGCCTTCCGGGATGCCGCGGCCAACCAGCCGGGCTTTCATGCAAGGGCCGAGAGCGAGGATGCCATCCGCATGACGCCGCGAGAAGTCTGCTACGAGCCCAACGGCGCGATCGAGAAAACGGCCCGCTTTGAAGTAATCGAGATCGACCGCAACGTCGGGATAGACGTCCATCTCCCAGATGAAGTGCCGGGACCCGCGCAGCAATTTAAGTGCGTTCCCAATCAGGGAGAGCAGCGGGGGCGTGGTTAAGGTGATCACGAGATCCGGACGCGCAACCCGTCAGGCCGCGCCCGAGACAGGACAGAAAGAACGAACCGTAGGAGAGCACGCGGCCGAGCGCGCCTCGCATGAAGCGCGTAGTGCGCACCCGGTGCATGTGAACGGAAGGCGGGTCAGAAAGATCGGCAAGAGCGTAGCCTTTCCCTTCGGCACTGATCGAGTAGATTTCATGGCCGCGCGCCTCGAGACCCCGCGCGAGATCCGTAAGGAACTGGCTGGTCGCGGCTGAGTCGGGCCAGAAATTGATTGAGAAGCAGGATTCTCATAGAGCGAACTCTCCTTCAATGGCGCCGGCATGAGCGCGCCGTCCGTCGCCCCGCGCAGTTTGCGCTGCCGGACGAAAACTGCGGGATTACCAGCATGGATCTGCCACGCGGGAATGCTTTTTGTGACCACGCTCCCGGCGGCCGCGACGGCATGTTCGCCCAGGGTGACGCCGGGCGCGACCACTGCCCTCGCACCCACCCACGAACCAGCGCCGAGCGAGATCGGGCCGATGATCAGGCCGAATGCCGGATCGCTCCAGTCGTGGTTACCGGTACACAGGTAAGCGCCCTGTGAAAGGCAGACATCGCGGCTGAGTTCGACTTTTGCCAAGTTGTCGATCCAGCAGTCTTCGCCGAACCAGCAATCGTCGCCGACCTTCAACTGCCACGGATATTTCACCCGCACCCCAGGCTTGATCACGACTCCTGAGCCGACCTGCGCCCCGAAGATCTTCAGTAAGCGAACCCGAAGTCCCGAGGAGGGCAGAACCGGGCAGCGCAGCACGGGCATGCCGAGAAAGAACCAGGCAGCCTGCCACAGACGGGACCGGCCGGGCTGGTACCAGGCGTTATCGAACTCGCGAAGGCGGACGTGGTTCATACCTTCGCTCCACGATGCAGGTTGAATCCGGAAGGCAGCGGGCCGCCTTCGAGCCAGTCGTACAGCGCCGCCATTTGTTCGCCGATAACGGGCCAGCTGTATCGTTCCGCGACCAAGTGCCGGCCGTTATTTCCAAACGAACTCCGCTCGCGATCGGTCGATCGAAGCAGGCCCCGGAGTGCGGAAGCGAGCTGGCCGGCGCGAGGATCGATCGTCCAACCGCATTCAAACTCAGCGACTTCAGGCAGATTGTACTGTTTTGTGATGACCACTGGCTTCGCCATGCCCATGGCTTCGAGCACCGAGACGCTCAAACCTTCGGAGTAGGAGGGCAGAACAAAAAAATCGGCAGCGGCGAGAGCACTCCATTTGAGATCGCTCGGGAGCATGCCGGTGAACGTGACACGCTCGCGAACTCCAAGGTCATCAAGCCGCTTCTCGATCTCCGAACGGGTGTTTTCGAAGTCGGGGCCGACGAGGACGAGCTGCGCTTCCGGAAACTGCGATGACACGTCCGCCCAGGCTTCGGCCAGAATGTCGAGACCTTTCTTGAAGTGGATGCGGCCGAGAAGGAGCACCAGGCGCTTTTCGCGCAATGCGGGAAAGCGATCGAGGAATAGCTCCGCTGAAGCAGTAGCGGGCATATCTACGCCGTTCGGGATCACGGCGATGATACGGACGTGATCCGCGGGGTCGGCGACCAGGTGGAGATCGACGTCACCTCGTAAAGCAAGATGCTCGATCAGCTGGCGCGCCACGCGGCCTGCGCCGGTCGAACGATAGATGTTGCGCAGGTGCACATAGGCGAGCAGGTTCAGGGTTTTCCGCCCTCGGCCGGCCGGGTCGCCGTCTGCGACAGTGAGACGCGGAGCTTCCATTAACTCAGGCATCAAAGCCTCCGCCGGTTGGGGTTTCGAGAGCCGCGGCCGAAAAAGCCCGCGGTTTCGGAGCACCTTTATGAGAAAACGGAAAGACGGAATCCAGCCCTGCCGCCCGCCAATCGAGACAAGCGCCCAAAGTGCCGCACTCGAGAGGAGTGCCATCGCAAGGGTCAGAATCTCGGTCAGATCCGGCCTCTCGGAGCGCAGGACAGCCAAGGCTGCGAGTGCGAAGCTGGTGAAAGAGCTCAGCAGGAAAATCCGGATCATGCCCTTCGGCACACAATTCTTACGTGTAAGGTAGAGAAGCACCCGGGCGGCCGAGAGCAGATGGCCGGCAAGGTAGATGAGAGCGCCTTTCCAGGCATTCCCCCCGATAAAGAAGAAAAGCGTGGCACCGCCCGCAACGAGCACCGCCCAAACCGTGTTGATGACACCCGTCGCGCGGATCGAACTATGCTAAGCCGCGCCGCGGCGGGCGAGTTGTCCATATGAATCACGGCCGTCGCGAGCGCCATTGCCGTCGCGGCAGCTGCTGCGTATGCTTTGCCGTAGAAGAGGGTCAACGCCCAAGGAACAATCGTGATACCGAGCCCGGCGATAAGCAGGCAGACGAGGGTAGTGACCAGCGTGCAGACGGCCATCACTTGGTCCGGCGTCTTCTCCTGGTTGCTTTCACCCCGGGCATTACCGCGAGACTGGCTCTCGGTCAGAAGGCCCGGGAATAAGCCTGCCATGTTGCGCAACTGATGTGAAATGGAGAGAAATCCGATCTGCACGAGCGACGTATCGGAGCGGGCAATGACGGTCGTGAGCCACCATCCGGCGGCATTGATTCCGACCAGGCCGGCGAGCTGGACCAAACCGAATAACCACACCTCCCGCAGCAGCGGACCGATCGGTTCGGAGACCGCGGCGCTCGTCCGCGCCGCGAGGCCGAGAGGCCGGTAAAGCAGAGCACAAAGAGCAACGGCTCCGAGCGTGAATCTGGACCGGGCCCAGGCGCGAGGCGGCAGGCAGGAGCGCGATCATGCCGGCTCCAATCGCTACCGAGAGCAGCAGAATCGCCGGCAGCCGGCGCTGACCGACGAGAAAGCCGCGGCAACATTCGAGCAGGATCATGCCGGCCGCAGAGAGGGCGGCCCAGTGCAAGAGTCCCGTCAGACTCGCTTTGCCGAGCAACCGGGCGATGGGCGCTGCATCGAGCCAGAGCACGAGAGCAGCAAGTACCGATGAAAAAAGCGAGATGATCGTGAGCACCCGCGCAAGCGTCCGGTAACCGGCGCTATCGCGGGAGTAGCGTCCGGAGAATCGCACCGCAGTCGATCCGATTCCACCGGCCGCATACCAGGAAATATTGTTGACGGTCGAGATCGCGAGAGAATACGCCAAACGTGGATGCGCCTCCGAGGCGGGCCGCCAGCAGGTTTGCCAGAAAACCGAAGCCGCGTTCGATCGCCATCCCGGCCCCGGAGGTGCCATGGACCAGGTCCTGGCGACTCGCTTCGGAAGCGGGGCAGACTCGGGCTGACCCGCCTCCGTCCGGCGGTTATCGACGGCGGTTTCGGCCATTCCGGCGATCATGCAGACTTGGTTTCTCCGGGCGTAGCCTTCGACAGGTCGGCGTACTGGTAGTAGCTGTTGTAGTAGCGGGCTTGTCCCTCTTTCGAAGGGTCAAAATCGTTGAGGATGGTACCGATTACGCGTACGCGGTCATCGAGAAACAGATCACGCGAAGCTGCGGCGGTTTCGATATCGGTCCGGCGCGCCCGGAAAACGAGAATGACGCCGTTTGATATGCCGGCGAGAATGCGCGCATCCGCCATGTGAAGCATGGGCGGACTGTCTATCAGGACGAAATCGAATTCGCCCATCAAGCGATCAAGAAGGGTGCGGAAACGCAGGGAGTGGAGCAACCCGCTTGGCTCCTCCGACCCGCTCCCACTGGTGATGACCGAGAGCCCCGGCACGGCGGTCGGTTGGCAGAACAGATCGGTGGCTGCCAGTTTGGGATCGATATCGCCCCGCAGCAGGTCGCGCAGGCCTACCTTGTTTGGAACATCCATGGCTTTATGCAGGCGCGGTTTGCGAAGATCGCCATCGACGAGCAGTACCCGGCGGTTCGCTTGCGCAAGCGCCAGGCCGAGATTGCAGGTAACGGTTGTCTTTCCTTCACCAACGCTCGGACTGGTTATTACAAACGTGCGGGCGCGTTCGATCTCTTTACCTGCGAGCAGAACCGAGTAAGTCGTGTTCCGGTAAGCTTCGGCGATGAGCGAGGCATGGTCGTGCCAGACCGCCATATTGAGGGCGCGATGCGGTTTCGGCCTTGCATCTAGTGCGTCTGCCGGAGCGTTGAGCAGCGAGGCGGGCCGCGGCTGGCGAGGCAGGCGCTTGATATACGGATGACGCAGGTTGCGCCTGGCTGACGGGATGACGCCCAGCTCGCGCAAATTCAGGTAGCGCGCCACTTCTCCCGGGGCGCGGAGAACGGTTTGCGTCCGATCCTTGAAGAAGGCGAAGCCGATACCCGCGAGAGCGCCGAGCAGCAGCCCGACGGCGGTCGATGTGCCGCGCCGGGGCGATATCGGCAGGAGAGGAGCCCTGGTCGCATCCACTACGCGAATGGTTGAGGCCTGCATCGCGGACGCGAAGCCGGCTTCTTTCACGCGCTGCAGGAGCGTCTGGTAAAGCTGTTCGCCGGAGTCCACCTCGCGGCGCAGCATGCTCACCTGAACTTCCCGCCCCTGTTCGCGGGAGACTCTCGCCTCCTGTTCGCGATAGGCAGCGCTTAGCAGCGCTTCGCGGTGGTTAGCCGCCTGAAATTCGTTGCGCATACGTTCGAGAACATTGCTCTTCTTGGCAGAGAGGCTGGCCTCGATCTCGCGGATCTGCGAGCGCAGGTGCTGCACCTTTGGGTTCGCTTCTGTCGCTGGCGGCACGAGCGCGGCCACCTGCCGGCGCAGATCGTCGAGCTTGATCTGATCCTCCCGCAGCTGCGAACTGTCGAGGACCATGGGAAGCGAATCGGGCGGAGCCGATGTGCTGATTTCGTATTGCGCCTGCTTTTCAACCCGGGCGGCCTGAGCTTTCATAAGCTCCGATTGCAGCTCGCGCAGTTTATCTTCCGCCACGTTCGCGCCGCCTTCTTTGAGGGTCAAAGCGTCGCTGCCCGTCTTCTGTTCGAGCTTCTTCTGCGCTTCATCAACGCTCTTCTTCACGTCTTCCAACTGCCGCGATAGCCAGGCGCTAGTGGTCTTGGCCTGATTGAAACGCACGTCGCGATCCTGATTAGCAAACTCGCTGGTGAGCGAATTACAGAATTCGGCGGCAAAAGTGGGGCTCCAGGAATCGCAGGTTACTTCGACCAGGCGGGTCAAACCGACCGGTTTGACCATGACTTTCTTGGCGGTGAAATCGAGCAGAGCCTGCTTCGAGACCGGCTTGTCCCCGGGCAGGTGAAGGCTTCGCTTGACGGTCGAGATAAGATCTTCGCGCTTGAGAGCCGCGAGCGATCCTCGCCGCTTGATCTCGCCCACCGTTCGCTCCCGAAGAGAATCGCTCTGCAGCAGTTTGATCTGGGTCTGGACGTAGGCTTCCGAGGATGCATTCTCGCCACCGGTCTGCGAGACAGCCTTCATGTTCATGAAGTCAGCATTCAAATTCTGAATATCGAGCGATGTGCGGGCCCGGTAGACGGGTTGAACGGCGATCGTGGTCGCCCAGCCAAGCAAGGCGCCGGCCAGCACAAAGAGCAGAATGGTCGAGCGGCGGCGCTTCAGAAGCTGCGCATATTCAACCAGCAGACTCTCCGGCTTCTCTCCTGTTTTCTCGGCCAGGCTTTTGCCGCCCGGGAAATGGACGCTGCCGTTCGGGCGTCCGACGAGAACCGGAGAGCTGAGAGCGGTGCCCCTTCCGCCAATCTTTTCTAGCTCATCCATAGTGGCTGTTTTCCTTCTCTGAAAGTTTCAAATCGCATATCGATACAGCGGTTAGTGGCGGTAAATCATCAACCCGGTCGCCATCTGAATGGCAGCTTCGGTGGCGCGCTTCATGGCCGAAGCCGGCACATTGTTCGGCACGAAAAGAACATCGTTGGGCTGAAGCTGAAGGTCAGGTGCGCGGCCGGAGAAGATCAAGGAGAGATCAACGGGAATCTCGTTTGCATTAGAGGCCTTGCCGTTCACTGCGCGCAGCAGGCGGGCTTTCTTCGGCGCGGCATCGGCACTGGTGCCCTCGGCGAGCGTGATGGCCTGCATGATCGAAATGCCGTTCTCCGTCTTGAGGCTAATACCGCCGGCCTTCTTCACTTCGCCAACAACGTATACGACCTCCGCGCACGAAACCGATATAACGTCATTCGCGCGAACTTCGATGTTGGCGGATGGATCACTTCCATTGATAAGCGCATTGAGCTGAACGTCAGCGATCGAGTACTCGCCCGAAGCATCCGGGTGAGCACCCACGAGCGTCAGCTTGCCGCGTCGTACCTGGCGCGTAATGGTCAGTCTCGGCCCCGCATCAGGCTTCAGGCCGCCCGCGAGCGAGATGACGTCGATCAGATGCGTCGGGCCTCCTAGCTGATGGAGTCCCGGGCTGTTGACCTCGCCCAGAATCGATACCGGTTGACTGCGGTACTCGAGGACGTTGATCGTGATCTGCGGCGTGTCGATATATTTCGCAGCCTGCAGCGCGAGAGCCGACCGGAACTGATCGACGGTCAGCCCGGCAGCATGGATTCGTCCCACAAGCGGTAGTTCGATATAGCCGTTCGGGTCGACTCTCACCGGCTTGTCCGAGATGTCATCGAGATCTACGACGTGCACCGAGAGCTGATCCTCCGGGCCCAGCACGTAGGCCGCCTCGGCCGCTTTTAGGCTTTCCTGTGTCACGGGCGGCTGCGCTCGAGCGAGCGGAGCCGCAACGACTGCAAGCGAGAAGGCCACTTCGAGAACTAACGAAAAATGAAGACACTTTATCATTGAGTACGATCCAATCGACTACTTACTTAAGCGAAAAACACCGGGAAAAAAGGTTACGGTTCAGAATTGGTATGAGTGTAGTTGAGCAGTAAAGTCAGACTCGATTAGAAGAGGGCGATACCGCAGGCCATCCGACTACTCTGAAGTTTGCGTGACAACGGCGTAAATAGGGCAAGTCAGCCAACTGCGTGGCCCTAATGTACCCCCCGGACTTTTCCTTCGGTTTGACCCATTCCTTGAGGGCGCTTGGAGCATTGCGCCGCGATCTGACCTTTGCGGCCGTTTTTAGCAGATGCATGAATACGGAGTGCTTGCTTGCAACCCTGAATCTCTTTTATCTGAAGAGCGAAACTGGTGCGCTCAGCATGGCGTCTCTGAATGCAGCACCGATTTATGTTCGGGCGTTCGCGTAAGCACGTGACGGGGAGATAAGTTTCCGGGTCGAGATCCGATTAAACTGTCGAGAGCCGCTTCAGCTGTATTTGCTGCGACTCCCCCTCGCTTTACGGCAGAGCTTGGCGCAGGTCGTGCGGTGTTAAATAGCGGGTGACCAATGGCCCTGCCGCAGCGCGGGAACAGCGTATACCTCACTCACCACTCACCGGTTGCGCTCCGGAGCGAGCGTACCTTCCTTGCGAAACGTCCGGAACAACGGCCCTTTCGCAATCTCCGCCTCGGCAAACCAATGATCGACAGTCTTTTCACCCCAGAGCGGAACGGGCACAGGTGCGGACGCGTCTTCTTTTCCCTGCGAGGTCGAAGAAACACCCCAGCGTTCTCACGCAGTTGCAGATGCCCGGACCTCTAGCGGACCAGTTCGTCTCGGCGCAGCCCGCAGGGCGACTGAGTTGTCGATTGGAAATCGACTGTCGTCGGCGATCTGCTCGCCTTCCTGCTCATTGATGTACTCACGGATCATTTCGTCGGGTGATCATAGGGGGCTGACCGCCAGATATCCTCTCGCCCAAAAGTGTTTTCCTCAGAACTTCTTTCGCAGATGCGAAACTCTTGCAGCAGTACTCGCGAACTAATCCCCTTCAGCCACTGCACGATCTGGCTCACATGTTGATTCGGTCGATACGAGACGAACAGGAGTACGTGTCGCGCGCGACTTCTCGGACACAATCTCCAGTTCGTGCTCTGCGGCGATCTGCCGCAGCAGGTCGCCGCACACCAACCGCCACATCTCCGGTCAGCACCGATTCCGGTATTTCGGAACCCACACCAGAACCTTCAGGTCGCTTTTCGTGTGCGCGCCCAGTCAGTAATGTCGCACGCGACCACGTTACACCAACCTTGCCTCGCCTGAAGGCGAGGGGTTTCCACCATCCCGATGGGGACACTAATCAGCAGTCGCCCTCGATGGAGACGGCGGACGCCGGCACCTGTACAAAGCGCAGCTCCAAGCAGCAGGAATGTTGCGGGTTCCGGAGTGCTAGTTCCCGCCGCCGCTCCCGAAACCAGAACATTGAGAGACCCCGAATTGTCTTGAAAATTGTCATCGTTCAGGCCCAGCTGCAGCTGTGTTGCCCCCGTAGGCACAAGCAAGCTCGCCGGCTCGTCTCCAATCGTGAACGGTGTACCGACAATGGCTCCCGCACTGTCGGCAAACGTGCCAACCAACCCCATCAGATAAACCGGGCTTATCGAAATATACTTGCTCGGATCACTATTGCCCGTCGAAGCCGCGGTCCATCCGTTCGCGTCCACTTGAGGACAACGCCCGCAGGTCGAAGTGGTCCCGCTCACATAGCTGAGGTTGATCGAACTACCTGCTCCGAATGAAACGCCGTCACTCGCATTAATGATTGCCGGACCGCTGCCATTGAGAGAGCCATACTGAAAGCTGGTATTCAACCCGCCATTGCTCCAGGTCCAGGGCATATCCTTCGAGTCCACCGAAGCCGTGAAAGTGGCTCCGGAAGCTGAGAAGGCCAACGCCAGCATCCCAACTCCCATCTTCATATCCAGTCGCGTGCCTTTGAAGGCGTCGTGTAATCGTCGAAACATTTACACCTCACTACTTCCGGGTGCCTATTACGTCCCGTGTTTCTCGCACTTTTGAACGCTGCACCAGAATAAGTCCTAAGTAACGGCGGGCTCGCCATCAGTGCTGACAGAACTATATAGGTCCGTACTTTGTGACGATCTGCCGCGAACTAAACTTTGCTCGCCGAGGAGGTCCCGGCCCGTGCCGGGAGGCGCCCTGGGGCTGGCGGAAGGCTGCACCTGGCCTGGAATCCTCGCCGAACATTTCCCGAACGCCTCGCTTTGCCAATTTCATCAGCGCCCGAAGGCTCTCCCCGTTACGGAACCAGGTCCGTTGATGTACGGCCCGCGTCCATGTACATCTGCACCACTGTCGGGTTGTTTCCCTGCCAATAATCCGCGTGAACCATCAGAATGTCTCCCCTGCGCACCGCGTCAGTCAGCTGCTGCCTGTATTCCGCCAACTTATTTGGATCAACATCATTAATCAAATTCGCGCTGAAGGCCTTGGCATAGTAGTTGTACACATCCACCGGCGTCCCGAGATCTGTATGGAAGAGAAAACTTTGGAACGCAGCGGTGTAAGCGTAGTACTTCGGTGTGGTCTCTTCCGGAATGATGAGTGAATCCGGCAAAGCCGCGGCAATCTGCTTAAAAATGCCCGCGTCCAGATTCGCACCATTCGTCTCGACATCGGAATCAACGTAGAAGAGTGTTGCGCCCCCAGCGACTATGCGCATACCGCATCTTTCGGATCAGTTCGCCGGCAATCTGCGAATCAGGCAAGTAAATCTGGCTTGCCGTTCCGTCGGCGTTCAGTGTATAGTGCTGCGGACGCACGCAAACCCCGACCCTGAACCCGGCGTCGTGCATGATGCTGAAATAGGCGTCGTCGAGCCTCATGCCACTGTACCGAGAAGAATCGGAAGTGACGACCGACTCCATCTCTGGCGCCAGCTCGGCGATCTGATCGGGAGCACAGGCGTAGCTCGTGGGCTGCGGATAAGCCTCGCCTTCGATGTCCCACGTGATTAAGCCTTGCGCGCCAAGTTTTCGCAGGTTGTCCACATTGCTTTGGGCCTGTTGCAGAATCCGATCTTGAAATTTGCTCAATCCGGCGACGGTCCGAACGTCGAAATCGTTTGCATTACTGTCGTTGAAGTAGCGCCTCGGATTGTTTGGATATCCGCCAGGTCGGTTTGGATCGCCGCTCGGGGAGCTTGCAAGATAAGCTGTTCCGATTATTCTGCGGTCACTCCAGGCGAGCTTCGCTGGCCACACTCTGGCCCAGCATTGGTAAGCATCCTGGGCCAGAGTCGCGGCTGGCGTCCCAGAAGACGCAAAACGTAGCGAGATAGTGAACACATCGGTCTGGCCCGGTGTCACAGGCCTGTCATTGTGAGGGAAGAAGGTGGCCATACCGTCGATCGACGTACCACTCATAATCGGGAAATAAGCGTCGGCAGGACTAGTAGGTTGATAGCCACTATAGACCGGTTTGTAAGCGCCAGGATTCACGGCCGCTACTTCCCCCGATCCAAAATCCGCAAGAATGACGCTCGGAGCCGTTGTGTTGAATGCAAGTTGTTCGTAAGAAGGATTGGCAAAGCCGCGGGGTAGTTGCGGGAAATGCAGCACAAAAGGGTAAATATTGGCGCCGTCGAAGCTAATCCCGGACGAGGGATGATTCACAGTAGTTACAGTCATATCCAGCTTGTCGGCCGCGTTCGCGAACTCGACGGCTATGTGGCCCCAAGGGAACTGATATGTCCAGGTGTGGTTAACGGCATTCCAACTCCGTCCTAAGTTCGACTCGCCCCAGTACGGGCCGTCGGTCATCAGGTTGCCCTTTAGATCCGTTGCTTTCATGTGCCAAATGTGAAAAGCATCCGATGGGAACTGATTGAGGTCCTCCAGAACGACTCCGTTATAAAGAACTTGTTCGATTCCATTTGGCGCGTAAGTCACAACCAATCCAGTTGCTGCTCTTGCTCTTATATTGGTCGTCAGGAATAGGCTTGCAAAGAAAAGGCTAACAAATAGTGTTTTGAGTTTCATCTCATCTTGCTGGGTAAATACCGTGTCGCTCTGGAAGTAGCCTTCAGAAAGCAGCTTTCTCGATTAATTTCCAGGAACTTGTTGGAAAGTGCATTCGGGATGTCAGCGCCGGGAAAAGGCCGGCATTCTTCCCGGCGCTTTGCAAAAACTGAAGACTGCATTAGCACTCATCGCGACCGCCCGTCGCTCCCCTTCTTCGCCCAAGCTGAGGTCCTCGATGATTGCCGCCACTCGAGATCCTTCCAGCCGGCAGGGTAATCTCCTCATGGGTGGCCAGCAGCTGCCGGAGCCGGCCGAAGGTGCGCATTATGACAATATTGACGAGCAATGCTCGCTGCTGGTCAGCAGGTTACGGATGTGTTGAAGCATTTAAAAGAGGAGGGTAAATTATTGAGCGATGTGCTTGAATACAAAGGGTATATCGGATCAGTTCACTACAGCGACGAAGACGAGGTTTTCACGGCCGGCTAGAGGGTATCCGCGGCCTAGTTACTTACGAAGCTACGGACGTTGCGACCCTTAAGGCGAGTTTTCACGACGCCGTTGACGACTATCTTGAGACTCGGCGGGCACACAATTTGCCGCCTGAAATTCCTTTTAAGGGCACATTCAACGTTCGAGTGGGCCATCAGTTACATAAACGCGCGGCGGTTTACGCCGAGGAGCACCACAAGAAGCTAAACGCCGTAATGAGTGAGGCGCTAGAGCACTACTTGGAAGCAGTAACCGGTTAGAGCGACCGGCTCGTTGTTCAGATTAAAAGCCCTTCCTTACAACGTCGGTGTACCCTTGCACCCTCACCCGATAAGGCACGTTGGAACTGCTGGCTTGCTGGGACAAATAGAAATTCCGCCCGTCTCGATTCGAGCCTCAAGCCCCGGATAGACCGTTTTGACAAGCGCCAGTGCGCCCCGAAACTTCCGCCCGAAGGCTTTCAGCTCCGCATACTGCGAATCTAGTCTCCCGTTTCTAAAATTCCTTTATATTTGCTGACCTTCCTGATAATCTGGCTGGCACTGGCGACCCACTGAAACGGACGAGGGCTGTTGTTGTGGTCGCGGATGTAGTCGCGG